>JABAOH010024702.1_pt1 | contig 13573 bp, 8 predicted proteins | sample 7062181 | NCBI WGS metagenome assembly JABAOH01 (sample SAMN14538630, study PRJNA623070) | marine sediment metagenome | biome: marine biome [ENVO:00000428]; feature: marine pelagic biome [ENVO:01000023]; material: deep marine sediment [ENVO:00002113]; isolation source: pool of 5 deep marine... | reverse complement strand
AAGGATATGAGGAATACTGACTATAGTACTGAAATTCACATAGCAGAGGTAACGCGCGCGCAATCAAGGAACTTAGAGAAGCTGGTTATGAGATAAAGGTGTAAGTTATTGAGCCAGAGGTTCATAATAATCGAGAAATTATTTTCAAGAAATTCTACAATATTTCCCAGTGACCAATATCAAGTTGAAGGGCAACCTAGAAGGTGATGAATGCATTAAGAAGGTTTATCTTCGAAATCTGCCATATGTTTTAGGATGAGCCTATGAGGGGAGACAGAGAAAGCTCTTCTGAATCAACATCTTCAAGAATCAGTAGGCAGTTGGATATTTGGTCAATACTTCTATCTTCTATTCTCGAAGCTATCATTGAAATAATTCTTGAAAAAGTACTTAGAAGGCTTTATGAGTGGGGACTACACAAGAGGCTTTTCGCATTCTTGCGAACTTCCTTGGGAGACACCTCAGCTCTCCTCATTAAAAATCCTCTTTTCTCAATCAAAGAAATGGAGGGTTGGACTCAAGATGGATTTACTGGCGAACATCTGCGAGAAGCCATAACAGTGGAAATANNATAAAGATCAAAGAGGCAGAGATAGAACTTTATCCAGAGAATGAGCTTGAAACTTCTTGGTTAAGGCATCTAGTACACTCCGACAAATGGGACTTCACTTATAGTTAGAGAAGTTGACTGTCAAACTATTTTTGGAGAAACCAACTCGCTAGAGTGCATGCAAGCATGACAACGATGGTCTCTGCTTCATCATCTCCAACAGTAGAAAGAGATATGCCTTAGAAGAGCCAGAGTAGTGGGTTCGAGGGATGAAAGTGAGTGAAATGGTCAAAGAGTTAGAACTGTCAAAGATTCATCCTAATCGACTTAATCCAAGACTAGATATTAATATGGAAAGGCTCAATGAGCTTGCTGACAGTATTAAGCAAGTAGGTCTCTTAGAACCTCTGATTGTGAGACCAGTAGACGATGGCTATGAAGTTGTTGTAGGAGAAAGACGTTATCGAGCAAGCCAACAGGCTAATCTTAGGAAAGTTCCAGTAATAATTCGAGAATATTCTGATGATGAAGTTATTGAACTGAACCTCATTGAGAACGTGCAAAGAGAAGATCTCTCTGGAGTTGAGAAGGGACGAAGCTGTAAAAAACTGATGGAGAAATATCCTGACAAATATCCTTCCCAAGTGACACTTGCAGAGAAGATTGGAGTAGATGCTAGCATGATTAGCAGATGGCTTCAGCTAACAGAGGCTCCAGAGATCATTCAGAGAATGATTGCTCCGGTTGAACCAGTGAGTAGAAAAATTCCTGAAGGCAAGATTGCTACAAGGACAGCCACAACCATAATTCAGCGCATAAAGGAGCCTGAAAGGCAAATTGAGGTTGCCCGAGAACTAGCGAAAAAACCTACTCCTGAACGTGAAGTGAGAACGATTATAAAGGAAGTTGCTAGAGAACCCTCCAGGCCAGTCCAGGAAATTGTGCAGGAAATCGCTGAAAAACCCTACGAGCTCCCTTTTAGGCTATCTCACATGGAACGAATTTTGAATGATACCAAAGTTCAAACATCTAGAACCGGTATTGCAGATCCAAAGATCAAAGTTGGAGCGATAGTACACGCTGCAGTATGGGAACCCCATTTTGCGGATTTGCGCGTAAAGGATATAGAAAGAAAGCGACTAAAATACTTCGATGAAGAAGATGCAAAGAGGGAGGGGGGATACACACTCGAGGAGTTCAAGAGAGTGTGGAAGGAGATTCATGGTAAATGGAACGAAGACCAGTTTGTCTATGTGATCCACTTCGAGAGGATGAAATAGGGTCCTCGCTATGTCCTGGGAGAAGGAATCAATCCTAGTCCTAGTCAAAGCAGCACCCAACTGGAGCAACAAGTACAAGAAGTATGAAATATGTACAGCTGGAGTCGCTGAGAATAACGGATGGAGAAGACTCTACCCATTTCCAGAGAGTGTAATGCTAGAGGAAGATGTGCGAGTCTGGGACATCATAGAGGTAGAGACAACTAAACCTACAGATGATCCCAGAACAGAAAGTCGTAAGATCAGGAACGGTTCAGTCAAAGTAGTAGGAAGGATTGAGAGCAAAAAGGAGAAGCGCAGAATTCTAGCTGATTATGCTGAATCTTCTCTGGGAATAGCACTAGAAGAGAAGCGTAGTCTAACCCTTATTGAACCGAATATTGAGAACTTCAAGATCCTCAGAAGTGAACGAGAACCTCCTCAATTTACTCTAAATGGAAAACCTTTCAGAAAGCATCCCTATGGAGATGTCAAGTTATACTATTCTTGGAGTTGCCCCAAGTGTTGTACTTACTGCAAGAGTGGATCTCACACCTCTCGGTGCTTTGATTGGGGAGCGAACTTACTCTTCAGGAAACTTCTACGTAAGAGTGGAGACGAGAAAGACACCAGGATCAAAGTTAGGAATAAACTGCATTATGAGATGAAGTATGATAATGATACCTGGTTTGCATTGGGTACAACAAGACAGAGACCTTGGAAGCGATGGATGATAGTAGGGCTCCTGTGGATGAAGAGAGAAAAGAGAGACTCCAAGACCAGAACGCTTACCGACTTCGCCTAGACTGGATGTGCTCTATTTTCTGTTTTATCATTCCTCAATGTCCTCTTCATTCATGACTGCAGAGCTTGGAATTCCTGCCAATTCAAACAGAGATTCCGCGCACGCTTGTTGGGATACGACGTTGCTTGATGTTGAGCAGTTCCATTGAATTTGTGGCTGTACTCGGTAACTTGCTGTCTCAGTTTTTTGAAGCGCTCAGAGCGTTGTGTCAATGAAAGATAGTGTTTTTTGATCGTGTTTATGTCAAGCCAAATACGACCCATTAGACCTATTCCTTCGCCTTGCCCTAAATATTGTCCCGCAACAACTTCAAGAGGAACTTCAGCCTCCCATAAGAGGTTACAGTGAATTTTGTCTGCGTCGTGAGGTTTGAGAGTGCAAAGTTCTGTGTAGAGGCTTGGATCAAGTTTTTTCTTCCAATATTTTTTGAGTGCTTGTCGTATGCGTTTGTAGATATCGCGGAGTTCTTTATAGCCTCCGAGAATGAGTTTTTCTTGTATTGGTTGTTTGCGAATTTTCCAGAGACCGTAAAGTCTTTGAGGTAAGTCTTTGAAGAAAAGGTCTATGGGACAGCTTCGACACCATATTCCTCCTCTGACTTTTGACTCATACACGTCTACGCGGGTGAAGTCTTTCTTGAATCTGGCCCAAGAAAGGCCGCATAACCCCGCTTCTGGATTCTTAGACCCTTCACGAGCTCCCAATGTTATATGAAGGTCAAAGACAGTTTTCTCGAGTGTAAGGCTGAGAGCCTCTAGCCCTTCATGAATGAGTAAAATTTCATCTCCGAAGATGTCTTTTTTTCGACGCCTAACTTTTTCTCTGAATCTTCCAGTTCCTATATATTCCGTAGAATTCTTGTCAGCAATTTGAGGAGCGATTTGCCTAATGGCATCAAGCATACTGCTTTGAGCTCCATCTGAGAGAGTCAATAGATAGTCAAGCACGACATCAGCTGTCCAGTATTTCGGATTTTTGTGCTTAAAATATTTCCAGCATCTCTCAGCTGTCTTGATCACTTTCTTCCAGTTGCAGAGTCCATCACGTTTTGCTCTCTTGATATACGTCGTAATGGTTTCATAATCACTTGACTCAGTATCTGAATTGAAGAATTTCTTGCGTCGGGGAGTGCTCATTAGAATGGTGATGATTTCTTCTTTGAGGTGATCGATGTCTTGCAAGAGACGGTAGATAGTATGGTAGCTTGTTTTGTATCGATGCGCTATAGTGCTGATGGATTGTTTGTTGATCCATAAGTGTTCAAGCATGTTAAGCAGTTCATCTTTTGGATCATAGGTTTTAGCGAGCTCTTTGATGAAGTGGGGTCTTCCCCCAGACCCATTTTTCTCTAACTTCCTTTTAATAAAAGTGTTGAATCCATGAGAATCAAGCATGTTTGCTTCCATTTCCATTTTATTTCCCTCTGCCTCTTTACTTTCTTTACATTCTTTACTTCCTATGCCAAGACATATAAAGATTTCTTTACATTCTTTACAAATAACGGCGATAGAAATGCCAACTATACTAGGAACATCCAAAGTAAGCATTAAATTTCAAGTTACAATACCCAAAGAAGCTCGCCAATTTCTTAATATGAAGGCAGGGGAACGATTGGTTTTTAAAAAGGAAAATGGAAAAGTCATTCTCGAAAAAGCTTAGCTATACATGCCGTTAGTTGCTGAAATAACGTTAGGGTTTTCTCCCCACTTTCCCCAAGAAGTTTTAACTCCGGATGGTCGCTTTAGGAAAAAACTATTTCGCCTGCAAAACCATCAAGCTGCGAAACAGACTCTCAAGGCTACACTGCCTTGATTTTGTCCGACGACGTTGATGAGCTTTTAGAAACCCGCTGGAGTTGAGAGTTAATCTCGAATGAGACTCCCGAAGGACTCGACCTTTTTTTTGCGGAGTATCTTTCTAGGACTGTAATGGTACAGTATATAGTGTCAAACAAACAGTATGAAATTGTCAAACGCTTCTCCGTTGCAAAACATACAGAGAGTCCAAAAATGTTTTACGGGGACGGACGGTACTGTACCAGTGGTGGGTTTTGCAAAGGGTTTTGCAACGTACCAACAGAAATCTCATCTTTTCTTTTTGTCATAGTTAGCCAGCTGCCTAATGCACGCTTTTGAGTTGTTCATTCTTTCTGTCGACAACATGTTACGTGCTGCAGCTGAAAGAGAATATCTTGATTTTTATTATCCGAAGATTCTGATTTAGATATGCTTTTAAGATTTGACTGTGAATCAACAAATGTAGTTGAGCCCTGTTTGGAGTAGTTTCTGTGTTATCTGACAAGTCAAGAGTTGTTCCAGGTTCCAGCCCTGTTGCTGTAAGAGAGATCCAACTGATTGACCGAGCCAAAGAGATGGAAGTGTCGAGGAAGGCTGTAGATAGAGCAATTAGGGGTGAAGGAAGCGTAGTTTTTCTGCATGGGGAAGCTGGAATCGGGAAAACGAGATTAGCCAGGGAGTTAGGGGCTTATGCGCGTTCAAAAGGTATGCAAGTTCTGTCCGGTAGATGCCCAGCATTGTTTAGAATGGATGGTGTACCTCCCTACATCCTTTGGGAAGAGGTAATCAAGGACTATCTGGAAACATCGACTCCAGAACAGCTATTCAGAGTGATTGGCGCTTACCCAGTCGAGGTTTCCAAGCTGGTTCCTGAACTCAAGCATAAGCTTAGGACTTTTCCTCAGTCTTTTCCTCTCAGCCCAGAGCATAGTCGTGACAGGCTTTTTGAAGCTGTGTCACAGTTCATCACCAACATTTCTAGGGAAACTCCTTTACTGGTCATTCTTGACGACCTGCAGTGGACCGACAGGTCTTCACTTTTGCTGCTGCATTATCTAGCCCGTGGAGTCTACAAAGAGTCCCTTCTTATTTTGGGCGCTTATCGCGAAACTTACATTGACGAGAAACATCCTTTGTCTCCTGTTTTGACAGAGTTGAACAGGGAACGACTGCTCCAATCAGTTCCATTGAAACGGCTGTCTTTCGACGATGTTTCGGAGATGATCAAGCGGATACTAGAGCAAGACGAAGTGCCAAAAGAGTTTTGCAGACTGGTCTATGAAAGGACGAGAGGCAACCCGTTTTTCGTCGAAGAAGTGATTAGGTCGCTGAAGGAAGAAGAGACAATTTACCTTGAAGCAAAAAGGTGGAAGGTCAAGGAAGTTTCGAAGATTGAATTTCCGAAGACTGTTAAGAGTGTATTAAAGAAGCGTATCGGCCGATTAGATGACGAAACTCAAACCGTGTTGACTATAGCTTCTTTTGTTGGAAAAGACTTCACTTTTGAAGCTTTACGTGCAGTCACCCAGATAGAAGAAAACAAGCTGCTTGACATCATGGATAAGATTTTAAAAGCAGGGCTGATCAAGCAGCAAGTCTTCCATGGAGAAGATGTATGCTCGTTCGCCGACATACTGGTGAGAGATGTTGTGGCAGAAGATGTCAGCCCCTTAAGGCGAAAGAAACTTCACGGCGAAGTAGCCCTTGCCTTAGAGAAGGTGTACGAACAGAAAATCGACGAGCATTTTGGAGAGTTGGCATTACACTTTCTCGAAGGGGGAGAAAAGAGAAAAGCGCTTGACTATTTCCTGAAGGCTGGAGCAAAAGCTGTGGAAGTCTACGCAAATATCGAAGCTGTTTCCTACTTTCAATCTGCTTACGCAATTCTAGAGGAGAGAGAAGGTGCGCTAGAGGAGAAAGCTGATGTTCTCGAGAAACTTGGAAATGTTCGAAGGCTTGTTGGAGAATATGCTGCTTGCTTAAGCAGTTGGAATGACGCGTTGCTTTTGAGGAAGCAACTACACGAAAACGAAAAGCTTTCAAGACTACACCGCAAAATGGCGAACCTTTTCTGGGAAACGATGGGTGAAGCGAAGAAGGCTGAAGAGCATCATGAGAAAGCTTTGAAGATTTTGAAAGGCGAACCTGAGAGCGTTGAACTAGCTACCCTCTACGAGGATATGGCTCACATGTACTATCGTATTGGAGACTTGGCTGAAGCGCTTTCCTGGGCTGAAAAATCCTTAGAACTCGCCAAAAAGCTGAATGCTCGTGAAGTTATAGCAAGTTCATACGCCAGCTTGGGCACAATCCTCGGTTTCACAGGCAACATGAAGAAAGCCCGTGAATGCTTCGAGACTGGATTGAAGCAAGCTTTGGACAACGGTTTTATGGAGGCAGCATTACGCATATACAATAATCTTCCTATTTCACTTACAGCTGAGGAAAACGAGAAACGCCTAGAACTTTTGGAGAAAGGATTTGAACTGGCGAAGAAGGTCGGACACATCTCCTACCAAACGTGGATAGGCGCAAATCTGGCTAACATGCTAGTCAACATGGGAAACATGGACAGAGCAGTTCAGCTGCTAGAAGAGTCAGTTGAATTGGATAGAAAAACTGGGAATCTACACCTTTCCGTGTCCACAGGTTTTCTCGGGTTAGCCTATCAGGTATTGGGAGAATGGGACAAGAGCGAGCAACACTACAAAGAATCTTTGAAAGTTACACAGAAACAAAAAGAGTTTCAAGGAAGTGCAGGCATTCAGATAGGCTTCGGCGGGCTCTACTTTGACAAGGAAGAATACGGCAAGGCAAAAAAGCATATTGAAAAAGGAATTGAAATCTTCGAAAAAGCTGGGGCAAAAACCGCGAAGATGTATAGTTCTCCAATTCTCATCAGGACATACTTGGAACTCGGCAAAGTCGAGAAAGCCAAGAACCTGATTCAGCAGGTGCAAAAATTCGCCCTCAAATTAGGCGACCGAGAACTCGTCGCTAATGCAAATGTGCTGAGAGCAATGCAGTTTAGGACGCAAAGGAAATGGGAAGACTCTATCGAATATTTCGAAAAGAGCCTTCAGGAGTCAAAGGCTCTAAATGCGAGGCGATGGAACGCCTACAACCTCGCCCGAGGAGTTCTATACGAATACGCTCGAACATATCTGGAAAGAGGTCAAGAGGGTGATAGAGAGAAAGCTCAAGACCTCCTCAATCAAGCGCTAGAAATATTCCAGGAAATCGGCGCAAAGAAAGACATTGAGAAAACACGGTTGAAACTGGCTAATCTGGAAACAGGGCGAAAAGCGTCGCCGGTTGAACCGATGGCAGTTGCCGCGCTTCCACATCAAATCACCACCGGATACAGAGACCTTGACGACCTGCTGAATGGTGGCATACCCCGAGACTACGCGGTAGCGTTGACCTCGCCTTCAAGCGACGAAAGAGATTTGCTGGTCAGAAGATTTCTTGAAGCAGGCGCAAGAAATGGACAAACCACGTTTCACGTTATTGCTAAGGCAGCTGGAACCCAGAAACTCGCAGAAGCTTTCCAATCACATTACTATCTTTTTGTCTGCAACCCTGAAGCAGATTCGATTGTCAAGAACCTACCTAATGTATACAAACTAAAAGGTGTGGAAAACTTGACAGAAATTAACATAGCAATGGCTTCAGCGCTCCGCGCTTTGGATAAGCCGCCAAAAAACCTTAGAAGAGCTTGCATCGAGATTGTCTCAGACGTTTTACTGCAGCATCACGCAGTTCAAACTAGGAAATGGCTAAATGCGCTTCTCCCAAAATTAAGGTCAAAAGGGTTTACCACTCTGGCAGTTATGGACCCAGAGATGCATCCTCCGCAGGAAGTGAAGGCAATCCTAGGTTTGTTCGATGGAGAGATTAGCATTTACAGGAAGGCTGCCGAGAAAGGAAGAGCAAAATTCCTGAAAGTGGAGAGAATGACCAATCAAGAATACTCAGAGGACGAACTTCATCTTAGAAAGGAAAGACTGACTCTCGAGAAATCATGAGCGGCCCTCATGTGGCGCTACAGAATACTCTTGAGGAAGGACTTGTGGTTTCAAAAGATTGTTTTTCCTCGTCTACGGGTGATGGATTCAAAGCTTCTATGCAATCTCAGTTACGCTCGTGTTTAGTTTCGCGTGTTCCTGTGATTACGCCATCCTCCATAGTGATCTGTTTTTCAGCGTAGTTGGCGATGTCTTGTTCATGTGTGATGAGAATAACCGTAGTCTTTGTTTCTTCGTGGAATTTTTTGAGCAAATCCATGACTTGTTTTCCAGTTGCCGAATCCAAGTCGCCCGTTGGTTCATCCGCAAATATCACTGCAGGACGATTAGTCAGCGCGCGAGCGATAGCCACGCGTTGCATTTGCCCTCCACTCAATGTAGCAGGATACTGTTCAGCCTGTTGGTCAATCCCAACTCCTTCAAGAAGTTTTTTTATGCGCGCGCGCTACACAAATGCACTTAGAGATCAAAACTGATGTTACGAAACTGATTCCTGGTTTTAATCAGTCTGACTTGTGCAAATTTTTTACACAGCGCTAACCTGTTCTGATACCTGACATATTTTCTCCATCAGTTCCGACCTTTGTTCCGAACAATTTACCATATGTTCCGAACAATTTGATGGGGGTTCCCTTTGTTGGATAGACGTCGATAAACGGTTGATAAACCTTAATTCCCATGTGTTCTGACTTGTTCCAGAAAACAAGCCTAAAATGCGCGTATTCTGTTCCAAAAAAAACTAGCCAAAACTCAAGGTTTATCTAACCTTTTTTCCATTGTTTGACATTGTCTTTTGACTGTTCCCTCAAAAAAGTGAATTGGTCTACATTTGGTCTATTTTCTGGTCTATTTATCCATCAATTCTCATGGTTCTGGTAACTGCGCGCGCATCCAAGATAGAAAACATCAGAGCATATCTGAATTCTATTCTTTTTTTCCTTTGATGACGAATTCGGGGAACTCCCTCAGCTTCTCTGCCATCTCTTTTAAACATTTATCCACTTTGCAGTTGACTGTCCCTTCTTCGAAAGTTCCATCAGGTCGCTTAGTTCCAGCTTTGACTTCTGTCAATATTTCAATTCCTTCGTCGATTGTCCCCACTGGATATACGTGGAATTTTCCAGCTTTGACGGCTTTCACTACTTCTTCTTTCAGCATCAAATTTTGCACATTACTTTTCGGGATGATTACTCCTTGATGACTTGTCAAACCCTTGACCTTGCAGACCTCAAAGAAGCCTTCTAGCTTCTCGTTCACCCCGCCGATAGCTTGAACCTCACCCTTTTGGTTAACTGATCCAGTCACAGCTATACCTTGCTTGATAGGAAGCTCTGACAGCGCAGAAAGAATTGCATAAAGCTCTGTGCTTGAAGCACTATCACCTTCGATCTCCTCGTAACTCTGCTCAAAAACAAGATGTGCAGATAGGCTCAAGGGTTTGTCTTGAGCGAATTTCTTTGCCAAATATCCACTTAGTATCATGACCCCTTTAGTGTGGATCCGCCCACCAAGCTTCGCTTCTCGTTCAATGTCGATGACACCCTCACGACCTATTCCAACGCTAGCAGTGACTCGTGAAGGCTTGCCAAACGCAAAGTCCCCCAAAGTTAAGACGGAGAGCCCATTTACTTGACCTATCGCCTGACCTTCAGTGTCGATTAAAAGGACTTCGCGCTGAATCAGTTCTTGAATCTTCTCTTGAATAAGATTGGAGCGATAAATTTTCTCTTCTATAGCCTTAACCACATGGCTTGCCGCCACCAAATCAGATTTCTCCTCGCTAGCATAGAAGTTAGCCTCTCGAATAATGTCCGCAATCTCGGCAAACCGAGTGGACATCTTTTTCTGATCCTCAGCTAACCTAGAACTATACTCAACCACCTTGGCTATAGCCGCTGCATCCAAATGCTTGAGTTTCTCCTCTCGACAGACAGTACAGATAAGGGAGGCATATTTTTGCAAGTTCTCTTCTGTTCGATCCATTGTAGTGTCAAAGTCCGCTTTAACTTTGAATAGCTCCTTAAAATCCGTGTCCAACATGTGGAGCATGTGGTAAAGAAGTGGATTTCCTATGAGGATTACTTTAATATCAATAGGAATAGGAGCTGGCCTTAAACTCTTCGTGGTAACGAGACCTAAACGCTCTCCAGCCTCTTCAACAACAATCTGCTTGCTCTTTAGAGCCATTTTCAAGCAATCCCAACAGAAGATGTTCTTAAGAACCTCCTCGACAGGGAGCACCAAATAACCACCATTTGCCTTGTGCATTGACCCTCCATGAATCATAGTGAAATCGGTCGTCAACACACCAAATTGAGCTTCCTTCTCCATCCTTCCAAAAAGATTCTGAAAAGTAGGATTAAGCTCAACAATAACGGGAGCACCATGCTGATCCGAGTTATCTACTACAACGTTTACCTCATAATCTCGAAATGGAACCTCTTTCAGCCAAGGGAATGGGAAGGGAGTAGCAGAAGTCTCTGGGGAGGGTTCAGACTGCTTTATGAATTGAGCAAGGTTCTCCAATATGTCATTTTGCACATCAGTGATATGAGTGATGACATCAGGCAAATCGTTAAATTTCTCTTTTAGGCCAGCAACTAAATGGCCAATGGCGTATGCTGCAACTTCACGGTTAACTTTTTCTATCTCCTCGCTAATTTTGGTCTCAAGGTTTCTCAGTTGCCTTACGACAATTCTCAGATCTGCGCTTAATTTTTCTCGATCACTCAGGATTTTATCCTTTATTTCTGGTCTTAGATTCAGAAAATCTTGATCGCTTATGGGTTTCCCCTTCACAACTGGGACTATGCGGAAGCCCACTTGAGTAATCTGGAGGGAGAATCCTTCATCTTGAGCTCGTGTGTTTAGCTTCATGAGTAACTCTTGCTTTTCTTCCTCAATAGGCCTGACAGTTTTCTGCTTTTTCTCCTCATATTCTACACTCGCAAAGGCTTCTGGAAGAAGCCTTCTGGCTTCTGTGATAAAGTGTCGCATATCGGATTGGAATTCATTTCCTTGACCTGGAGGTAGCTCAATGATTTTGGGTTCATACGAGTTATGAAAGTTATTAACGTAGCACCAGTCTGATGGAACAGGTTTCGTTCTAGCGATTTCTCCAAGAAAATCTTCAACGGCTGTCATCCTGCCTGTACCTGGATAACCAGCCACATAGATGTTAAAGCCTCTTTCCTTGATCTCCAAACCGAAGTGTAATGCTCTTACCGCTCTTTCCTGGCCAATGATTCCTTCAAGTGGTGGAATATCTTTTGTCGTTTCACAATGTATCCGCTGGATATCACATTCTTTTCTGAGCTTGTTATACGACAACTCCTCAGGCATATACAACTACCCTCTTACAATACCGTCTGAAGGCTAATATGGAATGAATGGTATTTTAAAGATTCTTAGAAACCACTACAAAAGGAGAACTTCACAAGCTGTCTCATAAATAAAGCTCTCTAAAAATGTTTTAAAGAATTCCAGTTAATTAGTCTGGAAGAAGGGAAATTCATGGCGCTTAAGCGAGAGATCGGGCTTTTTGGGGCTGTTGCCTATGGTGTAGGCATAATTTTGGGAGCGGGTATCTATGCTCTAATCGGCAAGGCTTCAGGCATGGCAGGAAATGCGGTCTGGCTATCCTTTCTTTTGGCAACTATAGTTGCAGTCTTCACAGGATTGAGCTACGCGGAACTTTCTTCAGCTTTTCCGAAAAGCAGCGGAGAATATGTTTATGCCAAGGAAGCTTTCGGAAAAGCAAAGATCGCGTTCCTAGTCGGCTGGCTGGTCATACTTTCCAGCGTGATCGCTATGTCGACTGTTGCTTTGAGTTTTGCTGGGTACTTTCGCTTTTGGTTTGGAACACCGATTGTTCCAGTAGCAATATGCTTGGTCTTGATTTTCTCGCTAGTGAATTTCATTGGAATAAGGGAATCTGTTCGAACCAACATCATCCTGACAACAATAGAAGCCTTGGGCTTGATAATAATAATATTGATCGGCATCGGTTGGTATGGTAAGCCCAATTACCTCGAAATGAAAAATGGTTTTGCTGGAGTCTTCTCAGCGGCGGCTCTGATTTTTTTTGCGTACATGGGCTTCGAGAGTATAGTAAAGATAGCTGAAGAGATGAAGGACCCGGAAAGGAATTTGCCAAAAACAATCCTTCTTTCAGTCTTGATTACCTCCGTAATATATCTAGCAGTAGCGCTTTCTGCTACAAGCATCTTGACCCCTCTTGAGCTGGAAAAGTCTGTTGCTCCATTAGCAGATGTTGCGAGCAGAGTTCTAGGAGATACCGGTGGCGTTTTACTGGCAGCAATTGCCTTGTTCGCAACGGCTAACACCGTGTTAATATGCAACATTACCGCTTCAAGGATGTTCTATGGTATGGCAACTGAAGGCGCACTTCCGAAGATCTTGGGCAGGATTCATGAGATAAGAGGGTCTCCTTGGGCAGCTATTGTGTTATCTGCGCTGATTTCTGTAATGTTTATCTTACCCGAGGACTTGAAGCTTGTTGCCGAGGTAGCGGATTTCGCAATATTTGCAGTGTTCATAATAGTGAACCTTTCTTTGATTCAGCTTCGACGTAAGAAACCTCAATTAGAGTCTCCTTATAGGGTTCCGTTTAACTTGAAGAACTTTCCAATAACGGCTCTGATAGGCGTTGTCACTTGTCTATTTCTTGCGGTGCAATTCGAGTGGTTTATATCTCTTATCGGAATCCTTGTTATAGCTGTCGGGATTGTGATACAGACAGTGTATGAAAAAATCACTTCATCGGATACACATCGTGCGCGCTGATACAAAGTGGTGGAAAATCAAATTTAGTCATAACTTGCTCAGTGTTACGCCCAAATCTGATCTGCTTTTTCCTCCTGCTCTAACCGTCGGCTTTCAGCTCTGTGCACATATTCAAAGGGCATAGTAGCCCGGTGCAAAGCCTCCTTGAGAGTGAACGGATCCATAGCGTCTGCAAGTTGAGTTGCACGCCAATGTCGTTGGGTATGGTTCATTATTCCGAGTTTCTTACAGATCTGCCATGCTCTCTGGCGAGTTATAGCCCACACTCTAGGATCAGAATCTCTCGAGTTCTGCCTGAGAAAGTCAAGCCATTCGATTATGTAGTGGGT
>JABAOH010204931.1_pt2 | contig 13574 bp, 11 predicted proteins | sample 7062181 | NCBI WGS metagenome assembly JABAOH01 (sample SAMN14538630, study PRJNA623070) | marine sediment metagenome | biome: marine biome [ENVO:00000428]; feature: marine pelagic biome [ENVO:01000023]; material: deep marine sediment [ENVO:00002113]; isolation source: pool of 5 deep marine... | reverse complement strand
CATTTTGGCCAACTTTTTAGGCATGTGATTTAACTAGCTGAAACTGAACGTTTTTTCCGGGATATTTTGTTAAATGGCTTAACCATGGGCTTTCCGGGAAGCCCGGCTATTTTCCAATTTCTGGAAAGCCGCGCGGCACGCCGATCTCCTGCACGAAGAGCCGCCACACGGGTCCGTAGCAGCGCCGGGAAATGAACGAAATCTGCGCAAATTTTGAGCAGCCATTCGGGAGGGCAGCGACCACGCCGGTCTTCCCGTCAGCTGGCAGCTGGTGCTGTTACTTGACGGTCGACGGCACTGTGGCGATACTCGGCCGCATGCACGCTGAACTTAGAGTCAACCAGAGCTGGTGGTGGCTGCCCCGCAAGGAGTGGGTGGCTGGCTGACGTTTAGCGCGTAGAAACAGGATTCAGGAAACCCATCTCCGCAGCTTTTCGGGGATGGGTTTTTTTGTACATGGATGTACTTATGCCGCGCAGCACAGGGACGTGCGAGAGCGGCGCTGTAGAAATTACGAACTTGCGTTAGAGACAACAAACATAACTGGAACAAATGGAAGCACCGTTCGACATCGCAGCCGATCTCGATACACCGGTATCGGCGTACATGAAACTATCGGCACTCAAGCCGCGGTTCCTGCTCGAGAGTGTCGAGGGCGGTGAAAGGCTCGCGAGATATTCCTTTCTCGGTTTTGGTGATGCGCTCGACGTACGACTCGATGAAGCAGGACTGCGAGTCGGCGAACAATTGCACGGGCATCCTTCGAGCAGGAATGAATATCTCGATGCGTTGCGCAATGCGTTGAAGAGTGCACCGGTAGCCCGACCCGAAGTGGAAGGATTGCCTTTTACGGGCGGACTCGTCGGCGTCTCCGGCTACGATGTCGTGCGCCTGTTCGAAGACCTGCCGCGCAGCGCGGCGCCGCAAGCCGGAATGCCCGAAGCGGCGTTTTGTGCGACGTCATCGGTACTCGTGTTCGATCACCTCACCCGACGTGTCGCGTTGTTGCATAACGGACCGGAGGCGGAACGGGCAAGCCTCCGGAAGGAAGTGATAAGGCTTTTGCGTGGTGCCGTGCCCGGCAATGGCAAAGACATCTCGGTATCGGTACCCGCAGCGAACATGACCGAAAGAGAATTCGCCGAGAGGGTCATGGCCTGCAAGGAATACATTGCCGCGGGTGACATCTACCAGATCGTCATCTCGGTCCTGTTCGAGGGCCGCAGCAACGTGGCGCCGTTCGAGGTGTATCGTGCGCTACGCTTGCTCAACCCGTCGCCTTACATGTTCTATCTCGAGTTCGGTGACCTCAAAGTCGTCGGCTCGTCGCCCGAGGCGCTCGTGAAACTCAATGGCCGGATGGCATCCTTGCGGCCGATAGCCGGCACCCTGCCGCGAGGCGAGACGGCGGAGGAAGACTGCAACAACGAGGAAGCACTCCTCGCTGATCCTAAGGAATCGGCGGAGCACGTGATGCTCGTCGACCTTGCGCGCAACGACCTGGGACGTGTCGCGCTTCCAGGCAGCGTGCATGTCGATCCCTACCGCGCCATTGAGCGCTACAGTCACGTCATGCATATCGTCAGTGGTGTGCAGGGCGAGCTCGATGCGCAATACGATGCTTTCGACCTGTTTGCCGCCTGTTTTCCCGCGGGCACCCTGGTCGGCGCACCGAAAATACGCGCCATGCAGATCATCGACGAGCTGGAGCCGACCGGCCGCGGGCTGTATGGCGGCACTGCGGGGTACTTCGGCATTGCGGGCGACATGGACCAGGCGATTACGATTCGCACGCTGGTGTTCAATGGCGACGAGTTCAGGCTGCAGGCCGGGGCCGGCATCGTCGCGGACAGCGTGCCGGAGAAGGAGTACCGGGAGGTGCTGGCGAAGAGCGCCATCCTGAAGCGCGCGCTGGAAATAGCGGGGGAAGGCTTGTGAGCAAGGCCGGAAACAGCGCACGCATCCTGTTGATCGACAACTACGATTCGTTCACCTACAACCTCGTGCAGGCATTTGCCGCGAATGGAGCGGATGTGCTCGTCTATCGCAACGACGCGATAGCCGAGGAAGCTGCGATCGCGCTCGAGCCAACGCACCTCGTGATCTCCCCGGGGCCGGGCAGGCCGGAGGACGCAGGTTGTTCGATGCAAATGATCGATACGTTTCGTGAACGGATACCGGTGCTCGGCGTTTGCCTGGGGCATCAGTGCCTGGTGAGCTTTTTCGGTGGCGATATCGTACGCGCAGAGCGCCTGATGCACGGCAAGACATCGCTGGTCAAACATGATGGTGGTTCGCTGTTTGAGGGACTATCGCAACCATTCGAGGCTGGCCGTTATCATTCGCTCTGTGCGGACCCGAAATCATTGCCGGCCGAACTCGAACTGACGGCCGAGACAGACAGGGGCGAGATCATGGGCGTGTGCCACAAGTCACTGCCGTTGCATGGCGTGCAGTTTCACCCGGAGAGCGTGTTGACGCCGGAGGGCGACAGGCTCCTTATGAATTTCATGCGGATGGAAGAACGATGAGCAGCAGCTATTCGGAGTTACTCGATCGCTTACTCGATGGCAACGCCATCAATGAATCCGAAGCGTATGACCTGATGCACACTTTGGCTGCCGGCGAGATCGATACCGCGCTTGCGGGCGCCTTGCTCGCCGCGCTGCGCGCCAAAGGTGAAACCGCCGGGGAAATCCGCGGGTTCGCGACGGCGATGCGCGAACTCGCATTACGACCGGCAATTCCGGCCGGTCCGCCGACAGTAGATTCGGTCGGTACCGGCGGCGACAATTCGGGCAGCCTTAACCTGTCGACCGGCGCCGGCCTGCTCGCCGCGGCCGCCGGGGCGAGAGTTGTCAAACACGGCAATCGCTCCGTTTCCAGCAAGTCGGGCAGCGCCGACGTACTGGAGGCTCTCGGCATGCCGCTGCCGCTCGACGAGCAGTCCGCGATCGATTGCCTCGAGGCACTGAATTTCACTTTCCTGTTTGCGCCCGCATATCACCCGGCGATGAAAGCAATCATGCCCGTGCGCGGCGCTCTCGGTGTGCGCACGGTGTTCAACATGCTCGGTCCGCTGACGAATCCCTCGGCGCCTCCATATCAACTGGTCGGCGCCTGGAGCAACGAGGCGGCGCACCTGATGGCCGAGACGTTGTCCGGCATGCCGATCGAAAGGGTGTTCGTCGTACACGGCGAGCCGGGCTGGGACGAGGCGACGCCGGCCGGCGATTTCATGCTCTACGATGTGCACCCGGGCTCGGTCGAAAAGTCCGTCCGAACGCCGGAGGACTATGGAATCGGCCGCTGTCGGGCGGAAGAGCTTCGTGGCGGCGACGCCGCGCACAACGCGACCGAACTGGCCAGGGTCCTGCGAGGCGAAGACCAGGGACCACATCGCGACGCCCTTGCGATGAATGCATCGCTGATTCTCGAGGTTACGGGACTGGCAGCAGATCACGCTGCCGGTTTCAGGATGGCCACTGAGGCAATCGAAGACGGCAGGGGCGCCGCGTTCCTCGATGCCATGAAAGAGCACTTCACAGCCTGATGGAAAACTTCCTGAAAGAGATGGCGCTTAAGAGCGCGGAACGCGCCGCGGCTTCGCAGACGGAATTTTCGCCCGCTGCACTCGACAAGCCCGCATTTCCGCTTCAATTGCAGGGCTTCGACCTGATCGCGGAGATAAAAAACCGTTCGCCCGCCGAAGGATCGCTCGCAACTGCGGGCGACTCGCATGCCGAACGCGCGATGCGTTACGTGGCCGGAGGCGCGGCTGCCATATCGGTACTGACCGAGCCAGTTCGGTTCGAAGGTGAGCTTGCCCACCTCGGAGACGTTGTTGCCGCGGTGTCGGCGAAAGAGATTCCGGTCATGCGCAAGGACTTCCTGGTCGAGCCGGTACAGGTTCTCGAGGCGAAGGCGGCCGGGGCAAGCGGTGTGCTGTTGATAGCGGCCATTCTCGACGACGGGCAACTGGCCAGCATGCTCGATTGCGCTTTCGAACACGAGCTGTTCGTCTTGCTCGAGGCGTTCGATGAGTCGGATATGAAACGAGCGGCTGCGCTGTCGGCGAACGAGCGCATTCAGCAACAAGCTGAAAATCAGAAGTTTCTCATCGGCGTCAATACCCGGGATCTGAGATCGCTCGAGGTTGACAGTACGCGGCTGCAAAAATTTGCGCCGCTGCTACCGCAGGGAATTACAACCGTCGCGGAAAGCGGGCTCAAGACTGCGGCAGATGCGGCAAAGGTTGCCGAGTGGGGATACGAGGCGGCGCTCGTCGGCACGGCGCTGATGCGTGCTGATCATCCCGGTGCCCTGATCGGCGACATGCTGTCCGCTGCCCGCGACAAGGTGGCCGCATGATGCCGCTTGTCAAGATATGCGGGCTGACGGATGATGCCGCGGTTCTGGCGGCGGTCGAGTCGGGCGCAGATGCAGTGGGCTTCGTGTTCGCGGACTCGGTGCGCAGGATTAGCGTGCAGCATGCCGTGGAAATATCCGCGGCGGTGCCGGCAACGATAAAGAGAGTCGCCGTCATGATGCATCCGAGTGATGATGATTGGCAGGAAGTGAGAAGTGGTTTCAGTCCGGACGTATTGCAGACCGATCTCGCCGACTTTGATTATCTCGATGTGCCGGGAGACATGGAGAGATGGCCGGTGTTACGCGAAGGCGCGATAACGGGCACGATCGGATTGCCACACACGTTTGTTTACGAGGGACTGCGTAGCGGGCATGGTGAGACAGTAGACTGGGAAGTCGCGGCGCAGCTGGCAAAGCGAGGCAAGTTGATACTGGCTGGTGGATTGAATATCTCTAACGTGACTGANNGATGTATCGAGCGGTGTCGAATCGGCGCCGGGCAAAAAGGATCCGGAGAAAATAAAGGCATTTATCGATGCGGTGAGAAATACCCGATCGGTGAACGAGGAAGCACGAGCATGAAAGCGTTACTGGATGCCAGTGAAAAGAAAAAATTACTGCAGGCATCGCTTGCCGGTGAGCTCCCCGACGAGCGCGGACGGTTCGGGCCGTTCGGCGGTCGTTACGTGCCTGAAACCCTGGTGCCCGCGTTCGAGCGGCTCGAACAGGGTGTCAGGGAGTTTCTGCCGAGCAAGGAATTCCAGGCAGAGTACCGGAGAGAACTGCGTGACTGGGTCGGCAGGCCGACGGCGCTGACACACGCGCCGCGATTATCGGAACTCTGGGGCACGGAAGTGTGGCTCAAGCGTGAGGATCTCGCGCATACCGGCGCGCACAAGATCAATAATGCGATCGGCCAGGCATTGCTCGCGAGGAGACTCGGTGCGAAGCGTGTCATTGCGGAGACCGGCGCCGGCCAGCACGGCGTCGCCTCGGCAGCGGCTTGTGCACGTGTGGGATTGCCTTGCCGCGTATACATGGGTTCTGTCGACATGGAGCGGCAGGCACCAAACGTCGATCGCATGCACCGTCTCGGGGCCGAGGTGATGCCGGTCGAATCCGGCGACAAGACCCTGCGTGCGGCGATCGACGAAGCGCTGCGTGACTGGGTGTCGGATCCGGCCGCCACTTATTACCTGCTGGGATCGGTGGTCGGTGCGCATCCATATCCTTATCTCGTACGCGAACTGCAGTCCGTGATCGGCGAGGAAGCGAGGAGCCAGATCCAGGAACTCGCCGGCGGCCTGCCCGACGTGGCGTTCGCCTGTGTCGGCGGCGGCTCGAACGCCATCGGTCTTTTCTACCCGTTACTCGGTGACAGCGACGTCGAACTCATCGGCGTGGAGGCAGGCGGCACGGGCAATGGTCTCGGTCAGAACGCTGCGACCCTGGCGACCGGAACAGCGGGCGTGTTGCAGGGTTGTTACTCGATCATCCTGCAGGACGCACACGGCAATGTTCAGGAAACGCATTCCATCTCCGCCGGCCTGGACTATTCCGGCGTCGGCCCGGAGCACGCACTGTTGCAGGCACTCGGGCGCGTCACCTACATAACCGCCAGTGACGACGAGGCGCTCGAAGCGCTCGAGGAACTGTGTGCGGCAGAAGGCATACTGACCGCGCTCGAAACCGCCCACGCCTATGCCGCGGCAAAACGCTGGTCTGCGGACAATCCCGGAAAGCGCATACTGATCGGCAACTCTGGTCGCGGCGACAAGGACATGCCGACCCTGACCAAGTTTCCGCCGAGGACGAACGCAAATGCAGCCGCATGAGCGTATATCGGAGGCGATTATCGCCGCAAACAAAGATGGCCGGACCGCGCTCGTTCCGTTCGTAACCGCGGGCTATCCGCAACCGGATACGTTCCTGTCTTCCTTGCAGGCAATCGCGGAAGTCGGTGATGTGGTCGAACTCGGTGTGCCGTTTTCCGACCCGATGGCCGATGGCATGACCATACAGCGCTCGAGTTTTGCCGCGATCGAGAACGGCGTGACGCTCAGCTGGATATTCGAGCAACTCGAGACAGTGGACGAGAGCATGACCACACCGCTCGTCATGATGTCCTACCTCAACCCGCTGCTGCAGTTTGGTTACGCGAATCTGGCAAGACGCGCGAGGGAGACCGGGGTATGCGCATTCATCGTGCCCGACCTGCCATTCGAAGAGTGTGCAGAAATATCTGCGGCGCTCGCTGCGGAAGGCGTGGGTTTGATCCAGTTGGTGACGCCCGCGACGCCTGTCGAACGAATGAAGGTCCTGGCCGATGCGTCGAGGGGATTCCTGTACGCGGTAACGATTACCGGCATAACGGGAGGCGACAGTGGATTGCCGGCGGACCTTGCGGACTACCTCGATCGGATCTCCGACTTGTCTCCGCTTCCCGTGTGCGCGGGGTTCGGCATTCGCACTGCCGAGGACGTCGTCAATGTCGGCAAGCACGCGGCCGGCGCAATCGTCGGCTCGGCGCTCGTCGAAGTGCTCGAACGCGGCGAGGACCCGGGAGCCTTCTTGCGGCAACTGAAATGAAAAAAGTCACATCGGCCGACTCGCTGGTCACGATCAATCACTACAGGAATTTGCTGATCAGCGAAGGCATCCCGGCATTCATTCGCAACGAACACCTGGGGGGCATCGTGGGCGAAATGCCGTTCCAGGAAGTTTGGCCGGAGCTTTGGGTCGAGAACGATCTCGACTACGATCGCGCGCTGCAGCTCATCGACAGCGCTAATATCCTGCACGAAAGTCCGTCATCACCATGGCGATGCGGGGCTTGCGACGCCGAGAACGAAGGACAATTCGCCGCCTGCTGGAAGTGCGGCGCGCCTCACACCTGAGTCAGGGCATTCCCCTCGACAACAACCTGGTGCCCGCGATCTCGCTCCTTAATATCGACGACACCTTGTCCGCCTTAATCGGGCGGCTGATCAGAAAGCCCTGTGCCAGGTCGCAGTTGCAACTACGCAGGAACTCTAGTTGCGTAATTGTCTCTACGCCTTCTGCCGCGACCTCGATGTCGAGTCCTCGCGCCATGGCGATCGCTGCGCGGACAATTCGCTGGTGACTGCCATTGAATTCGACGTCCTGTATGAGTGACTGATCCAGCACGAAGCTATCGATCACGCCGGTGTCCAGTGAGCTGAACGAGACGTCGCGCGTACCGAAATGATCCAGCGACAGGCGCACACCGCAGGCCCGCAGGCCCTGTAATGTCTCCAGCTCTGCAGACCTCTGCCGTACAATTTCGCCGTCCCCAATCTCGAGTTCGATACAGCCGGGATCGAGCGCAGTGTCTTCCAGCGCCTTGCCGACTGCTTTCAGGAGACGGCCATGCTTGAGCTGTTGTGGCGAAAGATTGATGGCGATTGAAAGATCGGGCAATTCAAACTGTCTTTGCCAGGAAGCGAGTTGCCGGCAGGCCGTGTTGATCACCCATTCTCCCGCAGAGTGAATGAGGCCGCTCGATTCCAGGATCGTCAGAAACCTTTCCGGCGGCAGCAAGCCGAATCGCGGATGCTGCCAGCGCAACAGCGCTTCGAGGCCAATCAGGCGTCCCGAACTGACGTCGATACGCGGCTGGTAGTGCAGCACGAACTCGTCGCGAACCAGCGCGTGTCGTAGCCCCACTTCGAGTTCCTCTCGTTGCTCGAGCTTGGCGTTCAACGCAGCCGAGTAATACTGGAAGCGGCCGCCGCCACGCTTCTTTGCCTGGTACATGGCAAGGTCTGCGGCCTTGATCAGTCTTTCCGCCTGTTCACCCGAACCCGGGTAGATCGCGATGCCGATACTCGGCGTCGCATAGACTTCGCTACCGCTGACTTCGTATTTTTCGGAGAGAATCAGCAACAGTTTCTGTGCAACCGCAGCGGCGTTTCTCTGGTCACCGAAGTCTTCCAGGCATACGATGAATTCGTCGCCGCCCCAGCGCCCGGAAAAATCACCGATGCGCAGATTCTTGGTGAGACGAACTGCCACCTGGCGTAACAATTCGTCACCTATATCGTGACCGAGGGTGTCATTGACCGACTTGAATCGATCAAGGTCAACGAACAGCACTGCCAGCGGCCGTTTGCTTCGCTGGCTACGACCGATCGCTTTCTCCAGCTCGAGCGTGAAGAGCCTGCGGTTCGGGAGCAAGGTCAGCTCGTCGTGCTGGGCTCGCTTTTCGAGTTCCAGGGTCTTGCGCGTAATGTCGGTAACGTCGCGGAAGGTAATGACACCGCCGACGAGTTCGCGACCGCCGTCGTAAAGGCCCTGACCATTGATGCTCAGTACCGTGTCCGCCTGCCCCGGCGCGCGGTATACGGCAGCCTGGTTGGAGAACTTCTGCCCCCTGCAGGCCTTGACCAGCGGCAGTTCCTCGTGTTCGATCGGTGTCTTGCCGTCGGCGCCGAATTGGCAAAAGTTCTGGCCCCATTCGGGGCTGATGTACAGGCGAGGCGCGAGCCCGAGGATCGAACGAGCCGCCGGATTGATATCGAGGACGTGGCCCTGGCTGTCAACGACGATGACCCCGTCGTTGATGCTCTGCAGTATCGAGAGCACGGTGTTGTCCTTGTCGGAGAGCCGTTTCAGGAGCTTGTAGCGCTGAATCGCATGCTCGATGGCCGTCGTTAGCTCGCCGTCCGTGACATCCTCGACACAGACGTAAGCCTGCGCGCCGGCACGCACCGCTGCTATGCCGCGGTGTTCCTGGTCGTGGCGCGCGACCGCGACCAGCGGCCAGTCCGAGAACTTGTGGATAAATGCGGGAAGACTCTTCCCCGATTTTGCAATCAGCGGACCGGCCTCGAACATGACCAGGTCTATCTTCTTCGGCGCTTTTTCGGGGATCTCGAGAGTCGGGGAACCGGTGAATCTCTCGCAGACAGGAAGGCCCTTCAGTTTGTCACAGAATTCGGCGGCAAAGTCACTTGCGCCAAGGTACAGAATCGACCGTCCTGCCATCAGTTTTGCGCCACCCCCGAAGACAATCTGCCCCAATCTTCGCGCATCCTGTCCAAATCGGGATAAGCTCTTGTTTGTGCCATATTTATTGTTGTTCAGCCGGCGGATCAAACGCCCGCATGAGCACGAAACGCCTGGGGCATAATACCAGAATCGCCGCAAAACTCAGTCTGAAATCAATAATTTGCCGCACAGCCGGGCCCGGGTTAAACCTATGAGCGCTGTTATGCATCCAAGTAATAAAGCACAGGGAGCAATCGCGATTGGCAGCGCTTTTGGCGGCACGCGCCGCGACCACAGACCACGAGAGGCGGGCCGTGACCGCTGAATCGGCGACAGACGAGCATGGCTGGATACGCCGGGCGCAAACTGCCGATACGGCTGCTTTCGAGGCCCTGTACCGGATGCATGTAGACAAGGTTTATGGCCTTTGCCTGCGGATGACCGGCAACGTCGCCGAAGCTGAAGACTGCACGCAGGATGCGTTCATCCAGGCGTGGAGCAAGCTGAACGATTTTCGTGGCGAGAGTGCGTTCGGCACCTGGCTGCACCGGGTCGCGGTCAACACGGTGCTCGGGCGCATGCGCAAGTCGCGTCGCGAGCAGGATCGGATAAGGGCGGTGGCGGATGACGCAACCGTACCTGAGACGATCGGCGATAGCGGCGGCTTTCGCGACCTGGAGCTGGCCATAAACGAATTGCCAAGTGGAGCAAGGCATGTGTTTGTACTCCACGCGGTATACGGATACAGCCACGATGAAACGAGCGAGATGCTCGGCATCGCGGAAGGAACGAGCAAAGCACAGTTACATCGCGCGCGCAGATTGCTCGCGCAACAATTGACGACGGATTGCGCATGAACGAGGAAAACAACAGGAACTTCGATGACCAGCTGATGGCCGCCGCGGCCAAGCTGTCGGCGGAAGTAAAACCGGAACGGGATCTCTGGCCGGGCATCGAGCAGGCGATTTCACAACCCGCGAGACCATCGCGAACGGTGTGGAACAGCGTCTGGGCACAGGCGGCAGCAGTCGTATTGCTCGTCGCAGGTTCATCGGGTGTGACCTACCTGGCGGTGACGGGTGATGCCGATCCGGTTTCACCGGTGGCTGAGGGTCCGGCGCTGGTCTTCGCACCGGTATCGGCGCGCTTCGGCAGCAGGTACGACCTCGGTCCGGACTACCAGGACGCGCGCCGCTCGCTGGTCGTAAAAATCGACGACGAATTGACCAGGCTGACGCCGGAGGAACGTGCGGAGGTCGAGAAGAACCTCGAGGTGATTCGCAAGGCCATCGACGACATCAACAGGGCGCTGGCTGCGCAGCCGGATAACGAGTTACTGCAAAAACTGTTGCTGAATACTTATCGTGAGGAACTCGATCTGATGATGAGAGTTGACTCGATTACGAATGCGGCGATGCGCAGGGGTGATATCTAATTTGATTGTTTGTTGCGACCGGATGGGGCGATGCGCCGGCCGGCAACAGGGACGAAAACTTCAGAGAGAAAGATGATGAGAGCTTTTACACTTATGTACTTGGGCGTCTTCGGCGCTACCGCAGTTGCGGCCGAGGAAATCAACCAGACCATTGATGCTGCCTCCGATGGCGCCGTGACGGTTTCCAACGTTGCCGGCATGGTCGAGGTGGAAGGCTGGTCGCGTAACCAGGTCGAAGTTACCGGTGAGCTCGGCGATGACGTCGAGGAACTGATCTTCGAGCGCGATGGCGACGAGGTCGAAATCAAGGTCAAAACAAAACGGCGGAACTCGCATGACATCAGTTCCAACCTGTTTATCAAGATACCAGGAGCCAGCTCGCTGGAAATCCATACCGTTAGCGCGGATATAGAAGTTAATGAGGTGACCGGCGAGCAGAGCCTCGAGAGCGTGAGTGGTGACATCACGACCGAGGCACACGACTCGGATGTCGACGTCAATACCGTCAGTGGCGACCTCGAGGTCTCGGGCGACAACAAGGCGATTCGTTCGCGGCTCAGCTCGGTCAGCGGCGACATCGATACAGAAAATCTTGCCGGGGAGATTGGCGCCGAATCGGTGAGCGGTGAGCTCGTCGTGGTCAACGGTGTTTTCGACCGAGCATCATTGGGCACTGTCAATGGCGACATCGTGTTTCATGCACAACTGCTCGACGATGGAAGACTCGATGTGGAAACCGTGAACGGTGATGTCGATATCGAGTTCGCAGGCGACGTATCGGCGCGTTTTGATATCGAGACGTTCAACGGCGATATCCGCAATTGTTTCGGGCCGGAAGCCGAGCGGGTCAGCAAGTATGCGCCCGGTTACGAACTCAAATTTACCGAAGGCGGCGGCTCGGGGCGGGTAACGATCGAGACGCTCAACGGCGACCTGCGTCTCTGCAAGTAGCTGCCTTTACCCGGGTTTTCTTCACAAACTCGAAATCAATACAGGAATCGCCCCTAAGTGGGCGATTCTTGCACATCCCGTTGGTGACAGGGCCTCTGCGGTGCTGACCAGGTGGCATTCTTTTGCGTGCAAAAGTCACAGTACTGGAAGCACTGCTTTGATATTCTTGACCCCTGCGCATTGGAGTTTGAACCCCCTACCGAAAAGACGCGATGAACAACCTGGTAAGAACACTCCTGATCATCGTTGCCGGCATGGTTGGCTTTGTCGTGCTGGTGTCCGTTGCGCTCTTCCTGTTCTTCGACCCCAATGAGTACCGCGACGAGATTTCCGCTGCCGTCAAGGATTCCACCGGGCGCGACCTGACCATCGAAGGCGATCTGTCCCTGAGCCTGTTTCCGTGGCTCGCGATCGAGGTCGGCCGCACCGAGCTCGGTAATGCCGAAGGATTTGGTGACGAGCCTTTCATGCGTTTCGACGAGGCCAGCCTGAGCATTCGCCTCCTGCCGCTGATCCTGAGCCGCGAAACCACTGTCGGTACCGCGTCGATTGAAGGCCTGATCGTCAATCTCTCGGTGGCTGCCGACGGCAGCACCAACTGGGACGACTTTACGAACCCGCGCAGTGTTGCGCCGGTCGAGATCCCCGAATCGGAATTCGAGGATGCCACGAAAGTCGAATTCGGCAGTATCGTGGTCAGCGACGCTAACGTCTCCTACAGCGACGCGCAGGCAGGCAGCGCCTACTCGATCAGCAATCTGCAGTTTGAAAGCGACGGCATAGGTCCGGGTGACCCGTTCGACCTCGAGGGTGAATTCGATTTCACGGCACAACCGGGAGACCTGAGCGGCCATGTCGCCATTCGCGGTACGACGACGATGACCGAAGGTGCGGCGCAGGTGACGGTCGAAGGACTCAACGTGTCCGGCGAGCTGCGCGGGATGACGCCGCAACCGGCCGTTTTCAATTTCGATTCACGCGAGATGACGATCGATACGGCGGCAGAGATTCTGAGTCCCGGCGAGATGGACCTCTCGGTTCTCGGCGTTTCGCTGTCCGCGAATGTGGAGCCGTTTTCCTATGCCGGCAGCCCGCAACCGAAGGCGGAATTGCACGTTGCAGAGTTCTCGCTGAAAGATCTGATGCGCGCGCTCGACATGGAACCGCCCGCTACGGCAGACCCTGATGCGCTCGGCAGTGTGGCGTTCAATGCGAAAGCCGCCGTGACCGAGGAAGTAATCGCACTGGAATCGCTGACGCTGGATCTCGACGATTCGACGATGGTCGGGACCCTTTCATTGCCGCTGACAGAGACTGGTGCGATTCGCTTCGACCTCAAGGTCGGCGCAATCAACCTCGATGGTTACATGGCGCCGCCGGATGCAGCTGCGGCACCGGAAGAGGGATCGCAGGACGATTTCGAGATTCCCGTGGATGTCATCCGCGAACTGAACGCAAACGGCAGCCTGGAGATCGGCCGCGCTTTTCTGTCAGGCCTCGAGTTTACGAACCTGGAACTCGGCGTCGATAGCTCGGGCGGTAGCTTGCGATTGCATCCGCTTGCCGCGGAACTCTACGACGGAACCTATAAAGGCGACGTGCGAATAGATGCGTCGCAGGACGTCCCATCGATTTCGGTGAATGAAAACCTGAGTGGGGTCAATCTGAATTCGCTCGCGAATTCCATGTTCGAGCAGGACAACATCAGCGGCACGGTCAACGCAAAGATCGTATTGCAGGGCGCCGGCCGCAACCTGGCAGCGATCCGCCAGGACCTCGACGGCAACATGTCGCTCGAGCTCAAGGA
>JABAOH010022815.1_pt1 | contig 13579 bp, 13 predicted proteins | sample 7062181 | NCBI WGS metagenome assembly JABAOH01 (sample SAMN14538630, study PRJNA623070) | marine sediment metagenome | biome: marine biome [ENVO:00000428]; feature: marine pelagic biome [ENVO:01000023]; material: deep marine sediment [ENVO:00002113]; isolation source: pool of 5 deep marine... | reverse complement strand
GCCAGCGCTCCGGGCGGCCGAATGACACGGGGATCCCAGTTCGGACCAGCCTTGCCGGTCAGGCGGAGCGTGGGAATAGCTACGGCGCCAGATACGAGCGTTACCACAAATCCCCGCCTGGAGATATCCGGGACGGTGATTTCGCCGGATGCGGATGGTGAGATGCGGTAACCGACGAGGCCTTCCTCGCAGCTGGATCGGCAATTCATGCAGAGCACGCACTCGCCTATCCGTATCTGGCCGGAGGGCTGACACGCGCCCTCGCAGTCAGCATCGCAGAGCCTGCAGTTCGCACACTCACTCCGCGTCTTGCCTATTCTCCACAGTGCAAATCGCCCCAGCACGCCCAAGAGAGCACCCAGAGGACAGATGAATCTGCAGTAAAAACGTGGTGTTCTCAAATTCAAGAAAACCGTCACCAGAAAGATGGCACCGATCAACCAGGCACCCTCATAGTACCTCTGAACAGCTGAGAGCTTATGGACCCCGGAGTCAACCACCGGCAGCAAGACAAGGTTCACCGACCGATGGAGCAGCGCAATTGGGTCAATCAGCCCTGTTTGGACGGAGGTAGCAATCACACGATCCAGAGGGAGAAAAAAGCCCAGTCCCATCCAAACTCCCACAAGGGACAAGAGGATCGTTACCGCCTTGAGCGGATTCGATATGAGTTTCGAGACCGCGAGCATGGAGATCACGGCTAAACCCGCTATGACCAAAGTCCATGCAATCACAGGCATGTCCAGAGAAATTCTTACTAAATGGGCTATCAGGCTCCCCGCGGCTGCAGTCAGCAGGAATATCAGCAGGTAATATTTGATCGATTGACCGCGATGGTATTGATTCACTGCAACCCTTGCGCGGAGGGATTTCCCACGCCTCCCCAGGTAGCCAACGAAATGGTGGAGGGACCCGAATGGGCACACCCACCCACAAAAAAACCTTCCAAAAAGAATGGTCAATACAACGGTAACCACCGCCCATAAAAGGCCTGCATAGAGAGCACGGGTAGTCACCATGGTGCCCAAAGCAATCAACGGATCGAGTTGGAGCAGCCAGTTGACCGGCCAACCCCGGAGTTGCCACCAGTTATCGCCGAGGGAGCTGACGGTACAGAACCAGAGGAAAAGGAGCACGAAGAAAACCTGGCTTATACGTCTCACCGTTAGGATTCTCATTGGATTCTCACCGGCGCATCAACCAGTTGATGCTCGTATTGGCGTAAGCGACGCGTAGTCGGCCGTACCCAAACCTAACGCCTCAGCCTTGGAGATATAGGGAAGCTCCGCGAGGGTTTTCCCCAGCAGCGTTGCCCCAAAAGCGTCCGCCGCCACCTGGTCGGTGCTGACGATCATGGTGTCTGTCCGTTTTAGATCCGCCAACGACCCCCCGGTGGGACCGTTGGTCATCATGGTGGTCGTACCGTCCAGGATGACCAGTGTAGGGGTTACCATCATCGCGAGTTCCTTGATGGTGTTGTGGATATCCTGATGGAAAATGTTCCGCCGGCCACCAAGCAAACCATACCAATTCTTCATGGCCATCGATGCCCCGCTGCGGTGATGGTCCTTGACGGGTGCTATTCCTATCACCTTGTTGATGTCCTTGAACGGATCATAGAGCAAGGGCCATTTCATTATCAGGGTTGCCCCGGGAACCGTTGTGGGTTTAAAGAAACCCTCTCTAGGGAGCAAAACCCGTGCTCCAACCGATTCGGCGGCCTGGGCTATACCGGTCAGGGAGAAACAGCTCGCCGGATCATTTATGGGATTGTCGGTAACCACCACTGATGAAGCGCCGGCCTTGAAGCATAGACGGGCGACCTCGGCGACCAACTGGGGATTCGTCGTCGCCGAGAGCATTGGCGGTGTCGCAAAGGCGGCATTGACTTTGAGCAGGATCCGATCACCCCTCTTGATGAACACCTCTATGCCGCCGATAACCTTCAAGGCTCGGTCCACTGTCTGTATCCGGTCCTGACCGACCACGATGCTCATCTTGCCGTCGAGTTCGGGGATGGAGAAATCGGGCAGCGTTACCAGCCCATCCCCGTCTTGTGATGGGCCGGGGCCCGTACTGTCGTAGAGCCAATAGCTCAAAGAACCGGCTGCAGCAATGGAAGCGCCGGCCTTGATCGACCTCAGGAAAAATTCCCTCCTGTTGATGGACTTGTCTTTTGAGAGTTGGTTCACGTGGCGCCCCCGGATAACGTTCGCATCAAAGTGCCGGCAAACTTCTCGGCTTCCCCCTTGTCTTCTGCCGCATGGACCCCCGCAAGGAATTTTCCGTGGCTAAAGATCAGCTCAAAGGTATCGAGGATCTCCACGAGCTTCACCCCGGGGATAGGAATGTCCGATTTTACATCTACCCCCCCGTTCTCAATGAGAAATCCGTGGTAGGCCGCAACAAGTCCCGAGGCCTCTGATGAATCCTCCCGGAGAGACAGGAATGCCGTCAGTTCAGTATTTTCCACGGTGTAATTCGCCATAAAAACATTTTCGAGACGATCAAAGCCGAAGGCGTCGGAAATAAGAAGCATTATGCTGTCTTTGTCAAGGTGTTCCCGGGGAAACAATGTCAGTTCGTCTATCCTCTCGTCATGCGCTCCCGTTTTCTCGATAAAACGGTGGGCGAACAACCGCATTGCCTCCTCCATCTTCCCCGTGGTGACCGAGGCTATCATCTCCACGTAGTATCGACCATGAGCGAAAAACAGCGCATTTTCCGTCCTGTAGGCAAAGTCCTTCAGGGGAATATTCTCGGCATCTGGGCGTCTTTGAACGCTGTAAACGGCAAAGGACCTTCGGACGGTTCCCATGTCATATACAAATACCTCCATCCAGGAGCCAGGGTCACCCTTTTCCGCGAGCCGCTGGGTTAGAAGGCTCAAGAACCCTGCCGAGAGGTACAGTTCAGCCTTACCGTTAATCTTGTCCGACAGGTTTTCGGGCCCGAATATCTCCGGCGGGCTCAAGGCCACCATACCTTCAGCCAGATCAGTGAGGGTATCTCCAGAAAGATCGACAAAGGAAGTGGCCGAATTACCCGCCTTGGAAAAACGAGCGACAAGGATTGCTGGGTTATAGTGGAACTGCTTGAGGAAAACCCCTATTACAATCCCAGCCAAGGCCAGCAAAATGCCAAGGCTAATATACGTCTCGCTCTTCGTAGGCCGACCCATTGCCGAGATATCCTCCACCCCTAAACCCTCTTTTCCCGTAATGATAAAACAATAACAGATTGCGAGAAAAAAAATCCACTTCCTCCAGAACCGTCCGGTTCGATATGATGTCCCTCCCAAGATCTTCCCCCCAATGAAAGGTAATGAGTTAATCTCGTTTATTGGCCAAAACACCGGGCATTACCTCTCCATTTTCTCTCCTTGACGAATTCAATTTGGCCGCTAGATTAAGGGGAATGGCAACCTTCAGCGGATGCGGGTAGCACCGGATTCGAGTTGTCTCGTGAGAAACCTCTGGCCTTCGAGAGAAAAGGTTATGTATGTGGAAAAACCGCCAAGGAAGAAATACCCCTTGGTGAAGGAAATGACGGACGCCGAGCACGTTGGTATGGTGCGGGAAATCTTCTCTACCATTACCGAGAAATACGATTTCTTGAACCATTTCCTCAGCCTGGGACGAGATATCGCCTGGCGCCGTTCCGCTGTGGAGAGAATGCGTTTCTTTCGAACTTACCGCTTCCTGGATGTAGGTACCGGCACTGCAGAAATGGCTATTGAGGCCGCCCACGGGCATCCATCCATTCAGGTAACAGGGGTAGACTTCGTTCGAGAAATGATGGCCTTGGGGCGACACAAGATTGAAAAAGGGCGTCTGTCCGATAGAATCCGGCTTCTCATGGGTGACGCTCTGGACTTACCCTTCCCTGACAACAATTTCGACGTGACCGGGATCGCCTTTGGCATCCGAAATATCCCGAATAAAATCCGTTCACTGCGGGAGATGATGCGGGTAGCAGTGCCAGGTGGCCAAGTGATGGTGCTCGAAATGACATTTCCGCGCAACCGGTTTATCCGAGGCATCTATCGCATCTACCTGAATCGAATGTTGCCTACCCTGGCACGAACCCTTTCTCCCAATCCCGCTGCTTACTTCTATCTCGCGGATTCGATTACCCATTTCCCCGCACCAGAGGGTTTTGCCGGACCAATGGGTGAAGCCGGTCTAAAAGAGGTGGAAGTACATTCCCTTGACCTGGGAATTACCCATCTGTATATCGGAATCAAACCGGCGTACCTTTAACCAATTCAAACCAATTTCCGCCATGAGACCATGCTCACCTCGATAATGTGTCCCCTCTCTCGGCAGACCCCCATAGCCGAATCTTTTTATTTGATATCGCCCCTTCAATTTGCTATGCTCACACGAAGCATTTTCTCAATAGGGACAGAACACGCTACCGGATTTCGATTCGCAGCACCGAGATGCCGCAGAACTGGTGGAATTTGACTGGTGTTCCGCGACGAGGAATATCGATAGGAGGGAGGGAGTACTAATCGAAGTAGCGTTTTTTTCATTCCTCTTAATGGCCGGAGTTTATGTCGGCTGGAATATCGGTGCAAACGACACGGCAAACTGTATTGGCACCGTAGTGGGCGCGGAGTTGATGCCGTATAGGAGAGCAGTCGCCTTGGTAGCGGTCTTCGCCATCTTGGGAGCGGTTCTCCAAGGACACTATGTCGTAAAGACTATCGGAAAGGGAATTGTCAAGGAGAATCTTTCCTTTTTGGCCGTGTTCATTGCTCTCGTCTGCTCGGGTTTCTTTGTTACGTTGGCTACCTTTTTCAAACTTCCTGTTTCCACCTCCCAGTCCATTGTCGGGGGGTCGTGGGCATTGGATTGGCCGTTGGAGCAAAAGTAGACTTCTCAAAGTTCGCCACTATTGTTGAAAGTTGGATTATTTGTCCCCTTCTCACGATGGCCCTCTCATTCGCCCTAACGTATTTAATGAGGTTTATCTTACGAAGATTGCAAACGTCCGTTATGTTGGCTCAAAATGCCATGGGTTGGCTGGCGATCCTCTCAGCGTGCTATGTGGCATATTCCATGGGGGCAAATAATGCGGGAAATGCGGTGGGCCCCATTGCCAATCTGGGAATTATTAACACGAGAATATTGGTCGTCATCGGAGGCGGGGCTTTGGCCCTGGGGACGATAACTTTTGGAAAAAGGGTATCGGATACAGTTGGCAAAGGGCTTACCCCCCTCGATCTTCCAGGAGCATTCGCCGCTCAAGTCTCGGCTGCCTTCGGAATCCATCTCTTTTCTATTTTAGGAATCCCAATATCCACATCATCTGCCATAGTTGGTGCTGTGGCCGGGACGGGCTTGGAAAGAGGAGCTAGATCGGTCAGCAAAAAGACTATTTTGACCATCGTCATCGGATGGGTATTGACGCCCTCCTGTGCTGCCCTATCCTCTTTATTGTTCTATCGTGCTATCGCATTATGTACCTCGTGAATGAGGCTGAGGATTAAGGGATCTAATGTTGAACTATGGGTTCTTCGTCCTGTAAAATTTCAACTCGGAAGAGAAACTTGAAGAACTCCATAATATGTGTTACCTCGTGAAGGTAAGGGATTAGAAAATAGAAAACCTTCATCATAGGGAGGGATAAAGGTGATCTTCAAGAGAGAAAAAGAGGTGATCGGTCTTATCAAAAAGCACATCACCACGGTTGAGGAATGCCTGATGACGGCTGTGGAAACGGTTGAAACGTACCTCAAAGGCGACATACCTCAGGCAAAGTCTCTGGCACGCAAGGTGGACGGCATTGAAACACAGGCCGATTTTATCCGTTACAACATCCGGGATAAGCTCTATTCGGGAGCCTATTTGCCCATGATCCGAGAGGATATTTATAATCTCATAGAAGCTATTGACAAGGTGTGCAATGCTGCGGAAGCCTGCTGCGATTTCTTTCTGGATCAACGACCGGAGATTCCCGAGGAATTGAAGCCCCAGTTTCTTCACATAGCCCAAGAGTCCTTTGGCGTTCTCCGTCCCCTTGAGGAGGCCATGTTGAGCTACCTCGGGGCAAAAGGCAAGGTTAAGGTAATTCGGGCAAAGGCGAAAGAGGTTGGCATCAAGGAGTCCGATGTGGATAAGCTTGAATGGGACCTGACACGGCAGATCTTCACCTCTCCCCTCGACTGGGGCCACAAGGTCCATCTGAAACTCTGTTTAGACCTTATCGTGGAGACATCAGATAGGGCGGAGGATGCCGCGGATCAACTGGAACTTGCCATCATTAAATCTCGGATCTAGATTTTTGTGCCGGAGGTGGAACGGTTATCACACTACCAAGTCCATCGGAGAATGCTTGCAAGGATCCCCCCCGCATCTTTGCTTCCGTGATGAAAGGATCGTATCACGTGGATTGTCCCAAACCGTGAAGCCTCACCATATCTTCTGAAAAAACCCGGTGCCAGGAGCGGTTCCTTCCAGCCGCGGCCGGGTGGTAAGTGGGGAAAAAGATCCGGTTTTCCCTCCGAAATATCCTTCCCCTCCCTTCCGATAGTCGATCCATCCCCAGGAGGGCCTTGGTGGCAATCCCTCCCAAGAGACAGATGATGGCCGGGTTGATCACATCGATTTGTCGCCGAAGATGAGCTTGAATACACCTCTCCCATTCCCACGTTGAGGGAATGCGGTTCTTTGGGGGCCGACATTTGACCACACTGGTGATGAAGAGGTCATTCCTTCTCAGGCCGACCTGCTTCAGGCTCTCATCCAACAACCTCCCAGATCGCCCGACAAAGGGCCTGCCTTGAATATCCTCTTCCTTTCCGGGGGCCTCCCCCACGAGCATGATCCTAGCGTCACTGGGACCCTCACCAGGGACGGCCTTTTGGCGACCCTCATGGAGCCCACACCGCCTACAGGCGCGAATTTCCCGTGCGATGGTGCTCAGCCTCATACAATTCCCCCTTGAAGGTCAGACCCTTGCCATTCTCCAGCACGTCGATACAGTGCGAAAAAGACCCGCTCCTTTTCGGAGCGAGCCTTTCGGTGGATTGACGAAAAGCTCTACCTTGGGACGGAGACATCCCCCGGTCTCTCAACTGAAAGATTTATGGGATAACCGGGGAGCCCACGTTTCCTCATAGGTCTGCCATGAAGGACTACACCCCGAAGCTCTAGCCCTTTCCATGCAACCCGTTTTTGTCATATCCGGCAAACTCTCGCTCCCGGCTTCGCATTGTATAATACAAACTCCCTTTGTCCTCTTTTTCAGTTCCATCTTCCATCCCCCCTCTCTACCAATATTATACAAAAAATCAATCAAAATTTCACAAAGTCACAAACCGCGTTGGACCGGTTATATTCGGCCGTGAGTTCTCACGGGAATTGTCTTCTTTGAAGGGGCTTTTTACGAATATGACGATGAAACCATATATGGCCTGTGGGGAGATCGATCCATTACCCGTACAAATGGACCCTTGATGACACTATTGGGGCTTCACCGTCAAGAACCACTGACTAGGAGACCCTTAAGCACAGCAGGAGAACCCCGACCTTGAGCCTCAGAGCACAACCATAGTATAATCCCCGTGGAATACCCAAACGGGAAAGTAGAAATTGTCGTGAGAGGAGGAACCAATGGTGTCGGAATATCCAAAGAACTTCTTGAAGCTTAAGGAGAGATATCCAGAACTCATTAAGGCGTATGAGTCAGCAGGGGAACTTGCCAGGGAGGCAGGACCGCTACAAGACAAGTTCACCCATCTCGTTCAAATGGCTGCCTGTGTCGCCCTGAGATCTGAGGGAGGGGTCCACTCCCACACCAGGAGGGCCCTCGAGGCTGGAGCGACCCAGGAGGAAATCTATCACGCCCTGATTGCGCTGATCAGCACGGCTGGCTTTCCGACGGTATCAGCAAGCTTTTCCTGGGTGAACGACGTGATTGAAAAGAAAAAGCCTTAACCCAGGCATCTTAAAGACAGGCAAAGAAAAGAAGGATCTCAAGGAAAGGCAATATTCCGCCCTGCAAGACTTTCCGTGGGATCCCCCGACCGATCAAGGGCAAAACATCCAAACCCCGCCTTTCCAGGTTTTGGGGAATCAGGGGATGTGGTATTCTGTGGTGTTGAGGTGAGCCATCTTTCTCCCCACGGAAACCTTGATTTCAAACCTCTCGCCGCTTTTTAGGGCCTCCGGACATTCAATCACTGGCACGTGTCGTTCCGTCCTCCAGTCCGTAGCGCGAAGCAATTCCCCCCTGGTTTCCTCATTTCTTCCCCTCTTTACCGCAACCGGCCCCGACTACAAGAGACGATATGGATACGCCCGTTTCGTCCACTCGCTCGATGGGTATTCCTTGCTCAGCTTTTCATAGGCCTCCTTAAGCGGCTTGGGATCATGGGTACTTTTGTAACGGCAGACCCCCCGTAGGTAATGCGCCTCAGGAGCCGAATCGCTCGCCGGATAATCCGTCAAGATCTTTTCCAGGTGTGAGAGCGCCTCATCGAATCGCTCGTTTTCGAAACAGGACTTCCCCATGCCCAGAAGCAACGATGGGATCAGTTCGTCGGGAGCGAGAAAGCCAACCGATCGATGGTGTTCCTTGCCATCGGCATCGAGGGTAACGAGGGTGGGCGTCCACTTGATATTAAAATCCGATGCCAAGGGTTGGGCATCGAATTGGACCTGGAGCGGAATCAAGTTCTCGCTGATGAAGCTGACGACCTTACTGTCTGGATACGTCACGGCATCCATCTGCTGACAACCGATTCAACCAGGGTTGAAGAAGTCGAGCAGCACGTGCTTCTTTTCAGATCGGGCCCGGGCCAGAGCCGAGTCCATCGAAGATTCCCATTTGATTTTTTCTCCCATGGTCATACCTCCTTCATTATTGAGCCTTCATTACCAAATCCAATTTCAGAGCCACAAGTACCTATAAACCTCTATATCACCTGCGAAGGTGAACCCTTGACTCAAATCAACTTTTAGAAGTTATTCCCCTACTGCTTCTCCTATTTACAGGGTATCACATTCTCTTGTGGACATTCCACTCGTGTCCACTCCCCTTCTTCCATCTAACCCCATTTAGCGGATACGCCATTGCGGCCCCGTTTCTATAGATGGTATTTTTGTCTTGAAAAAGGGGGATTACGGTAATGACCACATTCATCTCCACTGACAAAATGAAATGGCGTGATCATCCAGTTGAAACCGGCGTCAAGACCAAGATCCTAGCGCAGCTTCCCGACGCGAAACTGCGCTTTCGAATAAATCGGGTTGGCGAGGGAGGCCTTACCGAGCACGCACATCCCAACGGCCATATCTTCTTCGTAGTAAGGGGAAGTGGCAAGATGTGGGTCGAGGATGCAGGCAGCCTCCAGCTTTCTCAGGGTGCCTTCATCGTCATACCACCCAATATCAGGCACCGTCTTTTCGATGTGGTAGAGCCCGTTGAACTCTTGAGCATCGGGCCTCTACTCCCAAAATGAGCGGACCATTTTTCAACTCGAACCGCTGCGGTTATCTCCCTGGCTAGTGCGGGAAAGCGTGCCTAAGAAAATGCCTGAATGCCCGTCACGTCCTGCCCGAGGATGAGGGTATGAATACTTTCTGTCCCCTCCAGTGTGCTGAGGGCTTCCAGATCGCAGAGGTGACGAATGATATGATGGTCGGCCAGGATCCCTCGGGCCCCCAATATGTCTCTGGCTGTCCTGGCGATCTTCATAGCCTCTCGGACGTTATTCATTTTGGCCAGAGAGATTTGGGTATGCCGAGCGCGATCTTGATCCAAGAGCCGGCCCAGATGATAGGTGAGCAATTGGGCCTTCGTGATCTCCACAATCATCCTAACCAACCGTTCTTGGACGAGTTGATAGGAGGCAATAGGCTTATCAAAGACCTTTCTCCCCTGGGCAAAGGCCATGGCAACCTCATAAGAAGCGATGGCCGATCCCAGGGCACCACAGGCCACCCCGTAGCGGGCACTGTTGAGGCATTGAAAGACGGACTTGAACTCCTGAGCCCCCGGGAGCAGGCTTTCCTCACCCACCGCGCAGTCTTTGAATTCCAGGAGAGACGTGGGAGAGGTTCGGTAGGCGAACTTCCTCCGAATGCTGGAGGATCGAAACCCCGGCGTCCCCGCGTCAACCAAAAAGCCGTGGATCCCATCATCGGTTCTGGCCCAAACCAAAGCCACATCCGCAATGGAGCCATTGGTGATCCACATTTTGGCGCCATTTAAGACGTAGTCATGGCCGCGCCTTTCCGCCCGAGTAGTCATCCCAGCGGGGTCGGACCCAAACCCCGGTTCAGAGAACCCGAAGCAGCCGATCGCTTCACCCCGTGCCATTTTGGGGAGCCACTTTTGCCGCTGTTCCTCGGATCCGAAAGCGTATATGGGATACATCACCAGCGAATTCTGAACGGAAAACATGGCCCGCAGGCCGCTGTCACATCGACCCAACTCCTGGCAGGCCAATCCGTAAATCGTATGGCTCGCCTTTTTGCATCCATATCCGTCCACGTGGAGACCGAACAAGCCCATCTCCGCCATTCGGGGGATCAGATCCATTGGAAAAGTTCCCTTATCGAAATGCTCTACGATAATGGGCATGCATTCCTCGTCCACAAATCCTCTCACCGCATCCCTGTATGATATCTCGTCATCAGACAGCAGTGATTCGATCTGAAAATAATCCACTTTCTCGGTCTGGCCCATGGGTCTTTTCCTCCCTGAACTTGAAGGCCTGTCACATCATCCGGAGGGATGATCCCCAGTCGGCGATCCCCCCACACCCCCGGGTTTTCAATCCTCGATTTGGGCTTTCTGCAAGCTTTCGCTGTAATCGATGAACACGGTCTTGATTTCGGTGAACTCCTCGATGGCCGTCGTCCCCGCCTCCCTTGCACCGATCCCGGTATTCTTCACACCGCCAAAAGGAAGGTGGACTTCGGCACCAATAGTCGGTGCGTTGATGTAGGTGATGCCCGCTTCCAGCTCATCAATGGCCCTGTAGGCAGTTGTAATGTTACGCGTGTAGATAGAGGAGGAAAGACCGTAGTCAACATCATTGGAAATCCTCACCGCCTCCTCGTAATCTCGGACCCTAATTACCGGCAGCACCGGCCCAAACATCTCCTCTTTCGTGATCCGCATGCCGTGTTTCGCATCAAATATCGTGGGCTCGATGAAATAACCCTTATCGTATTGACTACCCGTCAATTTGCTTCCCCCAAGTATGAGTTTGGCACACTCTTCGACCCCTATCTCGATATATTTCAGGATTTTCTTCTCCTGCTCCTCACTGGCGACTGGGCCAACATCTGTGTTTGGATCCATTGGATCTCCGATCTTCAAGGCCTCTGTTCTGGTCAACAATTTCCCCATCACCTCATCGTATATTTTCTCGTGGATAATCAATCGGCTGGTTGCCGTGCACCTCTGGCCCGCTGTTCCGAATGCACCGAAAAGTACGCCCTCAATTGCCAGGTCAATGTTGGCATCGTCCATAATAATCAGCGGGTTCTTTCCCCCCAGTTCCAATCCAACCCTCTTCATCGACGCGGAGGCTCTGGAATAGACATCCTTTCCCGCGGCTGCCCCGCCCGTGAAAGAGACGGCTCTGATCTTAGGGTGTTCTACTATTGTTCTTCCCACGGTATCCGCAGGACCGGTCACCACGTTTAAGACGCCAGGTGGAAGTCCCGCCTCTTCGAATACTTTCACGAGAGTTGCAGCGCACAGGGGTGTAAGGGTGGCAGGCTTGTATACAACCGTGTTGCCTGAAATGAGGGCGGCACCCAGTTTCCAACAGGGAACCGCCATGGGAAAATTCCACGGAGTAATGCAACCGACAATGCCGATGGGTTGCCTGACCGTCATGCAGAACTTACGAGGCAACTCCGAAGTTGTCGTCTCTCCCAGCAACCTCCTCCCTTCTCCGGAGATATATTCGAGAAAATCGACGGCCTCCTGCACGTCACCTCGCCCTTCAGCAATGACCTTGCCCATTTCCTTTGTCACGAGTTCCCCGAGTTCATTCTTTCGCTGTAGCATGATGGACGAGGCCTTTAGCAGAATCTGCCCCCGCTTTGGCGGAGGATAGCCTCTCCAATTCGGCAATGCCTTCTCAGCCGCTTCGATAGCCTTGTGGACATCTTCTTCTGTGCCTTTCGGGAATGTAGCCAGACTCTCCCCCGTGGCCGGGTTTGTAGTCTGGAAGGTTTGACCGCTGAGGGAGCTTACCCATTCTCCATTAATGTATAAACCGTACCCATTCACGTTAGATCCTCCTTCGTCCATCCACTTAATAGGTAGCCTCGGGTTCTAGGGATCAAATTCTTCCCCGAAAGCACGATCTTTCTGAGAGTATAAATTACGGAACCTGAAATCGCCATCACGTTTACACAGGTTACTTCCCGTGCAGCGATGAAGTGAAGCCGTGCAAAGGCCGGAAGATGACTCCGTATCAATTAAAAGTTACATCATACTCCCGTTTTTTTCCAGGAGAGCCCAGGCGGCCCTGTAACAACCGAAAAGGGCCTCCTTAAGATGACATCGCTGGGGGTTCTTTCAGTGGAGTGCTCAGGGCCGGATGTGTTCGAGGGTTTGAAATTGTGTGGGGAGAAATAATCAAAAGGCGTGGATGGAGAGAAGGGGAAAGGTTGCTGATACCCCTTCCCCCTTTCGCATTGGTTTTTTACTGTCCGTACCGTTCCTTGTAAAACCGCTGGATTCTCTCCAGCTGTTCCTTTGTCATTCCCTCCTTGTACCACTGGTGCTCTTCCTTGGAGTATACATGCGTCCCGAGTATCTTGTCCGCCAATTCCTTTCCAGCTACCTTCTCGGCCTCCGGAATGAAATGCAGGTAGAAATTCTTAGCTACGTCATACATACCGTGCCACCAGGCATAATCAGGCCCCGACATGGAGGCCCCGTGGCGGGCACGGCGGCCCTCGTGATGCCAAAGCTCCCAATAATACCAGTCAAGGGGTTCATCGAAATTAGCAGGGGTCAGCTTCTTCGCCTCCATGAGGGCCTTTCTCACCTCAGTGGCTGGTTTGGCGAACTTTTCGTTGTACAGGAGGACCAGCTCATCGAACTGTCGGTAAAAGCCCTCCACAAAGGGTTCGCCATGACACTGGTAGCAGACATCCTGCATGTTCTTCCTTCTTTGCTCCCAGTTCTCCAGTTTCTTGGAAATGGCGGGACGAAGGGTCCATGAAATCCTCTGGCCCACGTCATGGGTAACATCTTGGTTCGGGGTGGCGCTCATATGACAGGAGGAACAGGTAGGGGCATCCACATAGTCCACACCCACTATCCAGGTCTTCCTATCCATATTCAGTTTCTCCTTGAAAGCGCGGTACAGGATCCCATGCTTGGACTCCTCGTAGACCTCCACTTGGGGGTGATCAGGCCCTAGATGGCATTTTCCACAGTTCTCAGGCTCCCTGGCCTGCCGTTTGGAGAAACGGTGACGCGTATGGCAGGCACTGCATGTCCCCGGAACTCCATCGGGGTTAATCCGACCAATCCCCGTGTTGGGCCAGGTGGCCGGGTCAAGTTTTCCGCCTTTCAGAACTTCAATCTTGGA
>JABAOH010016680.1_pt2 | contig 13582 bp, 13 predicted proteins | sample 7062181 | NCBI WGS metagenome assembly JABAOH01 (sample SAMN14538630, study PRJNA623070) | marine sediment metagenome | biome: marine biome [ENVO:00000428]; feature: marine pelagic biome [ENVO:01000023]; material: deep marine sediment [ENVO:00002113]; isolation source: pool of 5 deep marine... | reverse complement strand
GAGCTACCGGACTGCTCCACCCCGCGCCATGCTATATATTAGCCACATCGCCTGAGGCATGTCAAGAATCCTGTTTATTGCGAAGCCGTGTCCGTCGTTTGTCATCTGACCTCATCACGAAGATCTTTGGGTACCGTAGAGAATCCTTTCCAGAAAGCATCGGCCCTAACTTGACAATCCCCGTGAAGCGTGAGAAAAAAGCCACATGTTTAGGCGGTACCGGTATATTTCTGTCCTCTCGAGTTACATCTCCTGGGAATTCATCATCATTTTCCTCCTATCGGTCTGTGCCTTCAACGTGATTTATCTCGTCATCGATTTTTTCCAGTCTGTGGACAAGTTGTTGGAACATAGCGCTCCCCTGAGACTCGTCCTTTGGTACTATCTCCTCAAAACCCCAATCATTACATTTCAAACCCTGCCCCTTGCGGTCTTGCTATCGACCCTGGTCACCCTCGGAATCCTATCCCGCCACATGGAGATTACCGCCATGAAGGCAAGCGGGATCAGCCTTTATCGGATCACTCGGCCGGTTATCCTGATCTCACTCGCAATCGCTTTCATCAACTTTTTTGGTAACGAATACCTCTCTCCCTACTCTTTTAGAAAATCCCAATACATCATGGATGTGGACGTTCTCAAACGCAACCAAAGAGCATCTTTTAAGAACCTGAATATCTGGTACAGGGACGATTCTTCGATCTACAATTTTCAGGCATTTGATCCAGACCATAACACCCTCAAAGGCATCACGATCTATCTCTTCGGTCCCAACTTCCGATTGCGCGAGCGAGTGGACGCTCATGACGCGGTGTGGGAGGAGGATCGATGGACGCTCAAGGACGTGACAATCCGCAGGTTTCACGGAAGGGAATCGATGACCGTCGAAACTCACCGCCAGAAGGCTTTTGCCATGAACATAACCCCTGAGACACTCAGAAAGGTCGAAAAAGATACGGAGGAGATGGGCTACGGGGAACTGAAACGTTACGTGAGACGTCTCCAAAAGGCCGGATATGATGCGACCAAGTACGTCGTCGATTTACAGATTAAACTCTCCTTCCCTTTTGTTAATCTGATCATGGTCTTTATCGGTATACCCTTTGCCCTGAAGACAGGAAGGACGGGAGGATTTGCCGCCGGGATTGGAATTAGCCTGGCTATTGGCTTAACCTATTGGATTCTTCTCTCTGTCTCGCGAGCCTTCGGCCATTCAGGGATTCTTCCCCCACTTCTTTCCGCCTGGTCTCCCCATCTCCTCTTCGGAGGAGCGGGGCTGATCACGCTCCTGAGCATTCGTCAATAGTATTCTGCCACTGTACACCACTGAGACACAACAGAAGGGGCCTATTCAGGTTCGTTCATCGTTCGGTGAAGACTTGAGCCTGCCCTAAAGTAGCTGATGATTCCTATATGTTCGGTGCCGTTTGACAAAAAATCCCGCAAAGCGGGACTCTACAATCTTTTTGGCTCCGCAGCGAATCTCAGCCGTGGCTCCTGGTGCCATCAGAATCCAGAGTCATAGAAAACAGGCGCATATGAGAACGTATAAGAAATTGGCTCCAAATGGTCTCTCTAGCGCTTTCGGGTGAGTTCCGAGAAGGAAATTCCGGTCATGTAAGAAAGATAGGAGGGGATGAGGGGGAGCACGCAGGGGCTAACAAAGGAAAGNNGACCGAGCCGTTGTGTATCACCCCCTAGGATCTCCTCCCCACTGATCGGGAAAATCATGTTCAGGTACATATTCAACAGCGTGAAGCGATCGGTGACGAAGAGGATACCGATAAGAATGAGGAAGCAGCCGCTTATGATTGTGACAATTCTCAAGTATCTCTTGAACCAGTCAAAGTACGAGAGGAAGGTGTTAATGGCCAGAGAAGCCAGCAGAAAAGGAAGACCCAATCCTATGGAGTACATCATGAGGAGGACGATTCCCTGTTTGAGGTGTTTTGTCGTGCTCGCATAGAGCAGGATCGTGGAAAGAATCGGACCGATGCAGGGCGTCCAACCCGCAGCAAATACGATACCGATAACCACGGAACCGGCATAACCGATCGGCTTTCTGCTAAGTTCAAACCTTTTCTCCATCTGGAGAAAAGGAATACTGATGAGCCCCGTAAAGTGGATTCCCAAGATGATGATGAGGATTCCCCCGATCTTCATGATGTGATACTGGTAGATCGCCAGGAGGTTGCCGAAATAGGTGGCAGTGGCGCCCAGGCTCACAAAAACTGTCGAAAAACCCAGGATGAACATCAAAGAGTGGATCACCGTGATTTGACGGATTCTGGCGGTTTGCGTTTCCATTACTCGTTATCTATGCCCGATAATCTGGGAGATTTCAAGCCCACGACACGACCGAGAAATCCCTAAACTCTATCAATTTGTTTCCAGAGGATCCTGATTTGTTTTACGATTCGACGTCTCTCTCAGGGGATCTCGATACTCCTCAACGATCCCGCCCGCGGCGGGACAGGGGATCCAGATAGGTTTAAGGATAGGGGCTGGAGACTTGTTCCTGCGAAAACAGAAGTGGCGAATCCCGAAAGAGATTCTTTGTCAAGCCTTTTTTTGGAGTTGGTTTTTCATAAGCTCATGTCCCAAGGGACGCTTCGTTTGTTTGACAGGGTTCTCTGAAAATGTTAATCTCCAACGAAATCCAAGAATCCTTCTTATAGTCGCCAGGATTTCCGGCTTTCACATGATGAAAGAACTCTAGAGGGAATCCTCTCCCATGCCATTCTCTCAGCCGAAGGTCCTGCTGGATCGAGCCATCATCTCCAAAACCGTACAAAATCTCGCCAAGAGGATCTCCGAGGAGTACAGTGGGAGAAAACTGGTCCTCATCTGTATTTTGAAAGGCGCCTTTGTGTTTCTGTCCGATCTGATTCGCTCACTGGATATCCCGGTGGAGATCGATTTCGTTCGTCTTGCAAGCTATGGTTCCGGGCAAGTTTCTTCGCGGAATGTGAGGATCACCAAGGACATTGAAATCGCGATCGGTGGGAAGGATGTCCTGATTATCGAAGACATCATTGACACGGGCTGGACGCTTGCATTTCTGGTGGAGAGGTTCTCGACCCATCGCCCAAAATCCATAAAGATCTGTTCCCTTTTGGATAAGAAGGCGAGACGCGAGGTGGACGTTCCGATCCATTTCGTCGGGTTTGAGATCGAAGATCGATTCGTCGTCGGCTATGGCCTCGATCTTGACGAGAAATACAGAGGTCTACCAGACATCTGTTATCTAGAGGAGGAAGCAACGCCTTGAGAATCTTAGTGTCTGTTTGCCTGACTATTCTCCTGCTCCTTTCAACGACCACGGCCCTTATCCATAGCGAGGGTGAGGTCGCAGTTCGACTCTTGACGGATCGCCAGTTCTTCCACGTCCTGTGCGACCACATTGGAGATGCAAATCGCGAGATTGTGGTCTCCATGTTTCTGTTTAAGGCGAGCCCCGATGGCTCGAACCGTGCGAATATGATCCTTGAAGAGCTCATTGCGGCCCAGCACAGGGGAGTGCAAGTGCGGGTGCTTTTGGAGAGAACGGATAGAAAGAAGGACTCATTAAATCGAGTAAACCTCGCCACCTCGGAACGGTTGCGGCGACACGGTGTCCAGGTGTTGTTCGATTCGCCAGACACGACGACCCACACCAAAGTGATTGTCATCGACGAGAGATTCCTATTCATCGGAAGCCACAATCTGACACACAGTGCCCTTTTCCACAACCATGAACTCTCCGTGCTGATCGACAATCCGAACCTTGCAAAAGAGGTTATTAGATATCTCAAGAAGTTAGAGATCTAGAGACTGTGTTCAATGAACCCCAGGGCTTAAGACATAGACGTCCTGAGAGAACGAAACCCGATCCCGCTACCGTATTGGAGACGTTATGACATGACAAGACGAACCGCGAACTGGTTTATTTGTCTCAGCATTTCGACCTTTATCCTCGTCGGATGCGCCCCAGGAGAGAAGACCTGGAGGAGGCCTTCCCCAACCGGTGGTCCCTCCGTGAGGCGATTCGATGAATCCACCTTGATGAGGCTAGCTGAAGAAAGCTTTTCCCAAGAGAAATTTCGGGAGGCTGCCGAAATCTACAAAAACGTCCTGAGAAATTTCCCGAGCAGCCCGGTCCAGAATGAGGCTCGCTACCGTCTCGGACTCTGCTACGATCGTTTGAACCAGCCCGCCGAGACGATAGAAACGCTGAGGAAACTTTTGGGATTTGATCTTCCCAAACCCCGGCAACTTAAGATCTTTTCGCTTATGGCAGAAAGTTACTTGAAACTGGACAGGCCGCTCAACACCCTCAAATGGTATCTTGAAGCGCTCGAAGTGGCGGATCGAGAGGATCTGAAGGATGAGTTCCAAGAGAGAATCCGCCAGGTGCTCTTGGAAGAGCTGTCAGAGGCAGAGTTGCGGGAAGTTGCCTATATCTACCAAGACACCTACCTGGAGGGCTACGCCAAGTTCCTTCTGGCCAAGGCTCTCTTTCAAGCGGGTGAGATCGAACAGAGCCGACAGATCCTTGCAGAGGTCATTCGGTTTCACAGTCAGGAGTATTTCTTCCCAGAGGTGGAAGCCTTTGTGGAAGAGCTTGAGGGATTTCTCCCAGACGAGTATGTCATCGGATGCATCCTCCCACTGAGTGGGAAGGGCGCCACACAAGTCGGTGAGCCTTCGCTCAATGGGATCCAGCTGGCCGTGCATGCCTTTGAACCGGAATACGAACGGATCAACATTCGCCTCATTATCAAGGATTCGAAATCATCTCCGGAGGGAGCTGTCCGTGCGGTGGAAGAGCTTGTTCACGAGGAGGGAGTGATGGGTATTGTGGGTCCCCTGTTTCGAGCAACTTCAGAGGCGGCGGCAAAAAAAGCCCAGGAACTCAGAGTCCCCTTGGTTACCCTCACCACAAAGGAAGACATCGCCCAGGAGGGCGACTTTGTCTTTCGAATCGGCCTCTCCTATCCTCTCCAAATTCGGGCACTCGTAAACTACGCGATCCAGTATCTGGAAGCCTACCGGTTCGCGGTCTTTTATCCCGATGATGGTTACGGGAAAACCCTGAGTAGTCTATTCATTGACGAGGTGTACCGCCAGGGGGGAGACGTTGTGGCTTTAGAGAGCTATGGGAACAACCAGATGGATTTTGGACGTGAAATCAAGCAAATGTTCAAGATCCAAGATGAAGAAACCATTGGCAGGAAGGATCAGAAATTCTACGAGCCCGTCATCGAATTCGACGGCATTTTTATTCCAGACCAGGCCGACCGGGTCGCCTTGGTCGCCGCTCAATTGGCCTACTACAATGTGTCCGGCATTACCCTCTTAGGAACGAACACCTGGAACGATTTCAGTCTTCTGGAGAAGGCCGGCGAATTCGTCGAAGGGGCCCTGTTAGTCGACGAGTTTTTCAAGGACAGCCGATCTCCCGTCATCAGAGATTTTGTCGATCGGTTTCGCGAGACCTTCCCTGAGGAACCAACCATTCTTGCAGCTCAAGCCTTTGATGCGACGAACGTATTTGTCACCCTCTTGGAAACCAATTCGATCTTGTCGAGAGAGGCGATGCGGATCGAACTCTCCAGGGTGCGGGATTTCCCTGGTATCTCCGGTTTCAAGGGGTTTGACCCCTCGGGGAATGCAATAAAGACCCCCTTCCTCCTCACCGTGCGAGGTCAGGCATTTAGCGAAGTTCCACTTAGCGTTACAGACCGATTGAACCACCCCTAGCCCGGATTGTTCATGAATCCCAGTTGGCTCCATGAACATTCCGCTCCGAGCCTTTCGAGGGACCCTTCGAGTCTCCTCAGGGTTCCGAGCTTGTCGAGGAACTTCGACGACGGCCCTCTCAGGCCGCCGCTCGGGACTTGCNNGTCGAAACCTGCAACAAAGATTTTTGACCTGCTGCGGGTGCTCATTCACGAATCCTAAAGATTCGTGAATAACGCAGGCTCACGAGACCCTGAAGGATCGCCATGGGTGTCACATCAGTTAAATTCCAACCTGTACGTAGCGAGCAAAACACTGGCAAAGATCGATAAGGCGAGAAAGGGGCACGTCAGCGATGACTTCGAGAAGAGGGAGAGAAATCCAGCCATTCATCGTCATGGAGGTCATGGAAAAGGCTGAGGAGATGGAGAGACATGGTGGAAGAGAAGTCATCCATCTCGAGGTCGGGGAACCGGATTTCGACACCCCTCCATGTGTGAAAGAAGCGTGTCTCCAGGCTATGCAGGATGGGAAAACCCATTATACGGCGAGCCTCGGCCTTATCGAACTGAGGGAAGCGATCTGCCATGAATATCGGGAGCGCTATGGGATAGAAATCTCACCCGACCAGATTGTTGTCACCTCAGGAACCTCGCCGGCCATGTTGCTTCTTTTCTCGACTCTTTTGGAGCCAGGAGACGAAGCGATTATTCCCAACCCCTACTATCCGTGCTATCCGAACATCATCCGGTTCGTCGATGCTCGGGCAGTTCCAGTCGACGTCTTCGAAGAGGAGGGATTTCAGTATCAGCCTGAGATCCTTCGGTCAATCATCACACCAGAGACGAAAGCAATCGTGATCAATTCACCCTCGAACCCCACGGGCCAGGTGATGACCCAAGAGCTGATGACCAGACTGTGCAAGCTTGGGCCTTACATCGTCTCGGACGAGATCTATCACGGTCTAATTTACAAAGGCGAAGCTCATTCGATCCTGGAGTTCACAGACAGAGCCTTCGTGATCAACGGGTTCTCGAAACTCTACGCTATGACCGGTTGGCGCCTCGGGTATGTCGTCGCTCCTCGAGAGTTTGTCCGCCCGATGCAGAAGATCCAGCAGAATCTTTTCATTTCAGCCAATTCGCTGGCTCAGTGGAGCGCGATTGCTGCGCTTAAGAAGGCAAAAGCCGATGTGCAGGCTATGGTCGAGACCTACAACAAACGACGCATCCAGATGCTCAAAGGGTTGAGAGAACTCGGCTTTGGAATCGCCACGGAACCGACGGGCGCCTTCTACATCCTCGCCAATGCAAAAAAGTTCACGAAGAGTTCCTACGAATTTGCCTTCGATATGCTTGAGAAAGCCCGTGTCGGGGTGGCTCCAGGGATCGATTTTGGAAGCAATGCAGAGGGATATCTCCGCTTCTGCTACGCCAACTCCATGGAGAATATCACTGAAGCCATGGAGCGGATTGGCAAATACCTCAAAGTCCTCCCGCGATAAAAGGTTAGAGGATCGGCCCTACGGGCCTTAAGGTTGGAGGCAAGAGGCGCTTCGCCTCAAACCTCGAGCGGAGCGATCCTCAAACCTCCGGCGGCGGTAGTCTGAGCCTCAAGATCAAGGCGGACGCTCCTTCAACCCCATCCTTTTTCCCGCCGGATCCTTTTACTCAGGAGATGGGCCTGGCGGAGGGGTTCCGGTATACGATATTTCCCACAGGCCCTAAGAACCACATCGACTGACGCTTCGAGATCGATACGGAATCCCGGCGAGACATAGAGCGGCTTCGTTTCGTGACGGGTTCTGACGACCGCACCCACAGACTGGCCGGCGGATCGAAGAATTTCAAAATCCCCCTTCCGGAGCCCCACCTCGCTATGATGCCCGAGGAGTCGNNGAGTCCGATACCTCTCGGATGGGAAATTCCCTGACCATCGAAAATCCAAACATCTGGACGATGACGGACTTTCTCCGCCACCTTCAGAAGAATTGGTCCCTCACGGAAACTCAAATACCCAGGTATGTAGGGAAAATCGACCCTCCCCACATGCCAGGCCTCATCCACCACCGCTAGATCTGGGAGAGAAAGGACCACCATAGCCCCAAACAGGCGATCGTCCTCTTTGGCGTAGGCTACATCCCCACCTCCCACCCGCCGAATTCTCCGACCGATCGGGCTGAGGAAGAGCTGTTTCCTGAGACGTCTCTGGATGAGGCGTGCCTCTCGAGGGCTGACCTTCCAAGGGTGGCGGATTTTTGGATTCATAACTCGGGGAAGATGCCGGCTAGATCCTCTGCGGGGCGCTCGCACCAAAGATTTCAGATTTCCCCCTGCCAGGACTCGTTTACCGGTTCAAGGGCTCAAATGTTGAGGCCTGAAGTGTGACATCGAGGTGGGCGTTTGCCCTCTTCTTCGCAATGTTGAGTCTTTTGATTCGGATAGGTTGCGCGGACTGCTCCACCTGGTATAGGAAGTCGACGAGTTCTTTAAGCGTGAGGGTCTCCAGCTTCATCTCAACCGAAGTCTCCTTGTATCTCTCACTGGCAGGTGTGGGCAGGGGCTTCATATAGGCGATCTTTGCCTTGATCTGATTCTTAGCTGCCAGGTTTTCCAGAAAGGATAGAAGAGAAAACCCTGGGCTTGAGCGGATCGTATCCTCCAGAATTCTCATGCTCTCTCTGAGGCGAAAATATTCTTCTTGCAAGGCCAAAACCTCTTCCAACTCCCCAGTCTTGCTCCTGATACGCCTGTCCAAGAGTCCCATGGCAGCCATGTAGGGAGAGATAACCAGGAGATATGCCAAGAGGATGGCAACGATCCCCCCACCCGCAAGAAGAATCCTCCGTTCCCTCAGATTGATCCTGATCATCTTGTTATCCCTATAGGGGCCGCAGTGATATTGACAATCGAAAATCGACCTTATTATCCTTGGCGTTTACTCTGGCGTTTGAAAGAGAGACAGTCTCAAACAGGGGGAACTCCTCAAGGGCCTTCAGAATTCTATCCACCGACTCAAAGGAGTCCGTTCGGCCACTGAGGCGTACCTTCTCAGCGTCAAAGAAAAATCCGTCCAAATCCACCTCTATCCCGGGTGGTATCCGCTCGGTAACCTCCCGAATCAGGTCGATCGCGGTCACCGGTGATGCCCCTAGAGAAATGAGCGCTTGAGACTCCCGCTGAAGTTCCAGGATTCTGTTTCTCATTTGCTGCCTCTCCCCTCCATTCAGTTTCACTTCTGGGAAAGTGTCCTTGAAGACCCCTCGAACCTCATCTCTTAGCGCCACATAACTTTGTTTTTTTGCCCGGTAACGGCCGATCCCATCAAAGACGAAAAGAGCGAGAATCACGCCGAGAGCTATAGCCATGTAAATCAATTTGCCTCTTATCCCTCTGATTTCAGTACGGTACGCGAACTCGTCCTTGAGGAAATTGACCTGCGAATACCGCCCGTCGGCCACGGCCCGCACGCTCAGGCCGAAGGCATGGGGCATGAGGTTTCGATCCTCCGCATCGAGCCGAGCGTCCCCTGAGACAACGAGCGGAACTGGAGCAACGGGAAGCTCCAACTTTTCTGAGAGGTAGGCAGACAAGTTGGTGAGTTGAGTTGTCCCGCCACAGAGATAGATGTTCTCGACCTTTTTTTGAGCCTCGGCCTCAAAGGCATAGAACGTTCGCCCGATTTCCTGGGTCAAGGGGGCCACGGCGGACTCAACCGTCTGAGAGATGCGCCTTTCCTCTCCAGACAGGCTACTCTCCTCTTTCAAGGGTAAAAAAGCCTCCACCTCTTTGAATTGTTCCGATTCCTCGAATGAAAGGCCGAACTCCTTCTCGATGGCCTGACTGATTGCTCGGCCGGCAATCGGAATAGAACGGCCGAATCCGAGAGACTGGCCATCGACAATACAGACCGATGTCTTGGTTTCTCCAATATCAACGATCGCATAGCATCCTTCCACTCCCGTGAGTCCCCCTTGGGAGAGACTGAACAGCGCCATGAAGTCAACATCGACCAGTCTGGGGACTACCCCTGCCCTGGCAAGAGTCTCCAGCTTTTCCCTCAGAATCTCCTTGGGCACTGCCACGGCGAGGACCCTTGTCCCGCCTTCCTCCGGACCGATGACGTGATAGGAGATCACGACATCTTCAACGGCATAGGGGATATGTCCCTCGACTTCATAAGGAATCACACGGGCAATTTTCCTACGGTCCGTGAAGGGAAGCGTGATGGTTCTGATCGACACACCCAGCCCTGGCATTGATGTAACGACCATATCGGCCTGCAGCCGGTTCTGCGAGAATAGGCTCTCTACACAGCGAGCCATGCGGTCCGCTTCGGGGATAGATTCATCCCGGTCGATCTTTTTCTGGAAAAATCCAGCCACTTCAAAGCCCCTCCAGCCACTCCGGAGGACTGTGGCCTTAATGGAATGGGTTCCTATGTCGAGGCCAATGATCTGACGATTCATTTTTCTGCCCTATGTTTCCCAGGCCTTCGCACCCGGACGACCGCACCCCTTCCGAGTCCCAGCATATCGCGGGCGTCTCTTCCTTTCACAGAGATCTCCAAGAGATCAGAACTCCCAAAGATACCGAAGACCTCTCCCTCCCGGCCCTCTTCATAACTTCCATACGGACCGGAGATTTTCCTCTTCGCCACCCAGGTTTCTTGCTTCCCTCCGCCGACAAAACGCTCAAAAGCATCGGTGGAGATGTTCGTAATCAAGTTTCCAAAACGGTCGACATGGATCACCTCCCCCTCCAGCACGGTACCCTTTCCACGAGGCTTTGGAAGGACCAAAACCTTTCCAGCTTTGATGGGAGGACCGAAAAGTTCAACTGGGACCGCGAGGGAGAGGTAGGCAGCGGCAGGGGCGAAGACGTCCCTTCCGTGAAATGTCCGACTGACCGTCGGAGCTCTGAACTTCGGGTTCTCAACAGTGACAATCCGAAGAACCTTCTCCCGGTCGTATACAAGGGTAAATATGCCATTGTCTGGCCCGACAAAATAGCCCCGCGATGTCTCGATGATTATGGCCCGCCTCCCACTCCCGACTCCGGGATCGACGACAGCAACATGAATTGTTCCGGGTGGGAAATAGCTGTATGCGTTTCCAAGAACGAAGGCACCAGAAACGACATCGTGGGCTTCAACGTGGTGGCTGATGTCGACCAGAAGGGCCTGAGGATTGATGCTGAGAATGACCCCCTTCATCGCCCCCACATATCCATCCTGGGATCCAAAATCAGTCAAGAGGGTAATAACGCGACTCACAACATCTCGCTCATCAAGGCGGTAATCGCCCTTTTGAAAGGCCGCCTCAAAATGCCCCGCTCGGTAATAATACCGTCAACGTATCGGTGTGGGGTCACATCAAAGGCAGGGTTTATCACCGCCACACCGTTTGGCGCAATCGACTCGTGACAGACTGTGGTAACCTCTGTTGGAGATCGCTCTTCAATGGGAATCTGCCTCCCGTCTGTTAGGGTAAAGTCAATCGTCGAAACCGGTGCGGCAACGTAGAAAGGGATACCGTGAACCCGCGCCAAAGCGGCCAGCCCATATGTACCTATCTTGTTGGCCACGTCGCCGTTCTTGGCGATCCGATCGGCTCCGACAAGAACGAGATTGATCACACGTTCTTTCATCACATATCCAGCCATGTTATCTGCAATCAGGGTCACAGGGATGTTCTCTTTGGTCAGTTCCCAAGCGGTGAGCCGAGCCCCTTGCAAACGAGGACGAGTCTCGCTTACAAAGACCCGGACCTGCTTCCCCACATTCACCGCGGTTCTGATCACCCCCAAGGCCGTCCCATATCCGGCCGTCGCGAGGCTTCCCGCGTTGCAATAGGTTAAGACGCTATCTCCGTCTCTGATGATATCGCTTCCCGCCTGGCCGATTCGCCTGTTTGTCTCAATGTCCTCAGTCAAGACGGATCGCGCCTCGGCTTTCAGAAGCTCGACAGCCTTATCGACCCGTTCCACCCCGGAAGCTTGCAAGATTCGGTCCATACGCCGAATCGCCCAGAAGAGATTGACCGCTGTGGGCCTTGCCTGCCCCATTCTATTGCAGAGTTGTCTGAACTGCTCGACGAAGCTATCCATATTCTGGGCTTTGATCTTCATCGCTCCGAGAGCAAGTCCGGCCGCCGCAGCAACTCCAATCGCAGGCGCTCCCCGGACCGCCATGTCTCGGATGGCATTGACTACCGATTCAAAATCCCAACACGCCAGGTACACCTCCTGGTGCGGAAGGAGCCGCTGATCGAGAAGGACCACATGGTCGTCTTTCCAATCGATTGTCTTGAAGGACATGGGACTCGGATTCCTTTTTCCCCCGCTATTCAGCTAATTCCGCCCCTTGAAGGAGGTTCTGACCCGTTCTAAGGCTCCCCCTGCTTTCAACCCCATAGACTCTCCGCCTGAGGCGGATCAAACAGGAGGAACACGCCCCTCCGGGGACACTCCAATCGCCCAGAAGGGTCCCCCCAGAAACTTCGCAATATTCACTCCACGGTTATTGTTCAGCGACGACCAGCCAGTTTCTGCTTGAGAAGCTGATTGACCAATTGGGGATTCGCCTTGCCCCGGGTCTCCTTCATCACCTGGCCCACAAAGTAGCCGAAGAGTTTTTCCTTTCCCTTCCGGTAAGCCTCGATGAGGTCAGGATTCGCCTCCAGGACCCTTTCGATCGCCCCCTCGATGGACCCCTGGTCGGTCACCTGAACGAGTCCCTTCTCCTTGACGATTCGGGCCGCATCTTTTCCGGTTTTGTACATCCCTTCGAAGACGGTCTTGGCGATCTTTCCACTAATCGTGCCATCCTTGACGAGCTGAAGCATCCCCGCGAGTTGTGCAGGCGTTACAGGCGACTCGGTGATTTCCTTGCCATCACTGTTGAGTGTCCCGAGAAGCTCCCCCATGACCCAATTGCTAACGGTCTTGGGCTCTGGGAAAATTTTCACACAGGCCTCGTAAAAGTCGGCGAGAGCTTTAGAGCTCGTCAGAACACCCGCGTCATATTCTGGGATCTGATGCTCCCTGACAAACCGGCTTCGCTTCTCCATGGGCAATTCCGGAAGACTCTTCCTGATCCCTTCGATCCATTCGTCGTCGATTACAAGGGGAATGAGATCCGGATCAGGAAAGTAGCGATAGTCAGGAGCCTCCTCCTTCCCCCTCATGGAAACCGTTATCGAACGGTTAGGATCCCACAGCCGAGTCTCCTGAACCACAGGGTCCCCTGCTTCGAGGAGCTCGGTCTGGCGTCTTATCTCGTAGTCCAGGGCCTTTTCCACGTGTCGGTAGGAGTTCATATTCTTCAGCTCCGTACGATTCCCGAAGGCCTCCTCGCCAACGGGCCGGACAGACACATTGGCATCGCATCGAAGGCTCCCCTCCTCCATTTTCCCGTCACAGATCTCGAGGTATTGGAGGATACTGCTCAGGGTCCGGAGATAGGCACCCGCCTCCCGGGCAGTGCGAATGTCGGGGGCGCTGACGATTTCAATCAGGGGAACCCCTGTCCGGTTGAAATCCACAAAGCTGAACGGACTCGTTTCCATAGACTCCTCTTGGTGAATCAGTTTCCCCGCATCCTCCTCCATATGGACCCGAAGGATACCGATTCTTTTCGTTTCCCCATTTGCCAGGATTTCCACATAGCCATTCTCAGCCAGGGGCATTTCATACTGGGATATCTGATAGCCCTTTGGCAGGTCTGGATAGAAGTAGTTCTTTCTCGCAAAAAGACTCCGACGGGCGATGGTGCAATGAGTCGCCAGGCCCATCTTGATGGCAAACTCCACGACCCTTTGATTCACCACGGGGAGTGCCCCAGGAAGACCCGTGCAGACCGG
>JABAOH010010149.1_pt5 | contig 13582 bp, 8 predicted proteins | sample 7062181 | NCBI WGS metagenome assembly JABAOH01 (sample SAMN14538630, study PRJNA623070) | marine sediment metagenome | biome: marine biome [ENVO:00000428]; feature: marine pelagic biome [ENVO:01000023]; material: deep marine sediment [ENVO:00002113]; isolation source: pool of 5 deep marine... | reverse complement strand
GAACCGAATTAATCGCTTCTTTTTTTTCCCCAAGATAGTTTGTAAAGACTATAAAAGTGGGATTGGAATCCCCCTACCCTATACGTTTCGTAACTCGTCTTCAAAAAGGGCATTTGATGGATAGAAAAGCTTCGATCGTCATCCCGAAGGAGAGCGTAAGTTTTCAAATGAGTTATCTTGCACTTGAGTTTTGATCGGGTAGGGTTGGCGACATTGATCGTCATGCCATCTTTGAGCAAAGCTTTCTCTTCCCATTCCATTAGAACAATATAATCCGGTTTTGATTGATTTATGATACCTGTCGTATCACCTCTTCGATAATATTCGTAATATTCGGGAGATATAAGTCCTGTCAAATCTATCAAGAAGCGGTATCGAGGACGAGCGGCAAAGTATTTTATGATTCCAACCTCAGTGAGAGCCACTTTTATCTCTCTTTCCTTCTCCAGCTTATCCAGATCTTTGCTGATGGAATAAAGGATATTATTTCTTGGCCTGTTGACAGCAACCAGACTCTTTGGATAGATAAAATAACGGGCAAAAATGGCACTATAAGCGAGGTAGATTGTGAGGAAACTGGTCAACAGAATCTTTCTTGTTTTCTCTCCATTCCCTATAAAATAGGCAGTTTTTTCGACAAATAAACCGCCCAGCAAAATGACAAAAGGAGAGAGATTGACGAGGAATCTTGAATACACGAGGATTCCTTTTAAATTGTAAAAAAGAAAAACAAGACAAGGAAATAACAGCAACTCCAGGGAAAGTCGTTTCTTGGAAAAAATAATATCTCTAAGGACAATACATCTTTTTCTGTAAACAAGAAGAATAATACAGCCTAATAGTGCTGCAAGTTCGACTGGATGGGAAGCAATTAGCAATTTAGAGTTGGTTTTTGTATGAACGAAGAAATGAGCAAAATCAGGTAAAGGCCTAGATTTTGTGAGAAAGCTTGTTGGGATGACTGATCCGAACTCAAAACGGCAGTAGCCAATCCACAAAGAGATAACCAAAACACACATAAACGCAGATATTATGAAAAAAGGCAGGCTTTTTAGTTTGAAGCCTTTTTTAAAAAAAATCGCCATGAAAAGAATGGCTGCCAGTGTTGCATTTTCAGGTCTAGCTAGGATACTCAATCCGATCAATAATCCAAGTAAAATATTTTTTGTTTTAGAGAATTTTGATGCCCCTAACATATCAGAATAGACACTTAAAATAGCAACAACCAAAAATACAGTGAGAGGGAACTCTACACAGTTTATTGCCCACCTGAGGATAAAGGGATGAAGGCAGAAGATAAGGAAGACAATATTTGAAGCTAGTTTGCTTTCAAAGATTTTCAAAGTTAATTTGAAAAACAAATAAGCAGCTAGCAGGATAAAAAAAGCATTCAAGATTTGTGCAATCATATAGTAATCTGAGGAGTGGAATAAGCGAGCACCAATGCTGATGGATATGATCCATAAAGGGCTTGTCACAGCATTAACAGAATAGCCATAGTTGTAGTAGAAATGCCCATTTTCTTTCAAATGCCTGGCATAGTGGAGATGAATATAGCTGCTGTCTACCGGAAAATTTCTGAACAAAAACATCCCTGCTATCAATACTAGAACTCCTATCGGGAGGGAAATATTAAACTTTTTAGTCATGGTGTTTCCTTTACCAACACCTCTAAAATTTCTGAACATTGATTTTAAAATATCGTTTTTAACTGATGAAAATCTCAAGAATCAGCAATTTTAGAGAGGTAGACTGAAGACGATTGATCATATGGATAGAGTCAGCAAATATATAATAAACAGGATTTTGTTACAAATCTTCTTCGTTTGTGGCTTTGATCATTTTTTTTCTGAAGAACACATCTGAAGCTATCTCCTGCCCTGAGTTTTCCAGAAAAATGCCGTCTTTTATTCTGCCGCTGTTAAAATTAACAATGGCTTATGAATCTCATCAAACAGGAAGGAAATGAATTTATAAGCTCTGCTGGATCACTCGATTTCTTCTTTCTTGTATTCGTCAAATCCGTATCCGACTAAGTGAAAGGGATTTATCACTGTCGTCAGTACATTTGCCAGATGAGCGGCGATTCTTTTTAAATATCTTGCGAAAAGGGCACAGACTACAGCCTCTCTGACTTTGAGCTTCTTTTCTTCCAGGATATGTTCTGTCATAGCGTCTGTCTTTGCTGTAACCTCTCTGTAAAATTTGTAATATTCTTTGGCCTTTTCGACATCGGCCTCCATAAAAACTTTCTTCGAATCCTTCAAGATAAAGCTCATCCTGTCGCTTATCTCAATCAGCTCTTTTGTGTAACCATTCTTAGCCAGTTTTTTAGGATGGTGATAGGCGAGTTCGACGATGTTTTTTACATAATCGCCGATCCTCTCTAAATCTTTGATAACAGTTATTAAAATCAAAGAATAACTCAGGTTCTGTTTCGGATTGACAGTCAAATGCTCCAGGACTTTTCGCCGCACGTCTTTTTCGTACTCATTGATCTTCTGGTCTGTGAGATATATATTGGCCCGTTTGGCATCAAGAGGACCTATCAATTGTTTTGTTGCAATATCAAAATTCTTTGCAGCGAGCTTAAACATATTTTCCGTTGAGTCAAGAGCCTGCTTAAGCAAGCCCTCTTGTTTCCAGACAGCAAATATTTTTCTAAACATTTTTTCCCCTTATTTTTTTATATTATAAATCTTTTCTTCATCTATTTCATAAATAAAATGAAGATTAAAGGAGCTAGATAAAATAGAAAATAAACGATCAAGAAGAGGATCGTATTTTTTTTTGAGCTTGCTGTTATCCTGGCAAAATTTTCAGCCAGCCAGATTGGGATTTTCTTCAATGGGTAGATGATGGCAATGCCAAATGTGTTAAACAATAGATGAGAGAAGGCGACTGTTACTGCCACTGGATTCAAAGTAGCGAAGGCTGCCAACATGGCTGTGACTGTTGTTCCGACATTAGCCCCTAATGTATAAGGAAATATCTTTCGCACTGTGAGCAGCCCAGCTCCAACCAAGGGAACAATGAGCGAGGTCGTAACAGAGCTGCTTTGGATAATGGCAGTAACGATGACAGCCAGCGTAAATGCGGTGAAGTCGTTTTTGAATAAGTATTTGTCTAGAAAGACCTCAATTTTTGTCAGCATCATAGATCTCATTGTCTTGACTATTCGCGTTAATGAGAAGAACAACAGGACTAATGCGAAAATTAAAATAACAATCGGATTAGGAATGATTCTCTTTATAAGATCGACAATTGGTTGTGTAATCAATTTCAGGGGGCTTAAAAACTTTAATCCTCCAACTCCCACGAAGAGGTTAGCCAAAATACCTGCAGATTTTTCCAGGATGTGGAAAGTTATTTCAAGGGGAAACAAAATGATGACGGCTAAAATGTTAAAGAATTCATGAACGGTAGCCGCAGCAAACGCTCTTTGAAATTCCATCCGTCTTGTCACATGGCCTATGGAGACTATCGCACTTGTAATGGTTGTCCCAATATTGGCCCCCATGATAATGGGAATGGCGCCTCTCAATGTCAGTGCCCCTCCGGCGATAAATCCAACAGCAATAGATGTTGTTGTTGAGGAACTTTGTATGATGCTGGTTGTTAATATTCCGATCAGCAATCCGACAAAAGGATTTGCCGTAGTCTTGATCATTGTTTCAGCAAAGCTCTTCCCCATGAGCTTAAATGAAGTTCCCATCAATTGAATGGAAAGAATAAATAAATAAAGAAAGATGATAAGTAAAACTATTTTTATAATAGCCTTACTTCTCATTATTATGATTTATTCTCAAACGACATGGAAATTTAGATTGAGGCCTAACTTTGTATACTCTTAATGAATTTACTCGTTGGAATTAAGAGGATTAAATCTATCATAGAAAAAAGATAATTTCATCAAATTCATGTAATTTTTTGACAAAATTCTCATGAAGATCATATTGCTAAAATATTGAAATTGATACATCATTTCATATTATCATTCTGAATTCAAACAAGAGGAGAAATCCATGAAAAGATCGCTGGGAGCAAAAACCATCATCTATCCCACACCTGTCCTTGTGGTCGGGACATATGATAAGAATGACAAGGCGAATGCCATGACTGTTGCTTGGGGAGGAATATGCTCGTCCAGGCCTCCCTGTGTAGCAATTTCCATCAGGAAGGCCGCCTATTCTTACGGCAATATAGTGGAGCGAAAAGCCTTTACCATAAACATCCCTTCTGAGACTCATGTCAAAGAGGCCGATTATTTCGGTATTGTTTCGGGAAGAAAAAAGGATAAGTTTCTTATGGCTGGACTGACTCCTGTTAGGAGCAAATTTGTCGACGCACCCTATATCAAGGAATTTCCTTTTATCTTAGAGTGCATATTGATCCAGACAGTGGAAATAGGAAGGCATATTCAATTCATCGGAGAAATAGTAGATCTTAAGGCTAATGAATCTGTACTTGATGAAAATGGAAATCTTGATATAGAGAGAGTGAAACCGATTCTCTTCGCTCCTGTAAGTCGCACCTACTACGGACTCGGTCGATATCTAGGAAAGGCCTTTTCTGTCGGGAAAGAGATTTGATCTCTTTGATTCAACATGGGGGATGGCAAGGCTATTTTCTGCCGCAAGAGTTTTGTCTGGGATGGAAAGATTCCCTTTCTCCTGAAGGATTACATCGATAGAAAATTTATGAGAAAATTCCAGGTCTCTGCAGAAAGCTAAGATTCAGCATGCGTTGATAAAAATTTATCGGCAGCTTTAACGATCACTTTGTTTTCTGTTTCGATTCTATACAATTCTAAAAACTTACAAAAATCTTTAACTTTTTGACCCGCTGCTTCCACTTTGCCTAAGGATTCATGTCCTATGATTAAGAATTCGGATTCAGGTGGGCAAAATTCTTTCTGAAGGTTCTATATTGTTTCTTAGAGTTTTCTGTTTTGAGAAGAATAATCTCATCTTGTTTTATCTTGTATCTCTTCAAATGATTCTTTTGAATTTCTCTTCCCACATCGGAAAGATCAAAAACCCGGCAATTTCCATAAAAACTTATCAAAGGCAGTTTGTCTGAAGTTATGCCTTTGGTGTCGACATGGCGCGGCGCATCCACATGAGTTCCTGTATGGCTTCCTATTGTGATCGTCGACTCATTTGTCCTATTTCTAGAGATAGAGACATATTTTCTTATCTTCGGCTTTGGATTGCCAGGGTAGACAAGCATTCCCTCTTTTATTTCCATCGATATGTCTATGATTTTCATTTTGTTCTCCTCAGAATTATTAATTTTTCTATATTAACAGAACGTGATATATCCCTTTCTCGTCTAGGTTCTCCTTCAATCGATTCTGAAGGAAAACGCAAAGTTTAAGAACCGGAAATTTTTGCTTTGCTAAAGACGGAGATTATCACGCTGTCGCGGCAATAAATAGAATTTACTGTAAGTTAAGATTCTGAGGTCTTGAAATTCTCCCTGAATTGTCTTTTCGTTGCCTAGGAGAGAAGTTCCTTCCTCATCATCGTTGGAAAAGACATCCGCCCGATCATCCTCATATTTGCTACTCAAAAAAAGTTATCTAGTTGAAAACGAAGCTAGAGATCCTTGTGTAATAAAAAACTGTAAGTAATTGTGTAGCAATGATACCATTATTTTTCTGATTGACAGAATCAATTTCTCATGCTATAAGATTTCATACAATTCGAGAAAGTCCAATAGGCTTTCTCAGGCTAAGGTTTGGAAAGAAATGAGAATCCTCAGCACAATAATGAGAATCTTTTTTTAGCCTTTAATCCATGAAAGTCGACAGACGCCAATTAAATGATCGAAGGTTAAAACCGACCTCTCCCATAAGCCGATATTCCGTTTTCGGTCGCCGGAAGGGAAACAGACGCATCTCAGATCAAGAGAGTTATTATGTCGATAGGTATGAATCACGCTATCTGATTCTGATCGTTTCCATCTTGATCTTGTGTATTTTGGATGTCTATATGACTATAAAAATATTACAACATGGCGGACAAGAGCTTAATCCGCTGATGTCCTTCATGATCCAAAAACGGCCTGGACTTTCTCTTGTTCTGAAATATCTGATTACGGCTGGCAGTCTGATTTTTCTTTTAATTCATAAGAATTTCAAGGTTTTTGGTGGGATAAAGGCTCATTCCCTTATCTACGGAGCTTTTTCCCTTTATTTTCTTTTGATGCTGTATGAAATCTATTTCTTCCTCACCCATGTTTTGATGTAGAGTTTTGTTTCAGTCTTAGTGTGAAAATGGCTCATTCAAGAAAGTCGATGAAAGGACTCGTGCCAATCATAGGCACTTGATCACCAATTCGAATAGGGGGTTTTCAAATATCTTCAGTCGATTTCCATATCTAGGAAAAGCTAAGAAAAATACATTTAGAAGGATTACAGTAATTTTACATTGGAGTGTAAAAAAGTTTTACAGCTTCGATCTATGTCTTTCGCTGAACTAGGTGAAGAACAATTTATTCTCAGCACCAGCTTTGGCATAATAATTGCTGCTAAGACATAAGGTAGGACTTAGATTATAAGTGGGAACCTAAAATTTCAGAAAAGTAGGAAACAAATCAGAGAATTTCGAGGTTAAAGATTATCAAGTTTCGAGAATACGGATCGAGAAGGTATATTGGGATTAAAGAAAAAACCTAATCAACGATTGATTAGATAATAGAGAAATTATGAACTTTTTGTACTGTTACATCGTAAAGTATATAGAGAGCTTTGTATAGAATAATATTTTATAGTGAATAATAATACTATACTATATAGAGAATAATAACAGAATAATATGATATTTTAATTTATGTTCAATGAGGAGCAGGAAGATGAGAATGAGATTTAGAAAAATAGTATTGATTCTGATTGTCGTTGCTGCCACATCCCTGTATTTTGGTTGTGGCGGCAAAGCCAATTCCCAAGATAAAGAAAAAAAGGAAGAAGAGACCAAAATCCCTGTAGAGACAACAGAAGTCATCCAGGGATCGATAGAGGCAAAATACAGTGGCTCTACGACTCTGGAAGCAGAGGCAGAGGCGCTAGTGGTGGCTAAAGTCAGCGGTGTTGTTAAAAAAATTTTTTTGGAAGAGGGCGATTCAGTGATCGCTGGAGAGGTGCTGGCAAAATTGAATGATGAGCAATATAGCCTTGAGCTCGAACAGGCCAAATCAATACTGGATAAACTGTCCAGCGAGTTTGATCGGAATCAATCCCTTTTCAAGAACAAAATCGTTAGCCAAGAAACCTATGAGAAGACAAAGTCTGAATACAATACCCAAAAAGCCGCTCATGATATAGCGAAACTTCGACTGAATTACACAGAGATTCGCTCTCCGATAAGCGGGATCGTTTCTCAAAGACTGATCAAAGTCGGAAACATGGTCAAGGAGGACCAACCGACTTTCCAGATAACCGACTTTGATCCCTTGCTTGCCGTTCTTCACGTTCCGGAAAAAGAAATGAACAAGCTTCAGGTTGGCTTTCCAGCAAGCCTCAAAGCAGATGCCATACTTGATGCGGAATTTAATGGAAAGATCTTGCGGATAAGCCCGATTGTCGATGCCGGGACAGGAACCTTTAAGGTCACAGTGGAAGCAAAGGATAAAACGCGCAGCTTGAAACCCGGCATGTTTACTCGAGTCCAAATTGTCTATGACACCCATGAAAACACGCTGCTTGTTCCTAAAAATGCCATCCTCACAGAAGACTCCGAGAGATGGGCCTTTGTGGTCGACAGCGATACTGTCGCCAAGAAAGAGGTCAGAGTTGGATACAGCAATTCAACGCATGTTGAAATTCTCTCAGGACTGGAACTCGGTGACGTAGTCGTCACTACAGGACTGAACAGCTTAAAAGATGGTGCTAAAATAAAAGTGATCGAACAATGAAAAAAATAATTGATGTCTCCATCAGGCGCCGGGTGACGGTGGCCATGTTCACGATCGCCGTGTTACTTTTTGGCTTTGTCTCCTTCACTCGGCTTAAGGTCAATTTGCTCCCAGAGCTGAGCTACCCAACCCTCACTGTTAGGACAGAATACGAGGGAGCAGCCCCGGCAGAGATCGAAAATCTGATTACAAAGCCCATTGAGGAGATAGTCGGAGTGGTCAAGAACGTTCAGAAGATCAGTTCGGTCTCACGATCAGGTCAGTCGGATGTTGTCCTTGAATTTGCCTGGGGCACTGATATGGATTATGCGGTCATGGAAGTCAGAGAAAAAATGGACTCCTTGGAACTCCCTCTGGAGACGAAGAAGCCTATCATCTTGCGTTTCGATCCCTCCCTGGATCCGATCATGCGTTTTGGTCTTTATAAAGAATCTGCAGAGGATGATAGAGAAAGCACCGAGATTTTAGATGAAGAGAAACTTAAAGACCTGAGGCGTTTTGCCGAAGAGCAGATAAAAAAAGAGCTGGAATCGGCTCTGGGTGTGGCTGCAGTCAGGATAAGTGGGGGCTTGGAAGACGAGATTCAGATCTTGATCGACCAATTGAAACTTGCCCAACTCAATCTCTCTATAGAATCTATAGCTGAAGTTCTCGGTGCAGAAAATGTCAATCTCTCAGGAGGCCGGCTTAAAGAGGGTTCCCACCAGTTTCTGATTCGAACCTTAAACCAGTTTCAATCCGTCCAAGAGATGGGTGAGGTAATTGTCGAATACAGAAATGGCATACCCGTTTATCTCAAGGATATCGCTTATGTTCATCACGGCTACAAGGAGCGCAAAGCTATTACAAGAATGAATGGAATGGAAGCCGTCGAAGTAGCTATATACAAAGAAGGCGATGCCAACACCGTCTCTGTTGCCAGGGAGGTTGATAAGAATCTCACCAGAGTGAAGGAGATCCTTCCTTCTGGGCTAAAATTGGTCAAAGTCTATGACCAGTCTATTTTTATCAAGCAAGCTGTCAATGAAGTCATTCATGCAGCTCTCATTGGAGGTTTACTGGCAATTGTCGTTCTCTATTTCTTTCTACGCAATTTTTGGGCAACAGTCATTATCTCTCTTTCTATACCAGTCTCAGTCATCGCCACATTCAATTTAATGTATGGGGCTGATCTGTCTCTCAATATCATGTCGCTGGGAGGAATTGCGTTGGGAATCGGTATGTTGCTCGATAATTCTATTGTTGTGCTGGAGAACATCTCCCGTCAGCGAGAACAAGGAAAAAGTATTAAAAGAGCCGTGCGGGATGGAGCCAGTGAAGTGGGCATGGCTGTCACAGCTTCGACTTTGACAACAATCGCAGTCTTTTTTCCGCTGGTTTTTGTCAAAGGCATCGCAGGCCAGCTTTTTCGTGATCAGGCTCTGACTATCACCTTTTCCCTCTTAGTTTCTCTCTTGGTTGCCCTGACATTGATTCCCATGCTGGCCTCGACAGAGAGACGAAGCATAGAAGTAGCAGAGTTAAAACAAGCTCCAAAGCCACGGACCAAGGTGGGAAAAGGATTAAGAGCCATTCGAAGATTTATTTTTACGACTCTTCCCATATTTGTTCTGAAAGTCACCCTCAAGATCATTCGTTTCCTCTCTCGGGTGTTTCGTTTCATTCTCACTCCGCTGCTGAAAATCTTTACTCACATATATACGAAACTTGAAAGAGGCTATCCCCGATTTCTGAAATGGTCGCTGAGCCATAGGGCGGTAGTTCTGGCGGTTGCCATAGGACTTTTCTCGATGACTATCCTTCTAATTCCTTTTCTCGGGTTGGAATTGATTCCTCAGCTTTCTCAGGGAGAATTCAGGATAGAGTTTCGGTTGCCTCCCGGGACACCCCTGCACAAGACAGATGAAGTCATCGCTTCAATCCAGAATTCCGCAGGAGAAATCGATTATGTCCAAACTAGCTTCACTGTAGCCGGATCTGGAGAGCGTTTTGATGCCAATCCAGAGCATGGCGGTGAGAATTGGGGTGAGCTCCATGTGGCTTTGGTTCGCGGCTCCAAGAGAATCCATGAAGAACAGACAATGTCAGAGATTCGCAAGAGCATGGAAGGCCTACCTGGCGTTCAATACAAATTCTACCGTCCGACCCTGTTCACCTTCAAAACGCCGATTGAAGTCGAGATTGCAGGGTTTGATTTGAGGAAACTGAAAGAAGTGAGCGCCGAGATTATGCGGCGCATGGCGGAGTCAGGAAGGTTCAATGATATCAAATCATCGATGGATATCGGACATCCAGAGATCCAGATTCACTTTGACCGTGAGCGTGCGGCTGCACTTGGCCTGAACGTCTACGAGATTGCAGAAAGAGTTGTTAAAAAAATTCGTGGGGATGTGGCCACACGGTATTCTTGGCGCGATAGAAAAATAGATGTGCTGGTCCGTGCCCGCGAGGAAGACCGGGCGTCGATCGAAGATATCCGCCGGTTGATCATAAATCCTGAAAGTGAACGCCCAGTTCCTTTAGAGGGAATTGCAAAGATCGTTGTCGGGACCGGGCCGAGTGAGATTCGACGGGTGGACCAGGAAAGAGTGGCTCTGATTTCCTCTAATTTGAACTATGGTGATCTCGGCAGCGCTGCCGAAGAGTTGATGACCATTTTCAGAGATGTCAATATTCCAAAGGGAATAACGGCAGAGATAGCTGGACAGAACGAGGAGATGAATCTTTCCTTCCGTTCCTTGAGGTTTGCTTTACTTCTAGCCATATTTCTGGTTTATTTGGTCATGGCTTCCCAATTTGAATCCTTCTTGCATCCCTTTGTCATCATCTTCACCATACCGCTGGCTTTCATAGGTGCTGTTTTTGCCCTCTGGATCACGGGTTCAAAAATCAGTGTGGTGGTCTTCATCGGTTCGATACTCCTGGCAGGTATTGTCGTCAACAACGCCATTGTTTTAATCGATCGGATCAATCAAATCCGGAAAAGAGGCGAGGAAAAAATGAAGGCCATAATCGAAGCAGCCCAATCGCGCATGCGTCCGATCATCATGACCATGCTGACAACGAGTTTGGGCCTTCTACCCCTGGCTATTGGCCTAGGGGAAGGTGCAGAAATCAGGGCTCCGATGGCCATCACTGTGATTGGAGGATTGACAGTATCAACCCTGCTGACATTGATCGTGATTCCGGTAGTCTACAGTTTAGTGGATAGAAAGCCATGAAAATAACAGAATTTTCACTCCGTCGTCCAGTCACGACCTTTATGATATTTTTATGTTTTGTTGTCATCGGCTGGATTTCATCGAGGTTGCTTCCTCTCGAATTTTTCCCTGATCTTGATGCGCCTTTTGTCGTCATAAACATTCCCTATCCCAATTCCACCCCTGAAGAAGTCGAACGTGAAATCACTCGGCCAGTTGAGGAAGTTATAGCCACTATCGGTGACATCAAACGCACGGTTTCTGATTCTTCAGAAAATGGCTCCAACATTTTTCTTGAATTCGACTGGGGAATCGACACCGACGTTAAAACCATAGAAGCCAAGGAAAGGATAGAGAGCATCCGTAATCAGCTCCCTCAGGATGTAGAAAGGATTTTAATACAAAAGTTCAATACCTCGGATATGCCTATTATGGTCCTGAGAATATCGAGCAATCGTGATCTTTCCACTTCATATGACATGCTCAACCGTCACATTAAGCGAAAAATCGAAAGGATTAAAGGCGTTTCCAGGGTGGAGATGTATGGAGTCGAAAAAAAGCAAATTCTTATCCAGCTCATGGCTGACCGTATCATTGCCCACCAGATTGACCTCAACCGTTTATCCGCAGTCTTAAGAAACACTAACTTCACCGTCACAGCCGGCCGCATCACCGATGCCAATAGACGATTTACAGTCAGGCCGATGAATGAAATCCATTCCCTGGAAGAAATCAACAATCTGATCGTAGGGGAAAATGGGCTTAGACTTCGGGATATCGCTAGCGTCAGTTACGAGATGCCAGAGCTGAATTATGGAAGACATCTGAATCAGACCTACGCCATAGGACTGAATATCTACAAGGAAAGTGGGGCCAATATCGTCGATGTTGGAAAACGAGTCAAAAAAACGGTCGAGCAAATCAGCGAAGACCCTAAAATGGAAGGGATCAACCTCTACTTTATGGATGACATGGCTGATGGAGTCGTAAGCTCCCTCAATGAACTCCTTAAAGCCGGCTTATTAGGAGCGGCTTTGGCCATAGTACTCCTCTTTATCTTTCTTCGTCAATGGTCCAGCACTTTCATTGTTGCCCTGGCGGTTCCCTTTTCTCTTTTAGTCACCCTAGCCTTCATGTATTTTCTCGGCCTTTCCCTCAACATTCTTTCTATGATGGGTCTTCTCCTGGCCGTAGGAATGCTGGTCGATAATGCTGTAGTGGTCACAGAGAATATCTACAGGTATAAAAAAATAAGTCCTGAGAAAAAGAATAACACGATAAAGGCTGTCAAAGAAGTAGCGCTAGCCATCACTGCCGGAACTTCGACAACAGCCATCGTGTTCCTCCCTAACATCATCAGCAGCAAAAATGAAATCACTATCTATTTAAAGCATGTCGCCATATCTTTCTGTGTGGCCCTTGGCGCTTCATTGATCCTGGCCCAAACCATAGTCCCCCTTCTGGCTTCGCGAGTCAAATCTCTTAAAATGAATAAAAAGACATTATGGATTGATAGAGTCATAGGTCGCTATAAAAAGACGCTTAGCTGGCTACTCCGTCATAGAAAGACCTCTGTGGCCATTCTTCTTGTAACGCTTTTGAGCGTTGCTATCCCTATAAAGCTTGTAAAAAAGGACATGTTTCCTCCCCAGGAAGATCGAAGACTCAGGCTGCATTACAACATCAATGACAATTACACAGTCGAGAAAGTGGAAACCACTGTCTATCAAATTGAAGATTATCTTTTTGCCAACAAAGACAAGTTCGAAATCGATTCTGTCTACAGCTATTATCAGGGCGATTATGCTATGTCTACGATCCTTCTCAAAAAGGGAAAAGAGGCCAAGAAGTCACAGAAAAAAATAAAGGACGAAATCGCTGAAGGTCTCCCTGAGATTGCTGTAGGAAAGCTCACGTTTGAATTTAGAAGATCGGGAGGAAGCACAGATGATCTGAACATCTACTTGATCGGCAGTTCAACAGAGCAGTTGATAAAGCTTTCCTATGAGATGGCCTGGATGCTGGGGAATATTCCAGGATTTAAAGATGTCCGCTCAGCCGCTTCCGCTGGTAAAAAGGAAGTGCACGTTGTCGTCAACCGGGAACGAGCAAAAAAGTATGGTTTTAATCCCCGAGAGATCGCCAGTAACATTGCTGTGGCCATGCGGGGAGTTTATCTCAGGCGCATCCATGATGAGGAAGGCGAGATTGAAGTGAAAGTTGAGTTTCAGAAAGAAGATAAGAAAAGTCTAGAACAGCTTAGGAATATTAAACTTTTTAGTGATAATAACTCTCCTATTAAGCTTTCAACACTGGCTGATTTCGTAATTGAAAACGGTCCTAACACAATCCATCGGGAAAACCGGATCACCTCGATCGGAGTTTCGATTGGATTGAAGGATATAACGGTTAACGAAGCCAAGGGAAAAATCCGAGAGGTTTTAGGGAAATATGATTTCCCATCT
>JABAOH010011775.1_pt2 | contig 13584 bp, 13 predicted proteins | sample 7062181 | NCBI WGS metagenome assembly JABAOH01 (sample SAMN14538630, study PRJNA623070) | marine sediment metagenome | biome: marine biome [ENVO:00000428]; feature: marine pelagic biome [ENVO:01000023]; material: deep marine sediment [ENVO:00002113]; isolation source: pool of 5 deep marine... | reverse complement strand
CGCCTTGATCTGCTCCCACACCGGCCGAAAGTCATAGGTCGGATAGAACTCGGTCGCGAACGCACCCCAAGCACAGCGCTCGATGGCGAGATTGACCTCACGCAGCCGGTGTCCCGGCACCCGCAGCGTGACTACCTGGCCAATACCCATCATGACGTACCAGGACACAACTTCGATACCCTCGGGTGGAAACGCTTTCCAGAAGCCGGTTTCATCTAGCCTGGCGTTGATCTCGGCAAGGTTCTTGGTTTGATCATGCTTGAGAAAAATCGTCAGCAATATTTCGCCTTCATTCGCCATCTTTATCTCCCCTTTTGAAGCTCGTCACCCTCGCGCACCGTCGCCACGCATTATACACTCCGACATCGGGCCAAACGCACGAGAATAGACAATGACCAAGTTGGTTGAGTATCAGAAAGCCCGCAGCGTGGGCATCATCACGCTGAACAATCCGCCTGTGAATGCACTCTCTACAGCCGTGCGTGCAGCCATCGGCGACGTGCTCAGTGAAGCGGCGCACGATCCTAAAGTCGAAGCGGTCGTGTTGATGGGTGCGGGTCGCTGCTTTTCCGGCGGCGCCGATATCCGCGAGTTCAGCCATCCGAAGGGACAAGGCGATCCTATCCTTCCCGAGGTGATAGAGAAGATCGAGAGCTGTCCCAAGCCGGTCGTGGCGGCGCTGCACAGCACCACTTTCGGCGGCGGCATGGAGCTGGCGCTCGGCTGTCATTATCGAATCGGCGCACCGTCCACGCGCATGGCACAGCCCGAGGTGAAGCTCGGCATCATCCCCGGGGCCGGTGGCACGCAACGTTTGCCGCGACTGATCGGTGTCGAGCCGGCGCTAGAAATGATTTTGAGTGGCGAGCCCGTCGACGCCGAAAAGGCGCTGGCGTTTGGCTTGCTCGATGAAGTCGTGCAAGGGGACCTTCGCACCGCCGCCGTCACTTTTGCCGAGAAGCTTATCGCGCAGCGCCGCCCACTGCGCAGGGCGCGGGACATGGACGAGAAACTGCGCGCCGCCGGGGATGTCACCGCATTGTTAACCGACACTCGCAAGGGCATCGAACGGCGTGCCCGCGGTTTGCTTGCACCCTTTCTTTGCATCGACAGTGTGGGCAACGCCTTCAAGCTTTCTTTCGATGACGCCCTCAAACAGGAACGCGAGCTGTTCATGCGCTGCCGCGACTCCGAGCAATCGAAGGCGCAGCGCTATGCGTTCTTTGCCGAGCGTCAGGTCAGCAAGATCCCCGATGTAGCTGCCGACACGCCCGTGACGGCGATCGCGGCCGCGGCCGTAGTCGGTGCCGGCACCATGGGCGGCGGGATTGGCATGTGCTTTGCCAACGCCGGCATCCGTGTGCGCTTGCTGGAGGTATCGCAAGAGCAACTCGACAAGGGATTGGCTACGATTCGAAAGAACTACGCCGCTACCGTCGCCAAGGGTCGACTGTCACAAGCGGATGTGGACGCCCGTCTGGGATTGATCAGCGGCACCTTGAATTATGGCGACATTGCCGATGCCGATATCGTGATCGAGGCCGTATTCGAAGAGATGGATCTGAAAAAAGACGTCTTTCGCGCACTCGATCAGGCGTGCAAACCCGCGGCTATCCTTGCCACCAACACCTCCACGCTCGATGTCAACGAGATCGCCGCTGCCACCAGCCGCCCCGAACAGGTCATCGGCACGCACTTTTTCAGCCCGGCCCACGTGATGAAGCTGGTGGAAAACGTGCGTGGCGCGAAAAGCTCGAAAGAAACCATCGCCACGGTGATGCGGCTTGCGAAGACGCTCGGAAAGGTCGGGGTTTTGGTGGGTGTCTGCGATGGTTTCGTCGGCAATCGCATGTATCACAAGTACACGCGGCAGGCGAGCTTTCTGCTGGAGGAAGGTGCGCTGCCGCAGCAGGTCGACAAGGTGATCTACGATTTCGGCTTTCCCATGGGGCCCTTTGCCGTGGGCGACCTGGCCGGGCTCGACATCAGCTGGCGGATCCGCCAGCGCCGGGCGAAGACACGACCGAAGGACGAGCGCTACTCGCCCATCGCCGACCGCATCTGTGAGATGGGCCGCTTCGGCCAGAAGACGGGTGCCGGCTGGTACCGCTATGAGTCCGGCAGCCGGACACCGATCGCCGATGCAGAAATCGAGAAGCTCATCGTCGCAGTTTCTAAAGAGCTCGGCATCGAGCGCCGCCCCATTGACGATCAGGAGATACGCGAGCGCTGCTTATACGCGCTTATTAATGAAGGCGCCAAGATCCTGGAAGAAGGACTCGCGTTGCGGGCGAGCGATATCGATGTGATCTGGATCTACGGCTACGGCTTTCCGGTGTACCGTGGCGGCCCCATGTATTACGCCGACCGCGTGGGCTTGAGAGTCATCTACGACACCATGAGCCGACTGTACGATGCCCATGGCGACTTGCTAAGACCTGCGCCGCTGCTGGAAAGACTAGCCAAGCAAAACAAGGGGTTTCACGATGCATAACTCTAGACGGGAGATGCCCCCTGCCATTGGCGACGAAGGCATGTCTTTCACTCAGCCAGCCGTCTCGTCGAGACGGGCTATCTGGCAGCCTTTGTCCACGAACGATCGAGCACGTGCATCGTAATTGGCGAAGCGTTCATCCTGCGTCTGACCGCGCCGGTAGCGGATATAGATCTGTTGGATGATGACGGCGAATTTCATGGCGGCGAATGCGTAGTACCAATCGATCTCGCCGACGTCGAAGCCGGTAAGACGCGCGTAGCGTTCGATCGCTTCGCGTCGGCTGGCGAAACCCGGCTCTGCCGTCGGCATCGCCGCTTCCTCGATCCATACCGGGTTGTCTCCCGGCTCGACCCACTGGTTCAGCAGGTAGCCCAGGTCCAGTAGCGGGTCGCCACTGGTGCACATGTCCCAGTCCAGCACGGCCACCGGCCTTGTCGGGTCTTTGCCGTCGACCATCATGTTGTCGAGCTTGTAGTCGTTGTGCAGCAGTGTCGTCTCGCGGGATCGAGGAAAATTCTCATACAGCCAGGCGATGAGCCGATCCATAGCGGGATTCTTCTCGTGCGCGGCTACCTGCCAGCGTTGTACCCAGCCATCGAGCTGACGCTTGACGAAGCCCTGCGGGCGCCCTAAATCCTCGAGTCCGGCGGCCCTGCGGTCAACCGTGTGCAATTGCGCTAACACATCGACGACCGTCTCACCGATCTTGCGCTTGAGAGCGACGTCGTGGCTGAACGGCGGCGGTACCTTTTTGCGAATAACAATACCATGGCGGCGCTCCATCACTTGGAAGTCGGCACCGATGATGCTGTGATCGCCGCAAAACAGGTAACTCCGGGGAGCCAACGGGAACACACGATAGAGCTTCGACAGGACGCGGTGTTCCCGCTTCATGTCATGGGAGCTCGGTGCCACCGGCCCAAGCGGGGGTCGACGGAGCACGTATTCCGTCTCGCCAAAGCAAACGAGATAAGACAGGTTAGCAAGGCCACCGCTGAACTGGCGGACCGCCATAGCACCGTCCGCGACCGGTAGGTGCGTTCGCAGGTACGGTTCGAGCCTGTCGAGCTCAAGGCGCTCGTCGGCACGAGGCTCGATCAGTTCCGGATCAAGCAGCCGACTGTTCGCCTCCATCCTCTCATCACCAATAGTTCTCAAAGCTTGCTGTCATCGGTGGTGCGCTCGTCCTGGCCGGGCAGCTGGGTGCTAGCCGGCAACGCCCGTCGCGACGGTCGTCAAAGCGGGCACGGCACCTGCGCCTTCGGACCTCAATAGCTAGGTCACGATTCCGCTTTGCACTTCATGCGACCGGGCATATATAGCCAGCAGCTCCTTCGCGCGAGTGAGCTGGTTTTCAAGTTCCTCGCTGCCGTTGAAGCTTATGATTACCAGCAGCAGCTCGGTAGTCTCCGGCGTGATCATGGCGCGTTTCGAATCTGCCGTTGCGCTGCCGAAGGGCCCGGCAGCATCTGCAAACACGGGCAGGCCTTCTACATTGAGCATGCCCTTGCCGATCGCTTGATAGCTCTCCCCTTCCCTGCCGCGGCGAAATTCTATCGCATCGCCGAGCTTCGCCAAATCGTAAGAGGCGACTGATCGACACGCCTCCAATGAAACCAGATTGTTAATATCGACAACGGTGTTGACCTTATAAAGCCCTTTGTCCTGAGCGATGCGTCGAAGCAAAGCTTCGTTTGAGCCGCGATAGCGCGAGGGGTCCGTGCCGAGCGCCTTGTAGACTGTGCGCAAGGTCTGCACTTCCTTGAACGTATGAATCAACTCGACCGGGATTTTCGCCAGCTGTGAAACGAGTTGGTCGATCTCCGCCCACAGATCGGGATCGTGCTGGGTCACGGTGACGGAGGCACGAATCACTCCGAGCACGAGCTTCTGATTCGCAGCCTCTTGCAGCGGTTTGTCGATTCGAACGCGTGGATTCACGGCATTTCGAGCTTATCACGCTTTACGGAAACACGCCGTTCCGTCGCGCTCGATCTGCTTGATGAGATCGATCTCCCAGGTAAGATAATCATGCATGGCGTCTTCGACGCCAGTGTCGCGGTCATAAGGACGCAGGTACACGTCGTGCGGCTCGCTCGCCATGCGCTCGAAGCCATCAGCCAGCGGCAAACCCGCCGCTGCCCACGCGCTGGTGCCTCCGGCCAACACCTTCACTGGAACCTCGACCAAGGCTGCCGCCTCTTCGGCCGCAAGATGAGCCAGCACACCATCCTCTGAGGTCAGCACCAGCAGCGCTGCCGCCGGCAGCTTGGCGATCGCATCCCCGAGCTGCGAGCGCAGAGCGAACCAGGCGCCGGGAATATGGTGGCGCCGGTAATAGCGGCTGTCGGAGAGGTCGATCACATTCGCCCCACCGGCACTGATTTGAATGAGCGCGTTCGGGGCGATCTCCTCGGCCTTGGTTTCAGCAAAGCCGAGAATCGGGCGCTCGCGCGGGCCTTTGTCGAGCTCGACGTCCGCCAACGCATCCTCCAACACGACGACCTCGGGCCAACCCATTTGATTCAACCACGACGCCGTCATGCTAGCGCGCACGCCCGTATCGTCGACCAGCACGATGCGAGACTTGAGCGTGCCGACATAACGGTCGGTGGCCTGCACCAATTGACCGCCGGGTGCGGAGATAGAACCCGGCAAATGGCCAGCCTCGTACTCCTGCGGGCTGCGCACGTCGAGCAGATAAAGCGTGCGCTCGTTACGTTCGCTGAGCCAGCGCGCGAACGTGCCATGATCGATGGTTCTGACGCCAAAGCGCTTGCTGACATCCGCAGCGGCGGTGCGCGCCTTGCGCAACCCCTCGGGTGAAACTGGGGGTGCCAGACGCTCGCTACCGTGCTCGAGTGCATAACCCGCAAGATGCCAGCCCATGGTGCCGTTACGCAGCGCGATGATGCGATTCGGTATCCCGGCATTGATCAGCGATTGGGCACCGATGATACTGCGCGTGCGGCCGGCGCAGTTCACGACGACGAGCGTATCCGGGGATGGGGCCAGGTCGTGTACGCGGTAGACCAGCTCACCGCCTGGTACACAGATGCCGCCGGGGATATTCATGTCCTCGTATTCCTCCACCGGCCGGCTGTCCAGTATCACCAGTTTCTCGCCCGCATCGAGCTTGGCCTTCAGCTCCTCGGCCGAAAGCGAGGGCGTTCCGTACTCATGCTCGATGAACTCGCCAAAGGCCTTGCTCGGCACATTGACACCGCTGAAGAGCTCATAGCCGGCCTCGGCCCAGGCCTGGGTTCCCCCTTCGAGTACGGATACCTGGCTGTAGCCCAACCGTCCGAGGCGCGCGGCTGCCCGTTGCGACAAGCCTTCGCCGCCGTCGCAAAGCACCGTACGCGCGGAGCGCCTGGGGACCAGATCGGCGATGCGCAGCTCGAGGCGACTCAACGGCAGCGGGCAAGCGTACAAGAGATGGCCCTGCCCGAAAATCCCCGCTTCGCGCACATCCAGCAGCGCGAGCTCCACGTCATCGAGCAACATATCCCGCAAGGCGCGGGCACCGACATTCCCACTCACTTGCGGATCCCTCGGCTTGCCGGAAAGACCTTGTAGGTACCGGCATCCATGTCGTACTCGACGCGGTTAGGCAAGTGCTCCACACTCATGCCATACATATGAAGGTGCCGTGTCGGTGTCGCGCCGACGACATGGATGCTGTGGATATCGTCCGGCAAAAATGCGATCCCATCGCCCGCCCGCAAGACCACCCGGTGCACCTCGCGGATCTCGCCCTTGCCGCGCAGCGAGCGGTCATCGGTGCGCTCATAGACCCGGTTCTCTTCCTCACCGCCGATGCCGGCGATGGCCGCCCAGGTCGTATGATTGTGCGGCGGGCTCGCCCTTCCAGGCACACCCGTGGATAAATAAAGTGCAAAACGATGGTCGTGATCTTCGCTCAACAGGTACAACAAGCTGCGCTCTTCCTCGCGTGGCGATGGATAGTCGCTCTCCGGGAAAAGATCCGTGCGCCGAGCGAGCTCGATGAGCACCGTGCGAATTCGCTCCAGTGCATCGCGCGTGACACCGTGTTCGTGCTCGATCTGGCGCACCTTGTTCACGACTTCGGCAACCGCGCGCGTGCGCTCGGCCGCGACGGGACTTTCGTGTGCCTGCACCATTTTTCCTCCTCCGGCGGTCTAACCCGTTCTGCGTAGGGTCGCGCTTTCCGCTCCCGGGTGCAACGCCTCGACATCCGAAATAGTGCCGGTGCTGGACGTTGCGCCTTTCGGTTTGCTAAAAGGAGTGGGTGGCTCCACTGTTAGGATGCATCGGGGACGACTTCACCGGTTCGACCGACCTGGCGAATACGCTGGTGCGGCGCGGCATGCGCAGCGTCCAACTGATCGGCACACCGATGTCCGCAAAGGCAATCGAGGCAGATGCGATCGTCATCGCCCTGAAGTCGCGCTCCATTCCCGCAGCCGAAGCCGTGGCCCAATCGCTGCAGGCGCTCGATTGGCTGCGGGCTGCCGGCTGCCGACAGTATTTCTTCAAGTACTGCTCCACCTTCGATTCCACGGATGCCGGTAACATCGGACCGGTCGCTGAGGCCTTGCTGAATGTCCTCGGTTCGGACTTTACACTTGCCTGCCCGGCATTTCCCGAAAACGGCCGCAGCGTTTTCAAAGGCCACTTATTTGTCGGCGACAAGCTGTTAAATGAAAGCGGCATGGAACATCATCCCTTGACGCCCATGACCGATGCTAATTTGGTGCGCGTGCTCGGCCGGCAGAGCCGCGGCAAGGTGGGTCTGGTGCCCTACGACGTCGTGCGACATGGCGCGAGCGCCATTCGCCAGGCCTTCGAGCATCTGCGCGCCGAGGGCGTGCGCTTGGCCATTACCGATGCGATCAGCGACGGCGATTTGCAGAGCATCGGCGAAGCCGCTGCCGATTTGCCGTTGATCACCGGCGGGTCCGGCGTAGCCATCGGCTTGCCGGAGAATTTTCGCCGTCAAGGCGTGCTGGCGGTGTCCGAAGGCGTCGATGCCCTGCCTCGCATCGACGGCTACGCGGCGGTGTTGTCGGGCAGCTGCTCGGTGGCGACGCAGAGCCAGGTCGATGCGATGCGTCGCAGCCGTCCTGCGTTCAAGATCGACTTGCTCGCACACGCCAGCGGCAATGATCAGGTCGGCGCCGCGATTGAGTGGGCGCTGCCGCAGCTCGCAGACGGTCCCGTGCTGCTCTACACGACCGATACCCCCGAGGGCGTTAAAGCGACTCAAGAAAAACTGGGTCGCGAGAAGGCCGGGGCGCTTGGCGAAAAGTTGCTGGCCCAGATTGCCGTTCGGCTGCTTGGAGGCGGCGTGCGCCGCCTGGTGGTAGCGGGCGGCGAGACCGCTGGCGCCGTGGTGGGGGCGCTCGGCATCACCGGCCTGCGTATCGGTCCGCAGATCGACCCCGGGGTGCCGTGGACGGCGAGCCTCGATGAGCCTGTGCTGGCGCTTGCGCTCAAGTCCGGTAACTTCGGCACGCCGGATTTCTTTTTGAAGGCCTTTGACCGCCTGGCCTGACTACGCCACCGTCGCAGCCCGGGCCATGGGTTGAGACGAACCGATCTACAAAGGCTGTAATACCGTGTCCGATTTTCGTTGGCGAGCCCACATGACGCCGACGAATTCTTACGCCTAGTCTGTAAGCAAGCTTTAAGTCGTCCCTGATGGCCAGACAGTGCTAGCCTGTTTCAGTATTACCGTGGCCCGGGTAAAGGAGAGTATTATGCCGTTGTATCTATCGCGCGCGCGGAAGGGGTGGCCGCGACGATGAACGACAGACCCGATCTCCTGACGACTCAGAACCCCGCCAACCCGCGAACTGTGACGACCGTTCGAACGGTGGGCGAAAGCAACCGGGTCGTTGCATGGGTCAGCATCGTGACAGGCGCGGGAACCGGGTTGTTGATGGGTTTGTGGTCTTTCGACGGGCCGGTACCCGTTCCCGACTGGATCGGTAATTATGACACGATCGCGCGCCGCTTGATTCGGCTCGGGCATATCGCGTTCTTCGGCCTTGGCATTTTGAATCTGCTGCTCGCTCGCGAGCTCCCACGACTCGCGCTGACGGAACGCCTGGCAGTCGCGGCCGCACGATCCATGAACTTCGGTAATATCTTTCTTCCTATCACCCTGTTCGCGGCCGCCGCCTATCGTCCGCTCAAGTATCTGCTGCCCTTTCCGGCCGTGAGCGTCTTCATAGCGCTGTGCATCATCGCATACGGTGTCTACCGTACCGGCGGTAAGGTGCGATGACGGTGGCCAGGGACGCTTGTGTGCTGTCGGATCTGGTCACGGCCGGGGCCGCCCGGTATGGCGAACGACCCGCGCTATCGCTAGCGGCGGCTCCTGCCCCCGAGACAGTGTCTTTCCTAGCGCTCGAAGCGCAGATGTGCGCCGGCGCCGCTAGGTTGCTGTCTGTAGCCAAGCCGGGGGGTTTCGCTTTCTTGCACATGCCTGCCCGACCGGTCTGGCTCTCGACGCTGTTCTCGATTTGGCGTGCGGGAATGGTGGCCGTGCCAGTGCCGATAGACACACCCGGCGACACCGTGGTGACCCTGGCAACCCGGCTGCGACCTGGCGTCGTGGTCACGGACGAACAGACGATAAAGCTGCTTGCTGCGCGTTTGTCCTGCCCTGTGATGAGCGGGGCCGCATTGAGGTGCACGCCGACCGAAGGACACGTCGACCTTATACAGTCTGCCGGTTCTGATGACCTCGCCATGCTGTGTCTAACGTCGGGCAGCACGGGGCAACCCAAGTTGGTCGCGTTGACGCACTCGGCGCTGCTCGCCAACATCCGGTCGCTTTTGGAGATTCGCCACGGTGGTGCGGGTGACGCCTTTCTCTCCATGCTCCCACCGACGCACCTCTTCGAGCTTGTGACGGGACAGCTTTGCCCGCTTGCGGCCGGCGTACGGGTGGTTTATATCGGCGCGCTTTTGCCGAATCGAATCATCGACGCACTACGACAAGAAAACATTACGCGTGCTGTGGTGGTCCCGGCCCTGCTCGATCTGCTTTACAAGGAGGTGGTCGATGTGCTGGCCGCAAACCGGATAGTCGAAGCNNATAGTCGAAGCACGTGAACGGGACACGCCGATTGCCGAGACAGCCCGTCGGCTTAGCCAACTCAACGATAGAGACCGGCTCTCGCTGCAGCGGCGCCTGCACGAACGCATCCCCGAGCACTTTCACCATCTCGTGGTGGGTGGCGCCGCGGTCGATCCCGCTTGGGCATTGCTCTGCAGGGCCATCGGTATCGTCCTCGATGTCGGCTATGGGCTGACCGAGGCCGGTCCGGTCGTGGCCGTCGGCAACATGCAAGAGTGCCCGCCTCAGTCCGTGGGCCGACCCTTGCCGGGGGTGGATGTGCGTGTCGATGAACGCGGCGAGATTTTGCTGCGAAGCCCAAGCCTCATGCGCGGTTACTACGGCGACCCGACCGCAACAGCGAACGCACTGGTAGACGGCTGGCTGCGTACCGGCGATAAGGGATATTGCGACGAGCAAGGATTTCTCTACGTCACTGGACGGCTCAAGGAGGCGATCGTCACCGCAAGCGGTGTCACCGTCTGCCCCGAGGAATTCGAGGTTCACTACCAAGACCCCTTGTTCGCCGAGCTCTGCGTGATACCGGCCCCGGGACCGCATGGCAACGATATTCCCGAGCTCATCGTCGTGCCTGCATCGGAAGCGAGCGCTTACGACATCGAATCGACATTCCGCCGCTTGCGCGCAGACGCGCCCTCGCATTGTCGCATCGAACGAATTCAGATGGTGGATCAACCGCTGCCGCGCACGCCGACCGGTAAGATCAGGCGTCGGGAGCTGGCAGCCCGCTTGTATGAGGTCTGATTATGAGCAACGCCCAAACCGAAGCGCGACTACGCCGCTTGCTGGCTGAGTTGTTGCAGAAAGATACGGACCAGCTCAAATTGGACGAGGATCTACTCATGGCGCTGGATCTGGACAGTCTCGCCGCCCTGCGCATGCTTGCAGCGGTGGAAAAGCGATTCAACGTTCGCTTTCCGGACGATCAGCTATCGGAGTTGCGAACGCTCGGACGCCTGGTAGAAGCGATCGACGCGACCCTGACCCAGGAGAAGCCGCAATGAAGATTGGGCTCATTGCCATGAGTGGGGTGCGGGTGCGCACCACGGAGCTTGGCAAGCTCGGTGTCACCCTCCCTCAATTCGTAAACCGCGGACAAGTCATTGCCTCGTTGCCGAGTCTCGGTCTGCTGACGGTAGCCGGGCTAACACCTCCCGATGTGGACGTGGCATATCGGGAAATAGACGAGCTTCCGACGAATGGCGAACTGGAGAAATTCGATCTGGTGGGCATTTCGTCGTTTACAGCGCGCATCGAAGCCGCTTACGCCCTTGCCGACCGCTATCGAGCCGCTGGGGTGCCGGTCGTGCTCGGCGGACTGCACGTGTCGCTGATGCCCGAGGAAGCCGCCGCGCATGCCGACAGTCTAGTGCTCTTCGGCGCGGAGGGCGCCTGGCCCCGGTTGGTCGAAGATTTTCGAAAGGGCACGCTCGCGCGACGCTATGAGGGCCTGCAGGATCGCGTCTTCGATGCGCCGAACTATGCCATGCCGCGTTTCGATCTGCTCAAAGACCGCCCCTATAACCGGGTCACGGTGCAGACCTCGCGCGGCTGTCCGCTGAACTGCGAGTTCTGCGCCGCGAGCCTGCGCATCACGTCGCGCTTCCAGCAAAAATCGGTCGATAAGGTGGTCGAGGAGATCCGCACCGCCAAGGCGGTGGTAGAACATCCCTTCTTCGAGTTGGCTGATGACAACACTTTCCTGAACAAGCGCTGGGGTAAGTCCTTTCTTGAGGCGATCACGCCGCTCGATGTCAGCTGGTTCACGGAAACGGACATCTCCATCGCCGACGACGACGAGTTGCTTAAGCGGCTTGCCGATAGCGGTTGCCGGCAGATTTTGGTCGGTCTCGAAAGTCCGAGCGCGGCCAGTCTGGAGAGAATCGACCCGCACAATTGGAAGTACAAACACTTCGACCGCTACATCGAGTCGATCGACAAGATTCAGTCTCACGGCGTCACGGTGAACGGCTGTTTTGTGCTTGGGCTCGATAGCGACACGCCGGAAACCTTTCAACAGGTGAAGGACTTCGTGGATCGATCGCGCCTCATCGAGGTACAGGTCACGGTGCTGACGCCATTCCCGGGCACGCCACTATACGAGCGCCTGCGTCGCGAAGGCAGACTGATCAAGGATCGGTACTGGGACCGCTGCACGCTGTTTGATGTGAACTTCGTACCGAAGCATATGAGCGTTGAAGAACTCGAGGCAGGTATGCGCTGGCTGTTCTCGGAAATCTACAATGAACGGGAATTCAATCGCCGCAAACGCCACTACATGGAGATCGTGAAAGAGCAGCTGCCACAGTAGGCACCACCCACGACCACCAAAGGCCCGTCATGGTTTTCGGGCACCGACCCACGGCGTGTGATTACGGGCTAGCTCGGAAACGTTCGCTCGATGTCGGCCACCTGCTCGGCAGTGAGAAAACGCGTCTTACATCCTTTTAACATCAAGTAAAGCTTTGCCGTCTCCTCGAGCTCTTCGATGGCATAGACGGCGGCCGAGAGCGAGCTGGCAGCGACAACGGGGCCGTGATTCGCAAGCAATACGGCGTGGTGCTTATCGGCGAAGCGACGCACGGCTTCGGCTAAGGCCTTATCACCCGGACGATAGTAAGGCACCAACGGCAGGGTGCCAACACGCATGATGTAATACGCCGTGATCGGCGGGAGGACGTTTCGCGGATCGACCTCGGCGAGACATGACACCGCCACGCTGTGCGTCGAGTGCAGATGGACGACCGCGTCAGCGTTGGGCCGCTGATCGTACATGGCGATATGGAGGAAAGACTCCTTGGTCGCCGGATCACCGGACACCAGGTTCCCCTTGGCATTCAATTTCGACAAACGAGCGGGGTCGAGCAGGCCCAGGCAGGCGTTGGTGGGCGTCATCAGCCAGCCGTCGTCGACGCGCGCGCTGATGTTGCCTGAGCTGCCGGGCGTGAGGCCGCGGTCGTAAAGTGATTTGCCAAAAGAGCAGATCTGCTCGCGGATTTGAGATTCGTTCATCTTCATCGTGCCTTCTAGGGACCGACTTTAGCGGCGTAGAGCGGACTCGACAAGAACAACCGGCAGGCCCCGAACACCCGCGATGGAGGGCGTCCTGTTTACCCCATCGGGGCGCACGCGCAATAATGGGTCATCAGACATTGAGAACAACGGAGAACCCTATGCTGTCCACCACCGACAAGCTCCTCGCCGAGAAGGACGGCGCCATCGGCCGCATCGTGTTCAACCAGCCGGAAAAACGCAATGCCATTTCTTTCGAAATGTGGCAGGCGATTCCCGTGGCGCTAGACGCCTTCGCTGCCGACGACGCGATTAGGGTCGTCGTGGTCAGCGGCGCAGGCGGTAAGGCCTTCTCCGCCGGCGCCGATGTGTCGCAATTCGAGAGCAAGCGTTCATCGAAAGACACGACTGCCGAGTACAACACCGCGGTGATGCATGCCGTCGAAAATCTCAAGGCATTCGACAAGCCGACCATCGCCAAAATCGAAGGCTACTGTCTGGGTGGCGGGCTCAATGTCGCGGTCGCTTGCGATCTACGGATCGCTCGCGACGATGCGCGTTTTGCCATCCCGGCAGCGAAGCTCGGACTCGGATATCGCTACGGCAGCATTCGCATGCTGATGGACCTCGTCGGGCCGGCCAACACCAAAGAGATCCTCTACAGCGCACGCCAGTTCAACGCCGAGGAGGCGCGCGCGATGGGATTGGTCAATCAGGTCCTACCGGGCGCCAAGCTCGATGAGTACGTGGACAGCTATGCCGCCCGCATTGCCGGCAATGCGCCACTGACGGTCCATGCCGTAAAGAAAATAGTCGCTGAGGCCCTCAAAGATGCGGATCAGCGCGATCTCGCGCTCTGTGAAGAGCTCGTCGAACGCTGCTTCGCCAGTGAGGACTACAAGGAAGGTCGTCGCGCCTTCATGGAGAAACGCAAGCCCAACTT
>JABAOH010094874.1_pt1 | contig 13586 bp, 10 predicted proteins | sample 7062181 | NCBI WGS metagenome assembly JABAOH01 (sample SAMN14538630, study PRJNA623070) | marine sediment metagenome | biome: marine biome [ENVO:00000428]; feature: marine pelagic biome [ENVO:01000023]; material: deep marine sediment [ENVO:00002113]; isolation source: pool of 5 deep marine... | reverse complement strand
TACCGCCAATGGCTTCCAGCAATTGCGGCACCTCAGCGGTCTCCATCTGCCCCACCAATACGTCCAGCCACTCCATTAACCGAGGATTACCGTGGCCCGCTGCCACCAATTGCGGCACCAGCGATTGGTCCTCATAATAAAAAATATTCTCCAATTCCCTCGCCTTTTTCCGCTGCTCCGATCCCGGGAAACTGGTCAATGTAATNNACCAGGTCACGGTCCTGCTCTTCCAGGGAAAACGAGTAACGGCTGGTAATCATGATTTGCGTCATTTTGCCACTGAAAGGAAGATACTGGAGCAGGACGTTTAACAACTCCCTGGCTTCATCCAATAAATTACCTGGCTGGCCTTCTTTCGCTCCCTCGATGTTCTGCTCGAAATCATCCAGGAGAATTAAATAGTTGTTCTCTTTAAAACTGGCTGCGCAAAGTTCGGCTAATTTTTCCGACATTTCCTTCTCCGCGGCCAGGATTTTCTTGCCCTCTTCATCTTTGGCCTGGATAAATGCCGCTTTTAATGCTGGTTCCAGGGTATAGGTATTGAATTTACCGTGCACCACCATCAAGGTGTGCTTGCTGAACCGTTCACTGATTTTACCCGCAAGGCAGCTTTTGCCCAATCCGCCAGTGCCCAGGAGCAGAAGACCCACTTTTTCGTATTCCTGTTTCAATGCCCGTAGGCTGCGCTGCAACTGGCGCCGCCGCCCTACAAACCCTTCAGCCAATACCTGTACCTGGCTGTTTTTTAAAAACATATGAACCATTCGCCTGGATGTCAGCCGCGGCTGCTGGCCTTTTTTTACAATGGCATCCAAAGCCATGCCGCTGCTGAACAAACGCAGCAAGGGCCAGGCCGGGTTAGTGGTCATGGGAAATTCTTTTATCAATTCATGCCGGGCGCGCTGTACGGCTTCCAAAATGGTCCTGCCCCGGCTCAATTCATGATAAATCATTTTCTCCGCATGCGATGCCTGGTCATCGCTCACCGAACGACCCCACCCCAGGATGGCAGGCACATTATATTTCTCCACCATTCGTCGGGCAAAAGAAACCGCGGCAAACGCTTCAGCCGGTTCACCGGTACGGCAGCCGGATAAAAACAACAATCGCGGCGGATTCTCTATAAGAGCATCCTCCCATAACTCATAAGGAAAAACATCCCGGCGGAAACCGGTTTCATTTTCCATAATGAAAAACGGCCGCCCATTTTTGTCGATATCGGCATGGCCGGAGAGATGTACTACGTCGTACTGTTGATGCTCCAATTGTTCCCGGAGACCTTCCAGGGAACCGGAATCTTCTACTTCCATGTCCACGGCCAGTTTTTCCGTAACTTTGAAGATGGCTTCTTCTTCTTTTTCAAAGTCCAGTTCCGGTTTCACGTCCAGGGCGGAACAGGCCATGAACAGGAGTTTTAATGGCCGGTTTTGGGGAGTCATTTTCTTTTCTGCGCCGTATTCGGATACGCAGCGAACCAGGTGGACTTGCTGCGGCAGCAAAAACGTTCCGTCTTGTGCCAGGAGTTCAAAGGGCCAATCCGCAACCTGGTTACAAGGGCACAGATTCAGTTGCAGGGGTTCACCTTTGCGAATGGCTTGGTCCAAAGCCTGTTGCAAATAGCCATTATTTCCGTCCAGGAAATTGAAAAGTTTCTTGCCTATAGTGATTTGATACTTTGGCTGCTGCCACAACCGTTCTACTTCTTCCCGGGTAATGTCCCCGGCTTTTTGGTCAAAACTATTTCTTTTGTTTGTGCCTTTCTTTTGCCAGGAGATGTGGAATAGATTTTCTTTATCCTTCCCCGCTGATTCAATAGTTACATTATAAATAAGTGCCATTCTTTCCTTCCCAGAGTATGATAGACTTTTATACCATTTAAGAAACAGTTTGTCAACACTTTGCCAGGGGCCTGATCCACCACCTAATTTTGGGAACCGCGAAGACACGCGAAGATACGCGAAGAGAAGATTGGAAGGAAGAAAAGTAACAGTCAAAAAACAATACAAATTTGAGAAAATCACTTGAAAAAAAGGCAAAAAAGGAGTAGATTGTAATATTCATTTGAAAAAGAGGTAACCAGGGAACTTTTGAGGTAAGGTCGATCAACTATCAGTTATGGCAATACTATCTTATCAGCAATATCAGGATATATTCTAAAAAAGTCATTTTTGTTAAGCGTCACAATACGGTCAATCTCAAATTTAAATGCTGTGTATAAAATGACTGCATCATATGTTACACCACCGACAATATTTGATTCGGACAAATGTTTTATTATCCTGGCATAATCCTGAACAGACAAAGAAACAATACTGCATATGTCCAAAACATTCTGCTGAATAAGTTGATTAGCAGATACTGAAGAAATTCGGGGTTGAACAGGTAAAATTGACAGAATTGCATACAGTTCAGCTATTGAATGAGCAGCAACAAATCCGACATCTGTTTTAGCCTTTATTTTCTGCAACCAGGGTAAAGCACGTTCATGAGCAGGATGTGCTTCTACCATTGCAGCTACCAACACAGAAGTATCAAGCAATATCTTCATGGATTGTCTGTTCCATTAATTCAGAGATACGGCGATTTCGCTCTTGTTGGATTATATTTGTTATATCGGTCTTCGGTTCGGATTTAACAACCAGAATGCCTTTTTTATCGACCAATATGGGAGATTCTTTTTGGACACGTAAGCAAAGTTCGTTATTTTCTCCATCTTCAACGACCAGTGTCATTCCTCTTACCAGGCCCAGTCGATTTCCGAAAGTTGAAGGTATTACTATGCGTCCCTGGCTATCCACTGATGTTTGAATTTTTTCACTCATTTGAATCTCACTAATTATAAATTTATAAGTAATCTATTTATAACATAAAACAAAAAGTTTTACAACGCTTTTTTAAAATTTAGAGAATGACCCCACGGCGTGGGGAGCCATAGAAAGCGCATACGCGCCATCTAAAGGTTTCCTTACCTGAACCAACCAGTCGGAAGAACTCTTTTGCAATTGATATGAATCGAACCGAGGGCTGTTACTTCAAACGTTTGGGGAAACCTTAAGCTTATCTTCTCACCTTCTTCTCTTCTCAGCTTCCTCGCTTCCTACTTGCCAACTGCCAACTGCCAACTGCCAACTGGGCTTACCTGCACTCTTCCAGCCATCCGGCAACGACCTTCGTATGGGGATGCTCCGGTCCAAAAAATTTATCCCAAATGGCATATGCCTGTTCAAGATACGCTTTTGCCTTTTCCTTTTGACCCTGTTGGAGAGAAATAACATTGGGAAACATTGGAAACATTGGGGACATTCAAGCAAATCTTCAAGAGAATCATGTTGCTTTTTTTGTCCATTTATGGTATGTATTAACTTAAAGCTGTTCAAACTGCTGTAGTGAAGGAAAGATAAAATGGGAGACTATATTGAAAGTTCAGGAAATATTTTTGAGGATATGGGTTTTGCCGATTCAGAAGAAAGATTGGCCAAAGCAAAGCTTGCTGCCATAATAAATAAGATCATACAAGAGAGAGGTCTTAACCAAAAAGAGACTGCCAGGATTCTTGGTATTAATCAATCGAAAGTGACTGCTCTTAAGAATGGGAGATTAAAAGAATTTTCTATGGAGCGATTATTTTATTTTTTAGAAGCATTAGATCAACATATTGAAATCACAATTACTCATAAAGCAAAAGCGAAAACAGAACAAGGTATAAATGTGGCCTATGTTTAAATAATCAGCACCCTGCTCCCAGGCACTGTTTGTAATTTGATGTTTGGGGAATTCTAAAAAATGTTGATATTAGGGAATTCCCAGACCTTCATTCTGCTTATTATAGCCAGGAATAATGGAATAGTGGAATAATAGCATTTCATACCATGATTTGTCAGGGTAGAAAATGGTGACAAAACCAATGGTCCTTTAGGCCTCCGCCGCAGGCGTTTATTTGTCCGAAGGACGCCTTCCCATTCCCGCATTATTCCATTACCCCATCACCCCAATCAATTGTGAGCGAAGCGAACTAAGTCCTAATTTGGAATTTTCTTAACCTACCTGCACTACCATGAAAATAGGTGAGTGAGTTGAGTAAGGTGAGTATGTTGAGTGGGGAATTCTCTGTGATCTCTGTGGCTATTTCCATTCGTCTCCCGGCGAGGCACGCCTCATAATGAACTGCTATTTAACCCTTTAACTATTTTCTAATTCTAAGCTCCAATCTTTAACTCGAAAACCTGCTCATTTTCTATTGATTCTGCTGCATATAATAATGCCGCCTTTATATCTTCAAGTTCCAGTTCCGGGTAATCTTCCAGCAATTCTACGATTGAAATATCGGCTGCCAGAGCTTTAAGAATTTGCTCGACGGTTATCCTGAGTCCCCTGATAGTCGGCTTACCTACCATTATTCCCGGGCTAACAGTAATCCTGGTCAATAACTCTTTGTCATTCATTTTTAACTCCAGTTCAGTTATATCAAAATAAGAACATAATTTCAATTATTTTTTCTATATTTTCACCCCTATCTCTCCTACCGCACGGGCACTCTGAAAAAACTAGTGCCCTCCGTGCGGATATACTAACCCCTATTTTTATCTTTAGGATGGGCAGAAAATCGAAAAAAAATATATAGCTTTCAGACTGCCCATCCTGAACTCCTATAAAACTCTATCAGAACTTTTTTTGTCTCCGACGGCCAGGGGGGCTCTTTTTATAAAAACTGCCCCCCTGGACCCCCCGCAAAAATTTTTGTTTAGGGAAAAAACACAGTCAAAAAATCAAGCCCACCAACTCCAATAGATGGAAATCTTACCCAAACTATGATATCATCATACTTTGAATGATGAATTAATAAAAGCTTTTGCAGGGGTCCAGGGGGCGGTTTTTCAAAAGAGCCCCCTGGCCGCCGGAGGCAAAAAAAATACTTATGGAGGAAATAAAACCATGATCTCTTCAATTGACTTTTCTAAAAAACTCAGTCAATTAGAATTCGATACCACCATCGGTGTGCCAGATTCCACCTTTAAAGGACTCATATCCTATTTCAGCTCCCAGGGCGTGTTTAAACACATAATCGCCGCCAACGAATGCGAAGCCATGGGCATCGGCGCCGGTTATTACCTGGCCCACAAGAAACCAGCTTTAGTCTATATGCAAAACTCAGGCTTCTGCAAAACCCTGAACCCCTATACATCCATGCTCTCCGCAGACGTCTATGCCATCCCCCTGCTGATGCTGGTAGGATGGCGAGGCGAACCAGGCAAAAAAGACGAACCCCAACATAAAATGATGGGACGCATCATGCCGGGCCTGTTCAACGTGATGGAAATAGAATATACAATACTGGAAGAATCCCAATGGGAAACCCAACTGGAACATGCGGCTGATTATCTCCAACATAACCAAAAACCCTATATTATTACCATTAAAAAAGACCTTTTCGACGATTTTAAAATTCCTTCCCGTACCGAAAGCCCCACGGCCATGACACGGGAACAGGCACTAAATATCATCGTGGATAATACCTCCAGGGACGCGGTATTTGTAGGCACCACCGGCAAAACCTCCCGCGAGTTGTTCGAAATCCGGGAACAACGAAAACAACCCCATGGTACGGATTTTTATACGGTGGGCTCCATGGGCTGCGCCTCATCCATTGCCTTTGGGGTGGGACTGGCAGATTCCCAAAAGAAAGTGTTTATCCTGGACGGCGACGGCGCCGCCCTCATGCAATTGGGAACCATGGCTACCATGGGTCACTATAAAAATCCCCGGCTAAAACATATCCTGCTGGATAACAACAGCCACGAATCCACCGGCGGTCAACCCACGGTGTCCGGCAGCGTGAATTTTATAGAAATCGGTAAAGCCTGCGGGTATGAGTTTGTCCAATGTGTAGACAACGAGGAAGATTTAAAAACATGCCTCCAAGACCTGGAGACCAATGGGAAACTGTCCCTGGTAGTGGTAAAAGTCAAAAAAGGCTCACGCCCTGACCTGGGCAGGCCCACCACGACCCCAAAGGAGAACCGCGATGCCTTCATCCGCAATTTCCAGGGACAGTAAAGAAGCGGTTACATTCAGGGGAGAAGGTGCGTTATCCCGGTTGGATGTTGTTCTCCCCAAATACAAAAACATCCTGCTGTTTAACGATGCCAACGGCTTCCAGCCCTGCGGCGCTGCCGATTATTTCCAACAGGTAGAGACAGAATTGAAAGGCAGAATCCGTATTCAATACGTGCCCTACGAAGGCAAAGCCCTGCCTATCGAGGATATCGAAGCGAAATACCGGGAAGTGAAATCCAATACCGATGTAGATGTGATTATCGCTGTGGGCGGCGGCACCATTATCGACCTGGTAAAAATTATTTCTATTGCCTATTCCAATAACTGCGAAAAAGCAGAAGAGGTATTAACCGATAAGGAATTGAAAAACCGGCTGGATTTGATTTTTATTCCCACCACAGCAGGAACCGGCAGCGAAGCCACCTCCTTTGCCGTGGTTTATAAAGATAAAATCAAATTTTCTGTAGACAATCAAAGTCTATTACCCGATACCATCGTACTGGACCCGCTGCTGCTTAAATCTTTGCCTGTACCGGTATTAAATTCTACGGTATTGGATGCATTGGCCCAGGGTATCGAGTCCACCTGGGCCAAAGGCGCCACCAATGAGTCACGGGAATACTCCAAACAGGCCATCAGCCTGATCCTGGACAATATCGATAAAGAAAATTCCCTAAACCGGCTGGAAAAATTACAATTGGCCAGTCATTTTGCCGGTAAGGCCATTAATATATCCAAAACTACCCTCCCCCACTCCATTTCCTATCCCATGACGTCTCATTTCGATGTACCCCACGGCATCGCGGTATTTTTGACGCTGCCCAAAGTGGCGGAATTAAATTACTACACAAATGAACATACCCTTCAGCCCGGGGTCCAGTTATCAGATATCAAAGAGAGTTTTTCCCTTCTCTTTTCCTTTTTCCAGGTAGATACGATCGATCAATTGGTGGAAAAATTGCATGAAGTGATAGTGAAATTAAAGTTCAAAACCCGGCTGCGGGATTATGGGATTAAGAGGAAAGACCTGTCGTTTCTTGCGGCCCATGCACTCACCAAAGGCCGCAGCGACAACAACCCCCGCAACGTAGACAGCAATACAATACTAAAAATACTTGAAGAAATTTATTAGGTAATTAGGTTGAGGTTGAGGTTGAGGAAAGAAATCCCCTCTTGAGAGGGGTGCTCCATAGGATCCACCGAAGGGGCGGGGTGTGTCTTTCTCCTTAACCTTAACCTCAACCTTAACCTTATACTNNGACCCACCGAAGGGGCGGGGTGTGTCTTTCTCCTTAACCTCAACCTTAACCTTATACTACTCTTCTAAACTTCCAACTACTTTTTCCACTTCTTCCAGGATTTCGCAGGATTTGACCAGTTCTTTCATCCGGGTATGGTCCGGGTAGAGTGGGCGGTCTTCATCCAGGAAGTCCACGTATTTGCGGATAACTTCTTTGGCTTTAGTGACACCTTTCCCGAATTTGAAATCCCGGAAATCCAGGGCCTGGGCGGCTGCCATGAATTCGATTCCCAATACACCGTAGGCATTGTCCAGTATCTGGAAATTTTTAATGGCGGTATTCATACCCATGGAAACGAAATCTTCCTGGTCGGCGGCAGCCGGGATAGATTGAATGGACGCAGGCATAGAAAGAATCCGCTGCTCCACGATCTGCATATCTGCAGTATACTGGCTCAGCATTAAACCGGACATCATACCGGCCCCTTTGGTTAAAAAGGCAGGCAGCCCAACGTTTAAGGCCGGATGGTTTAAACGGTTCATGCGGCGTTCAGACATAACACTAACCATGGTAATGGCCGCACCTACCATATCCATGGGTAAGCACACCGGGGTTCCCTGGAAATTGGCACCGGTCAATTGCAGGTTCCGGTCCGCGAAGAAAATGGGATTATCACCGACGCCATTCAATTCGATTTCCACCTGAGAACGGGCATAAGCCAGGGCGTCATGGGCAGCACCGATCACCTGGGGAGTGGAACGCATGGAATAGGCGTCCTGGACTTTGCATTTCAGTTTGCCTTCTATCAAGTCACCACCGGCAATACATTTTTGCATGGCTTTTGCCGTGCGTAAGGCCCCTTTAAACCCCCGTACCTCATGCAACAACGGGGTATAGGGTTTCATATTGCCCATTAATGCTTCAATGGACATGGAAGCGGCAATTTCCGCCTGTTTCAACCAGCGATTGGCATCAAACAGGAATAGCGCACTCATGGCTGTGAGCACATTGGAACCGTTAATGGCTGCCAGTCCGTCCCTGGCTTTTAAGCCCGGCACAGGAATGCCGGCCCGGTCCATGGCCTCTTTACCAGGCAGCAGCTCCCCGTTATAATAGGCCTCTCCTTCACCCATTAAAAGCAAAGCGATCTGGGACATGGGAGCAAGGTCGCCGGAAGCACCCACCGAACCTTTCTGGCATACATAGGGAGTTACCCCTTTGTTTAACATGTCCACCAGGGTTTGTGCGATTTCCGGCCGGTTGCCGGAACAACCTTTGGAAAGCACATTCACACGGCTGGCCATCGCACCCCTGACATACTCGATGGGCGCAGGATCACCAATGCCTGCCGCATGGTTATAAATTAAATATCTCTGGAATTGCTTGGCCTGCTCATCCGTCAATACCACCTCGGAAAACTCCCCGATACCGGTATTCACTCCATACATAATTTCATTGGCCTGGATTTTTTTCTCCAGCATGGCACGACACGCTTTCATCCGCTCAATTGCATCCGGGTGAAGCTCAACGCTCTCATTATGCCGGGCAATTCGCACCAATTTCTCGATAGTCAATCCGCTGCCCTCTAAAACAATGGCCATCATTTACCTCCTGGATCATAATCTTCAATCGATATATTAATCGGTTTCATTGTAATAGTTTTATGTTCTTAATCTTTAAAAGAGTATTTTGAGGTCCCGGTTTACCTCAAATTACTAATTACTATTTGTAAAAGAGATTATATCACAGGAAACCGCTTATTTCAAACCGGGACAATGACCTGGATTCACTGTCTATCTTTTGCCACAAAGACACCAGGACACGAAGGGGTGTACCTTTGTGCCTTTGTGACTTTGTGGCCCAAATAAAAAAAATTGCAACTTTTGTAAACTTTTTTACTCTTTCTTTCGTATTATAGATTTATAAGGAGAATAAAATGATAATATGTAAAAATCTTTGCCAAACGTTTATCATTCTTTGGATTGTGATGGGGTTTGGATTTTTAAGTTTATCCCCGGGACTTTATGCCCAGGAGAAGCAGGAAAAGAAAAAATATCCACCTGCCAAAAACTATACGGTGTCTAAAGCTGTTTCTAAGATTAAAATAGACGGAATCCTGGATGAAGAAGCGTGGAAGCACCCGGAGAAGATCAACATTCTCTACGAATGGATGCCGGGGGATGCAACGCCTTCCCCGGTTGACACGGAAGTTATGGTCACGTTTGACAGGTCCAAATTTTACATCGCGTTTCGTTGTTACGATCCCGAACCACAGAAAATAAGGGCCCACCTGATGGACAGGGATAGTATCGACACCTTTATCCAGGATGATCATATCAGTTTTATGATCGATACATTTAATGACGAACGCCGGGCATTCCAGTTCAGGGTAAACCCGTTGGGCGTTCAGGCAGATGCGATTTTCAGCGAATTGGAAGGATATGAAGATTTCTCCTGGGATGCCATCTGGAAATCCGCCGGCCGCATCACTGATTTCGGCTATGTCGTTGAAGTAGCTATTCCCTTCAATCAACTGCGTTTTCCCAAAACCACCGACATCCAGACCTGGGGCTTTGAAGCCGACCGTTCCTATTCCCGCAATGTCAGGCACCGGATGAGTACCCATGTGAGAGACCGCAACAGCAGTTGTTTATTATGCCAGTTCAATAAACTGACAGGATTTATAGGGATGTCCCCCGGCAAGAACCTTGAGTTTGATCCCACCCTGACGACCCAACGTACCGACAGGAGGGAAAACATTCTTACCGGAGACATGGATACAGGTAAACTAAAAGTGGAACCCGGTATAACCGCCCGCTGGGGTATCACACCCAATTTAATCCTCAATGCCACGGTGAATCCCGATTTCTCCCAGGTAGAGGCGGATGTGCTGCAGTTGGAAGTGAATACCCGTTTTGCCCTGCGTTACCCCGAAAAGAGGCCCTTTTTCCTGGAAGGGGCCGATTTCTTCCTGACCCCTATGGAAGCCGTGTTTACCCGCACGGTCTTTGATCCGCTTTGGGGAGCCAAAACCACCGGTAAACTGGGGAGAAATGCCATTGGTTTCTTTGCAGTCCAGGACCGGTATAACAACCTGATTTTCCCTTCCAACCAGGGCTCGGCAGCCACTTCGGTTGAAGAGGATATCTACGGCGGGGTTTTCAGGTACCGGAGAGACGTAGGCAAAGGGTCTACCCTGGGATTGCTCTATACCGGCAGGAGCGGTGAGGGCTATTTCAACCATGTGGCCGGCGTGGATGGATTCTTTCGTTTATCCAGGACCAAAACCCTTAGTTTTCAATACCTTCATTCCCGCACCGATTACCCGGATACCATTTCCCGGGCTTTCGGCCAGGAACAAGAGGCATTCGGCGGTAATGCATTGTTTGCTGACTTTAGACATTTCGGCCGCAATCTTTTCTATTTGTTCCAATACGAAGACCGGTCCCCGGGGTTCCGGGCGGATTTCGGTTTTATTCCCCGTGTGGATATCCGGCGCATCATGGGTTTTATTCAACCGGTTATCTGGGGGAAAAAAGGAGGATGGTTTGACAGGATCACGTTTTCCCTCGGCGGCGAACGAATTACCAACCACGATTCCCTCCTCACCGACCAGATATTGGAGATAGGGGCTTCTTACCAGGGGGCCCTGCAGACTTATATACAGCCAACGTTTCAACTTCAGAAAGAATTTTATAACGGCAGCGAATACGATAAAAACATTTTTAATTTTTACGCTGAAATGAAACCCGCGGGCGGTGTTAACTATTCATTGTACATGTCAATGGGCGACTCCATCGATTATACCAATTCCCGCCTGGCCCGTTCATGGCTCTTAATGCCAGCCATTGAATTGGGTATGGGCAGGCACCTGAACCTGAATATCAGCCATATTTTCGAACGCCTCTCCCTGGAAGGAGAAAAAATCTATCATGCCAACCTGTTCCAGGCCCGGGTAATTTACAATTTTAATGTACGTTCGTTTGTCCGGGCAACGATTCAATACACCGATATCGACCGGAATACCGACATGTACTTCTCACCCATAGAACCCCACACCCGGATACTCTTTACCCAATTTTTATTCTCCTATAAGATTAATCCCCAGACGGTTTTATTCATCGGGTATTCGGACAACCACCTGGGCTTCAAGGGAATCGATTTGACCCGGACGGACCGTACCTTTTTCTTAAAAATAGGATACGCACTGGTGTTATAATTGCTGTTAATTGCCGCTTTGGCGTTTTATGATTTTGGGGATTAAGAATAATTCCACCCGTCTGTTTTTGGCTTTTCCTTCATCGCTGGAATTATCGGCAACGGGTTTGTATTCGCCGTACCCGGCTGCAGTCAGGGACCGCGGTGCAATGCCTTTGTCTACCAGGTACTTCACCACTTCGATGGCGCGGTAAGTGGATAACGTCCAGTTGGACTCATATTTGTCCCTGGCATCCGGCCGGATAGGTACATTATCCGTATGTCCGGCAATAAATATATCATTTTGTTCCGTGCTTTTGCTCAATATCGAATAAACACTGTCCAGGAGTTCTTTTCCTTCCTCGCGCAATTGGTGTTTCCCCGACTCAAATAAAATATCGCCTTTAAAACTTACCTTCAAACGTCCATCTTCAATTTTTGTTTCCAGGACACCCACGGTTTTTTCCAGGTTGCTTTTAATGCCTTCCAGTGCTGTGATGGTTTTTTTGTGTTCTTCCAGCTCGGCTTTATACTGTTCTACCTCTTTCAGCTTTGCTTCCAGTTTGGTGTTTTTGTCCGCTAATTCATTATTTATTCGATCAACTTCCTTTTTATACCCTGCGATTTCTCTCAATTTCCCGATCAATTCGATATTCCGGTCTTTCAATTCATCATTAATCCGCACCAGTTCTTTGTTCAATTGACCGATCTTTTCTTTTAAGACGCCTTTGGAGATATCGATAATATCTTTGGCTTTTTTATTAAAGGCCTTTTTAAATTCGTTTACAGTCGGGTCATCTGTGGTGGTGGGTTCCAGGAGAGCTTCGCCGATGGGGGCCTCTAAAAATACTCTCCCCTTGTTTCCGGTCTCAGAAGAGGGAGTCGTCAGTAAAATATCTTTAATCACGGAAGGATTCACCTTGGTGTCAAGTTCTTTAATAAGGCTGTTCATATTGGCCTGCTTTTGGGTCATTTGACCGGACAGTTGATCATACTTTTCCCTGGCTTCTTCCTGCTTTTGTTGAGTTTCCGCCAGCTTTTTCCGGCATTCTTCCATGGCTTCTTCCAGTTCTTTTTTCAATTGATAGGGTGTGGTAAACACATCGCCAAATATTAAGTTGATACCCTGTAAAAGCAAATCGGAAAGAGCAATGCCAAGAATAAACGTCACCACCAACACCGGGATCAATATGGCTTTCTTCATTTTCAACCTCCTTTGATTATTACCTCATCTTCATAAATTTGCCATGACCATTAAACCTAACCATTTTACATCATTTGCCTCTTTTTGTAAAATAAAACATTAGCGTTATTAACTGGACAAGCCGGAACCAAAAAGGTTATTTTAGCCACAGAGGACACAGAGGACACAGAGTTTAAAAAAATCTTCTCTCTGTGATCTCTGTGCTCTCTGTGGCAAAAAATATTCTGCCAGAAAATGGTGATCAGCGGCGACGCCCATTTTCAAGTTTTAATTTCCGAAAACCGGAATAAATTCATAATATCTTCCCGGGTGAGGTCTTTAAAAACCGTTGTCTCTGAAGTGATCAGCCTATCCACTAACGCCTTCTTCTGATCCTGCAATTTTAACATTTTCTCTTCAATGGTATCCTTCACCACCATGCGATATGCGATTACCTTTTTGGTCTGGCCGATGCGATGGGACCGGTCAATGGCCTGTGCTTCCACCGCCGGGTTCCACCAGGGATCAAAAATAATAACGTAATCGGCGGCGGTCAGGTTAAGAGATACTCCCCCGGCCTTGAGACTGAGTAAAAACACACGAATATCTTCCTCTTCCTGGAAGGTCTTTACCATCTCCTCCCGCTTCTTAACAGTGGTAGAACCATCGATATAGGCATATTTGGTCTCCTGTACATCAAAGTAATCCCTTATGATGGTGAGCACTTTGACAAACTGCGAAAACACCAGGACCTTGTGACCTTCGGCCAGTATATCTTCCAGCATCTCGACAAAATGCTCAAACTTCACCGAGGGAACCGCTTCATACTGCTCATCCACCAACCGGGGAAAGAGACATATCTGCCGCAGCCGCAGCATGCCTTCAATAATCTTAAAGGAAGATTTCTCCAA
>JABAOH010009110.1_pt1 | contig 13586 bp, 14 predicted proteins | sample 7062181 | NCBI WGS metagenome assembly JABAOH01 (sample SAMN14538630, study PRJNA623070) | marine sediment metagenome | biome: marine biome [ENVO:00000428]; feature: marine pelagic biome [ENVO:01000023]; material: deep marine sediment [ENVO:00002113]; isolation source: pool of 5 deep marine... | reverse complement strand
CGGCTCCGGCCGCTCAAGTCGTACGCGACCAACTTGTAGCTGTACGCGCCCGCGTCGAGGTTGCGGTCCTCGAAGCGATAGGGCGAGCGGCCGGTGATGCGCTCGGCGTTCGCGCGCGTCCAGCGGCCTTCGCCCGTCCGTCGCAGCAGGTCGAAACCCGCGGCCCGGCCGCCGCTCACTTGCCACGTTATCGTCGCGCCGCTTTCGCGCGAGGTTGCGCGGAAGGCCGTCACCTTCACGTCCACCGTGTAGTCGTTGAGGAAGACGACGAGCGGCTTGCGCGAGAAGCCCGCCGCCAGGTCGAGCGCGCCGTCGCCGTTCACGTCGCCGACGGCGATGGCGCGGACCTCCTGCGAGCCGGTGTATTGCCACGTCGGCTGCTTGTCGACGGCGCCGGCCTTATTCTCCCAAACGGATAGGCCCCGGTAAGGGTGATTGGCGATGACGACGTCCTGGTAGCCGTCGCCGTTAAAGTCGCCGATGGCCGCCTCGTTGACGCGGACCCGGCCTGCCGACGTCCACGCCGGCGTCGTGCCGAGCTTGCCGCCGTCGTTGGCGTAGATGCGGAGGTAGTCGTTGCTGCCGGCGACGAAGAGGTCCTGGTCGCCGTCGCGGTCGTAGTCGAAGAAGATGACGCCGCGGTCGGTTTTGCCGGGGTTGCCGGAGGTCCAGCCGGGCGTCGTGTTCGGCGTCCCGGTGGTGTTGAAGTACACGCACGTGTCGAAGTTTACCCACTTCGCGACCGCCAGGTCGAGCTTTTTGGAATAAGTGTAGTCGACTTCGGCCGTCTCGCCCTGGCGCAGCGGCCTGCAGAACGAAACCCAGCCGCCGTAGAGGTCGTGGGCGTACGCCGCGTTGAGCGGCCGGCCGCCGAGTCGCACGGCGTCTATTCTCAAAAGCGGCGCGTGCTTGAGGTAAAATACTTGCCTCGAGCCGTCGCCCTGCAGCTTCTCGCCCTTGACCTGCGTGAAGTCGGCGCCGTCGACGTCGCCCAGGCAGATGCCGCTGAAGACGCCCTGGTCGCTCGAGCGCCATCCGGCCGTCGCGCCGAGGCCCGAGCCCGAATTCCAGAATATATAGACGGGGCGGTGAGGGTCCGTCGGACTCCGGCCCTGGTTGGACGTTGCCGCGTCCACGTCGCCGTCGCCGTCGACGTCGCCCAGGCATGAACCGGTGCCCCAGGCCGGCTGCGCCGACGACCAGTCGGGCGAGGTGCCCGGGCCGCCCTTCTTGCCGTAGTAGGCCGAGTCGGGTTGGTACGACGTCCCCCCGTTGGCGGCGAAGACGTCGGCTAAGCCGTCGCCGTTTATGTCGCCGGTATCGAGCTCGGCGGTGTGCCGTTGAAGCGAGGAGGTCCACGCGGGCGAGTTGCCCAATTTGCTGCCGTCGTTGTAAAAGATCATGTTGTGGTAGTCGTATATGGGCGGGTACCAGTTGCTGCCGTCGTAGCAGCCGACGAAGAGGTCGAGGTCGCCGTCATCGTCGACGTCGGCGAAGGCCAGGCCGCCGTACGCGCGGTCAAATGTTTCCCACGTCCAGCTCGGCTGCGATTGGAGCGGGATCGCTCCGTACGTTGCGGCGGCGCCGAAAAGGATTATTGCCGCTAAGTATTTATACACATCACTCACTCCTTTTCGTTTCCCTTAAGGTCGCCGGACGCGATAGAACCCGGCGCGATTTCCGCTTTGGGCCAAACGCGGCTCCCGGGTTCGAGGCGGGCGCCCTCGCCCACGCGCGCGCCGTCTCCCACGACGGCCCCGTCCACGACGGCGTCCGCGCCGAGGGCGACCCCTTCCCCCAAGATGCTCCCGGTGACCGCGGCGCCCTCACCGACCGTTACGCCGTCGAGCAGCAGCGACGCCTCGACGACGGCGTTGGCGCCCACGTCGCAGCCGCTTCCGAGGACGGACCGGCCGCCGACCGCCGCCGCCGAGCTGATGCGGCAGTCGCCGCCGCCGAGAAACGTGGCCTCCCGGCGCGGCCATAACCTGAGTTGCGCCGCGAGCAGGTCGTGGGCCGTAACGACGGGGAGCCAAACGCTTGCCGCTTCGACGACGGCGACGGGGTGGTCCGCGGCGTAGCTTTCAAGGGCGGCGGTGAACTCGAGCTCGCCTCGCGCGGACGGCTCGAGCCTTTTTATGTAATCGAATATTTTTTCGTCGACTTTATAAAGGCCTGTATTAACCAAGGCCGCTGTTTCCCGACCGGGCTTTTCGTCAATCCCGCACAGGAGGCCGTCTTCGACTTTCAGTACGCCGAAATCGCCCGCTGAGGGTACGGGCGCGCCGAGTACCGCGGCGCCCGGGGCCGCGGCCATAGTTTTGATATTTTCCGGGTCGTAATAGTCGTCGCCGTTTACGACCAAGAACTCGCCAGCGAGGGCGTCTCGAGCCGAGGCGACCGCGTCGGCCGTTCCTCGTTGTTCGGTTTGTCGTATATATTTCAATTTAAAATTGGCGCACGATTCGCCAAACGCGGCCCGCACCATTTCGGCGCGATACCCGACGACGAGTATCGCTTCGTCGGCGACGGCCGCGAGCGCCTCCAGCGTATGCGCCAAGAGCGGCTTTCCCAACAGCGGAAGTGTCGGCTTGGGCCGGGTGAGCGTGAGCGGGTGCGTTCGCGTCGACTTGCCCGCGGCGAGGACGACAGCCTTCATTCGCTTTCCCCTTCGCCCCCAGTTCTTGGCGCCGCAAAGGTACGAGGCCGTGCGCGGGGCGGAAAAGAAGTCAACCGCGCGACGAGGTCGCGGCACTCGAGTCTGGTTAGAACGCCGTCGTAGGTGTAATAAGCCCGGAACGGGCCCGGCTCGAGTTCGTAAACGTGGCACGCGCGGCTTTCGCCGCCAACGACGACGGCTTTTAGACCTTGCCATTTGGCGCGGCCCGGCCTCCCGGCCCCGGCGGGAAAGTAGAATTCGTAGGGTGGTTTGGCGCCTTCGCCGGGCACCGCGACGGCCGCGCCCAGCGCTATGGCTTCGCCCAGCGGCGAGGGGCGCGCGCGAACCGGGCGTGGGCCGGCGGCGCCGAGTCGTAGGCCGGAAGTCGCGGTTGCTACCGGTTGGCCGAAGACGTCGCCCGTCAGGAGTACGGCCGGCGGTTTTTTAGGGGCGGCCTCGTATCGTGCGGTGATTTCGCCGGCGGGCGCGGCGCCGTGGAATATCGCGTAGACGAGCTCCGCGGCGCGCGTTAAGCCCGGGACCGCGGGCGCGATCGGCTGCGCGCCCCGCCCCTCGGCCGCGGCGTCGCCCGCGAGTGCAAATTTTGCCAGCGTCAGCGGTTCGGTGCTTTTCGCGAGGGCGACGCGGAGCTGCGGTATCGGCCGGCCCGGCGCGGCGACGCCGCGGCCTTCGACCTCGAGCCAATCGTAAGGCGCGAGCAAGTTCCCGCCGAAAAGGCCGAGGCCCGTGATGACGCGGACCGATTTGCCCCGGGCGCGGTAATACGCCCCCAGCCGCTCAAGTTCGCCCTCGCCCTGAAGATGGGGCCACGGGCCCGCGCGGGCCGGCGCCAAACCAGGCGGGGCATTTTCGAGGTACGGTTGGCCGGCGGGCTCGAGCGTAAACGTACCAGTTACGATGTTGCCTGCTACCCGACCGGAGAAGTATTGACCGGGCCGGGTCAAATCCTCCGGGCGAAGGCGGCGCGATAGCCTCGCGGTAATTGGCAGATGCAGGCGGGCGTCCTTTGAGGCCGGCGGGACTATGAAAGGTAGGTATAATAATTCCAGATTTTTATACATAAAACCTTGTAGCCGCGCCGGCCCGTTTGCGGGGCTCGTGGCGACGCCCGCGGCGTCAGCATAACTTACTACCCTTCCGTCCGCCCCGAAAGCGACGCGGACATAGTGGCCGCCGGCGAGGCCGGTCCACGAATTGGGGTCGCCGCGGCCCCGATACGGCGATACGCGACCGGACGTGAGCTCGAGGCTCGTCAGGGTGGCCGGATTGGAACGCCGTCGCGCCGTCGCGATGGGTAGCGGGGCACCCCTAAACGTCAGGAAGGAAGGCGCTCTTCGGCCTCGCGTTTCCGTGACGTTTCCGAATTCGTCGACGAGCTTATAATACCACGAGTTGGCGCGGCGGTAGCGGAACTCGCCGCCGTTCCAACGGCCGGCCAGGTAGTATGCGGGGCGGGCGGGCCGCCGCGCGGCGACGAGCGCGAGTTCGTCGTTCACGACGCCCCGGCCGTCGGCCCACCGGCGGAGGTGTAACCGGCACTCGGTTACGGCGAAGGGCCCGAACGCGTCGCGGCGTTGGCCTGCCTCGCGAACCTCGAGCCGACCGGCCGTTATGCCCCGGTGGCGGATGGCAAAGTATTCACCTTCCTCTTTTTCGCGTAAGCCGCAGCACAAGAAGACGGCCGTGCCGGCCGCCAGGGTATTCGCTAAGATTTTTAAGTTAACTTTTCGAGGCATGCTGCGCCGTTTTTGATTAAAGTTTACGCAAGATAAAACCGGCGGCTATGACGCCGATTATCGTGAGGACGTTTATTTTTAGGATTAAACCGAACGTAAGGGTCAGGATATGGAGGTCAAGGACCGAGGGCTCTAAGCCGAAGGTAATACTTTTTAAAAAGAAGTTCTTGACGCCGCCCTCCGGCAAGTACGCGCCCAAGAGTTCGCCTACCATCGTGCCCAACAGCGCGCCGATAATTACGACGATTAAACCTTTAAGAAGGCCTTTCGCTCCTGGCATTTGATTTTGCTCCCTTCCGCTTTTTGGGCCCGCACTGGCGACCCCGGTTCTCAAGCGCGAGCTTTCCTAAGCGCCAAAGAACAGATGAGTACTTTATACCGAGCCCGCGCCGGACGTTTTTAAATTTCGCCGGCCGCGCGCAAGATATGTTAGCATAACTGCGGGGCGCGGGGAAGGGTTTTGTTCTTCGCGGGCGCCAAGAGCGCGCGTAGTAGTTTTGCGTTTTAATGTCTTGACTGCCGGGTTTTCCTGTGGTAATTTTTAGAAAAGGAGGAGATACCGGTGCGCACGAAATTAATCGTTTCTTTCGTCGTTTCCCTTCTCGCGGTGAACGGCGTAGCTTCGGCGAAATCCTGGCGGGTTGCGGGGGCTATCGTGCACATGCGACAAGACGAGTACGAAGCGGCGATTAAACTTCTGGAGGAAGATGTCGCGGAGTCACCGAGTAGCGCCGAGGCGTGGGCTTACCTCGGCGACGCGTACGCACACGAAGGCGAATATATGGAAGCCGCGGGGGCTTGGTCTCGCGCGGAGGAGATATATACGGAGAAGAAGAAAAAGAAGAAGATCGATAAAATACTTCGGAGCCGGGAATATTTTTGGTCGCAGGCTTTCAACGCGGCGCACAAGTGCCTCGCCCGCGCCCTGAGTTTCGACAATCCGGATTTCGTTCCCCTGGAAGGCGAGACGGTCGGCGGAAATTTGGAAAAGGCGGAAGAGGGGTTCATCGCTACGTACCACGTTTTTAGTTCCCACCCCAAAACGCTTTTCCTTCTCGGCCTCGTTTACGAAGATAAGGCAGCGTACTACGCCGAGCTGGACGAGGAGGACGACGTCGCCGTTACCGACTACGACCTCGACACCGGCGCTGCGGCGCAACGCGAGGTCAAGGCCGGCGATTACGTCGAGGAGATGTGGTCGAAAGCCTTGGATACGTACGAGGCGGCGGCCGAGGCGAAACAGGCCGATATGGCGGGCGAAAACTGGGACGAAAAAACGCCGCTCAGCGATTACCTCGTCAAGGTGGTCAACGCGTGTTTACGCCTCGAGAAATACGAGCGGGCGCTCGCGATTATCGAGCCGCTTTTGGCGGAGACGCCCGACGACATGATGCTCTTGAACGCCAAGGCGGCCGTACTCGATAAACTAGGCCGCGTGGGAGAAGCGATTGAGGCCTACGAGAAGGTAGCGGCCTCGGTCACGGACGTTAAGATAAAAGCCGAGGTACTCGGGGAAATCGCGTCGTACTATTTGAGGAAGGAATACGAGGGGCGCGACCCGAAGAAGGCCATCGAGGTTTTAGAGGAAGCTATGGTCCTGGCGCCGGAGGATTACCGGATTTTTATTAATTTGGGCAAGGCCTACGGCGAGGTCGGCGAATACGAGAAGGGTAAGGAATTTTTAAGGAAAGGTCAAGAGCTTTACGAAAAACAGAGACCGCCCGGCGGCGGCTAGAAGCTGCCATATATCGACTCTTTTAGGGAGTTGCGTAGCATGAGGTGCCCCGTTTGCGGCGGGCCTTTGGTCCCCGACGAACTGCAGTTCGGATTATATCAGTGCGGCCAGTGCGGCGAGGTCGAGATCGACGAGGGGGGCGCGTACGTCCGCGGCCGCTTCTACGAGTTCGGCGACCGCGAGAGTAAGGATCCGAACATCCTCGACGAATGGGACGCTACGCCCGAGGACCACGTGCCTACGTGGGAAGACGTGTTTACGGGTGACGAGTCGGTCTCGCCCCACGAGGATTAAAATAAAATAATTCCGTCCGCAGTCGCGGCCGCCTTACGGGCGGCTTTTTTCTGGCGCGCTGGCGTAGCGGCGAAGGCGGAAGGCGACGCCCCAACTTTTCGCCAAACGCTCCATCGCGGCCGTGGAAACGGCGTCGGCTGCGACCGCGGTAATTACTACCGTCGGTACGTGGCGCTTTGCGCGCGCGACGAATTTCTCCACCTCGTGCCACGCGTCGCGGCCGAGGCGCGGCCGACACAGCCGCCGGTACGTCGCTTCGTCCGGCGCGTTTACGCTTACCGAGACCTTATCGAACAGGCCGGCCATCTCGGGCGTGACGTCCCGGCCTTGCGTGAGGTAAGCTGAGCCGTTAGTGTTTAGCCGCACGACGCCGCCAGCCTCCTTTACGGCCCGCGCCACTTCCTTGACGGTCCCCCAACGTATCGTCGGCTCGCCGTAACCGCAGAATACGATTTCGTCGTAAGCGGCGGGGTCGCCGATCGCCTCTACGAGCTCCGCGGCCGTAGGCTCCATCTTCAGGCGGAGGTCGTAGCCGCCGACGCCGGGCGCCGAGTTCCGGATGCAAAAACCGCAGTCGTTCGTACAACGGTTGGTAACGTTCAGGTAGAGCGAATTTCTTAGGCGGTAAGCTATCGCGCCGCCGAAGTCAGGCGGCAGGGCGAAGAGGCGCCGCGCGGCGAGCGTCGTTTCCGCGTAGACGTCTTCGAGAGGCCTCCCGGCCTTCGCGCTCAGCGCTTCCGCTACTAACGGTAAGTAGGCGGGTTCGTTCCGTTTGCCTCGGTGGGGTTCCGGCGCCATATACGGCGCGTCCGTCTCGAGCATGGCGGCCTTGAGGTCGAGGCGGTCGAAGTACGCTCGGGGCGCCCGCACTTTTTGGGCGAACGTTATGCTCCCCGTAAACGATATGTAAAGGCCCCTCGCGCGAGCCCATTCGTAATAATCGCGGCTCCCGGCGAAGCAGTGCAGCACGCCGCCCCGCGGCGGGACCCCTTCGTCGTCGAGCACGCGTCTTAGGTCCTCCTCGGCCTCGCGCTGATGCAGGATTATCGGTAGCTCCAATTCGCGCGCGAGCACCAGGTGCCAACGCAGAAGGTCGAGCTGTTCGTCGTGCGATAGCGCCATATAATGATAGTCGAGGCCGCACTCGCCGACGGCGACGGCTAGCCCTTCTTTTTTTCCGCGCACGAGTGCCTCTTCGATGCCGGCGGCCTGAGCGTTGTCGAGGTGCAAGCCGCAATTGGCGTGGAGGCCCGCGGCGAGATATATGCCGTCGTGGCGCCGCGCGAGCTCGAGGGCCCGGGCCGCATCCGCGGCCGCGCACGCCGGCACTACCATATATCGGACGCGCGCATCCTTTGCGCGGGACACGACGTCGTCGACGTCCGCGGCGAAGTCGTCGTGCTCGAGGTGGACGTGGGTGTCGGCTAAGAGATAGTTAAGTTCCATTGAGGGTAGGGCGGGTGGGAAAAGCCGTGGGGCCCTCTTTGGGGCGTTCGGCGAGGGACGCTTACCGGCAAGGGCGCGGCCTCGGCGCCGTTACTGATACAAATTATACGATTTAAGGCGAGGCCCGTTACGCCGTTAGAAGAAGAACGCCGGGCCGAAGGCGCCGCTGAACGTAGGTTTGCGGCTTTCGCTTTCGCCTTTCACGGTGGCCGGTGCCGGTGCGATTTTAGTAAAATCGTAATCCAGAGCCGCGGTTATGTAAATACATAGCGGCTTGACGATTTCGATCGTGTTGGCGTTCCGGAAAGCGAAGCCGCTCTTCCACCCCTCGGGTTCCTCCGCCCTTTCGTAGGCCAGGCTGCCGTACCGGCCGCGCCAACCGAAGTAGATGTCCGAGAAAATGCATTTCGTGGGCGACGGCCTGAAGCGTACGCCGCCCAGAATGCCGAGTTGCCCGAGCGAGCCGCCCTTATCGCCGGTTGCGAAGCGCGCGCCGAAGAACGGCCTGACGGCCGGGCGGAGCGGCCCCGGCGTGAAATAGATAGGCGAGTTGTAATTGAAGTCGAAGATTTTAATGGGTTCCCCCGCGTAACTCTCAGTCGCGGCGTAGTCGAAGGTGACGAGGTGGGTGAGGTAGCCGTCGTTGCGGTAGAAGTCGGCGTCGAAGTGAAAGCCTACTTTGTACGACCGCTCGAGCTGACCGGCCACCGCTGCCGTGGCTTCGTACGAGGTGGCGCCGAAGGCGCCGCCCACGAGGTGGCCGTGTTCGAAGTCCTGGGCGCGGGCGGCCGCGGCAAATGTCCCCGCCGCGCCGATGCCTATGAGGACAAGAGCTTTTTTAGCCATGGGCCTCCTTTGATATTATTTTAAATAAACCCTTGTCAGAAGCTAAAACACGGGCCGACGTCCACTAAGCCGTAACCGAATTCCGCTTCGTCGAATCTGAACGCCGCTTCAAAACCCGCGCGGAGCGCCACCGTTTCCATTAGGCCGAAGAAGTAACGGTTCCGGATCGTCCCGAAGCCGTCGTCGTCGACGTATTTATAACCGCCGTCAAAGGTTAAGTAGAAAGGCGACGACGGCGAGTTCAAGCGGACGCCGAAGTAACCAGCTACCAAGGGGAGGAAACGCTCGCGGCGCTCTCGCCCGCCCCACCAAGGTTCTTCGTAGTCGTAAGCGTAGTAGACCAAGCCGGCGGCGGGCGCCAAATAGGGTCGGAATTTCCCTTTGAAGGGATACATCCAATATTCATTTTCCCATCGGACTGACGTCGTCGTACCGTTTTCGGGCTTCAGTACGTGGCCGCCGAAGCGGATGTCGACGGCGAACCAGGAGCCGTCGTACTGGGTCCAGAAGGCGCCCCCGCCGCCGAAGGTTGCGGACGGCCCGAACGCCGCTACCGCCATCGGCCCGAGGCGCAGCGCGCCCTCGTCGGTGGCGTTCGGTATGCTCCCCGCCCACGCGTTTATGGCCGCGGCGCATAGCGCCGCCGCCAACGTAATGTTAACACGCCCCATTTGTCCTCCTCCTTCTTATTCGTATGCGCGCTATTCTCGTTGCCCAACCAGATTATATTCGGCAAGGTCCGCGCGCGCGAGCAGCGCCGGCACGCGCCCCGCGGCCCCCAGCTCTCCTCCGGCCTTCATCAAATACGCGCGCGTCGCGAGCTCGCGCGCCGCGGCCACCTCGTGCGTCGCGAAAATCAGCGTCGTCCCTCGCTCCTCGTTTATTTTTCTTAAATAGGAAACGACGCGCTCGCGGGCCATCGGGTCGAGCCACTCGAGCGGCTCGTCGAGTATAAGCAACTCGGGCCGCGTTACCAAAGCGCCCGCGAGCGCCACCAGCTTCTTCTCGCCCCCGGATACGTAGTGGACGATTTTGCGCGCGAGCTTCTCAATCTTAAGCGCGGCGAGGACGTCCCGGACGCGCCGGTCGACCTCCTCGCGCGGCGTACCCAAATTCCGCGGCGTGAACGCGACGTCGTCGAACACCGTGGGCCCGAGGATCTGTTCGTCCACGTTCTGGAGCACGACGCCGATGCGCCCCACGAGCCGGCCGAAGTCGTGCGCCGGATTTACGCCGAATACGCTCACCTCCCCCTCGACGGGCTCGAGCATCCCCAGGACGTGTTTTAGTAGCGTCGTCTTGCCGCAGCCGTTGGGGCCGAGAACCGCAACCCTTTCTCGGGCAAATATTTCGAAGTCGAGGCCGCAGATGTCGACCTCCGTCCGGTCTTGATATATATGGCGGGCGCACCGGACCGATACAACCGGCTCAGAGGTGTATTCGCCCATCGAAACCCCGGACCCTCAGCGCCGCGGCGGCGTTCTCGGAGCGCTCCAACGCCGCGAGGACGACGTGCCCTACCGCGCGCCCCGTGTTGCTTACGAACCGCCGCGGCCGCCGCCACCCGGGCGCGCCCCGCAGGCGGTACGCGGTCCGTACGTCCCTCGCGACCGCGGCGAGGATGAATATGGCACGATAGCTCAGGAAAAGCCCCGCCGCCATGAATTTCGGGAGGAAGCGTACCGCGGCGAGGAGCCGAGGCAGCGGCGTCGTCGCCACAATCAGGAGCACCGAGAGCGCCACCGCCGAGACCCGCACCGCGAAGTACAGCACGGCGAAAGGCGTAAGGCCCCGTACGCTCAGAAACACGAGCGCCAGAAAAATCAACGGGTAGGCCGACGCCGCGAGGAGCCGCCGGACCGGCAAACGCGCCGTGAGCAGGAACGAAATGAGCAGAAGGTAAAGGGCGGCGTAAAAAACGAATTCGTATACGAGTACGAGCGACGCGACCACGCCGCCGAGCCAGAGCAACTTGACCTGCGCGGGTACGCGGTGCAGCCAGCCGCGTCCCGTCGTCGCCCAATAGTCGAGGTCTTCGAAGAACATCACGTTGCCCGCGGGAAAAGCCGCGGCGCCGTTTTCCTAAGGTAGGCGCATACCGCCGCCGTCACCGCGCCCTCCAGCGCCCAGCCGACGGCGCCGAGGCCGAAGAAGAGGGCCGCGAGGCGCGCGAGCGATACTTCCCCACGCCCGGCGCCGCTTCCGCTTTCGCGCTCGGCGGGTTCATTTCGCTCGAGCAGTTGGAACTCGATTACGCCGCCGCGGCCTCGCTCCACTATTTGGCCGAAGTCCCGCGTACCTACCGCGACGACGGCGAAGGCCAGCGCCGTGGCCGCGGCGAGGGCGAGGACCGTAGCGCCGAACGCGCGAAGCCACGTCGCCTTCATGAAAGCGGCCGAGCCGAAGAGCACCGAGGCGACGAGGGCCTCGACGCCCAGCGTCAGCGTGTTCAGGCCCACTACCGTTACGCCGCCGTGGCCCAGGAGCGCCAGGATGACGTTGGCGAACAAGCAGGCGAGAAGGGCCGCGGCCGGCCCGGCCACGATGCCCGCCAACGCCGCGAGGTTCGGGTGGTAGCCGAGCGGCGCGACGTAAAACGACATCGCGACGACCATCAGCGCAGCGAAGAATCCCGCCCGGGCGAAGACGGGCAGGTTGCGCGCGCGGCGGAACTTGAACCAAAGGAGCAGCAGGCCGACGGCCACGACGACGTAGCCGGCGGCCCAAAGGTAAAACGGCAGCACGCCGTCCGGGAGGTGGAGGTGAGCCATAAGGCGTCGTCAGCTTGGCGGTCGCCGCGGCGAGTCTATTCTTCGGCGCGGCGGACTTCGACGATCAGGCCGTCGGCGCGGGTGACTTCCACCAGCGCACCCGCGGGGATATCCTCGGCCGCGCTCGCTTTCCAGTATTCGCCGCGGACGAAGACCTGGCCTCCCGCCGGCCCCACCGCGGTTACGGCGCGGCCCCGTTCGCCCACCATCCCCTTGTCGCCCGTGGTGGGCTTGCGGCGCTGCGCGCGCAGGCCCATCCCGACGGCGAACAAGAAGAATAGCACCGTCGTGACCACCGCCGGTATGATGACGGCCCAGGATATCCTAAGGTACGTCGCGGGCGTACTGATGAGTAGAATCGAACCCAGGAGCATTGAAATCGTTCCTCCCACGGCGAGCAGGCCGTGGCTGGTTATCTTTATCTCGGCGAGGAAAAGGATTATCGCGAAGACTATGAGCGCCACGCCGGCGTAATTCACGGGCAGCGTGGATAGCGCGTAAAAGGCGAGGATGATGCAGATGCCGCCGGCGACGCCCGGCAGGATGGACCCCGGGTTGGAGAGCTCGAAGATGAGGCCGTAGAAGCCGATGATGAGGAGGAGGTACGCGACGTTCGGGTTCGTCACGACGGCGAGGAAGCGCTGGCGGAAGTCCGGCGTCAGCTCCTCGACGCGCGCGCCCTTCGTCCTAACGGGAATCGTCCGGCCCGCGACCTTTACTTTCCGGCCGTCGGCTTTCTTCAACAGCTCGTCGAGGTTTTCGGCGACGAAGTCGACGACGTTCTCCGTCACGGCGTCCTCGGCGGAGAGCGACGCCGACTTGCGGACGGCGAGTTCGGCCCACTTCTCGTTGCGGCCGCGGCGCCGCGCGAGGCTCTTGATGTAGGAGGCGGCGTCGTTCGTTATTTTCTCCACCATGGCCTCGTCCGCGCCCTCGCCGCCCGCGCCGAGCGTAACCGGGTGCGCCGCGCCGATGGAGGTGTTGGGTGCCATCGCGGCGACGTGCGCGGCGAGGGTGATGAAGGTCCCGGCGCTCGCGGCCCGGCCGCCAGGAGGCGATACGTATACCGCGACCGGCACTTTCGACGCCAGAATCTTCTTGATAATTTTGCGCATCGACGGGTCGAGGCCGCCGGGGGTATCGAGCGAGACGACGACGAGGGAAGCGCCGTCCTCCTCCGCCTCCTCTATGCCCTCGACCAGGAATTCGGCCATGATGGGGCTGACGACGCCCTCTATTTTAAGGTGGCGGACGAGCGGGGCTTCGGCTCGAGCCGCGGCGGCGGCCGCTAGGGCCGTGGCGGCAACGGCGACCGTAAGTATTGCCTGAATTTTATCTTTCATATTTTAAAATATAGCGCCAGCGCCTTTCCGAACGAAGCGGGCACGGGGGTGGCCCGGTCTCCGTAGGGGTAGGCCGTAAAATCCCACCATTTAACCAAGCGCCAAAAACTTTTCCCGCCGGCGGCCTCGTAACGTTCGAATTCGAAGTTGAAATAGCCTTGGTCTACGTGGTACCCGTTTAGCTCGTCGACCATAAGCAAGAATTTAAGCTTGACGCCCTCGGCGCGGTACTTGTTCGCGCCCGCCGGAGGGGAACCAACCTTTTCGGCGTATATCGTAAACGACAGCGAATACGCTTTCTCGAGCATATTCTCAGCCGCCGCGCAAAATTCCGTATAAGACCAAGACTCCGGGATACGGTATTGGCTCCCCGGCGGGTTCTGGCCCACGTCGTCCGGGTCGAAGTAGAAGACGAAGGTCGTGCTCAGCATGGCCTTGAGGAGGTCGACGTCGCGGTTGTTGAAGGCGAGCTCGACGTTTTTGAGGACGTTAGCCGGCGACGTGGCCTCGGGGCGCTCCGGCTCCTGCGGCGTCACGCCCTCCTCCTCGCCGCAGGCGAACGCGAGGAGCGCGACGGCCGCGGCTAAGGTTACCATTTTCTTCATGTTAAGGCCTCCCTAATCTGGTTAACGGAACAACGCCAAGATTCTTCCGACCGACGTGGGCGCTACGCCGAGACGTCCGTCGTCGGCGGGCGCGGCGGTATAGTCCCACCACTTCGTAAGACGCCAACAC
>JABAOH010009879.1_pt1 | contig 13587 bp, 14 predicted proteins | sample 7062181 | NCBI WGS metagenome assembly JABAOH01 (sample SAMN14538630, study PRJNA623070) | marine sediment metagenome | biome: marine biome [ENVO:00000428]; feature: marine pelagic biome [ENVO:01000023]; material: deep marine sediment [ENVO:00002113]; isolation source: pool of 5 deep marine... | reverse complement strand
TGGGTGTCAACTCTTGATCTAAACCCTCGTCTAACTTCTTCCAAACGCCAGAGGGTTTCGGCCAAAGAATCTGGCACCAGAATTTTGTCTTCTTCCAGAATCATCATCCTCCAGATTTGTCAGCGAGGTTAGTGTTTGAGACCTAATATATAAGGATAGAATCTCACACACAAGTTCACATGCTTCTCTTCCATAAGTAGCTTACCCAAAGCTTGTAATGCGCAAAAACGTGAGATATAAGTGGATATGTCGACTTAACCACCGGCGCCTGAACATCTAGGCAACGTGGCTTTACAGATTACCTGCGCTTTCCTTACATCTTTGATGTCTCTATCGTGAACACCGGCGAAACAATTATCCCATTTTTCGTCTGTTTTTGCCTTCCTTTGTTCTGTAAAGATGTGGTTTCGTTTTCGGTATTCTCTCTATGATATCCCGTGCCTCAAGATCAAGCTTAACTACTTCAACATACCAACGCACGGAACCTCCAAATTGTCCCTTTAACTTTTCTTCAACTGCCCTTGTAAGTTCAGTGTACGTTAATTCCCTAGACTTCAAGCATTTCATGATCGCTTCTCGAATGACAACATACTTTGCTTTGCTAATATTCACGCCTCTCTTTCCCTCAGGATGCTTCGTTAAGAATCTTTCTTCACTCATCGTTCTCAACAACGGTCAGCAAACATGGCTGAGGAGAAACCTTAGCGTGAACCTTGGTGTCTCCATTTCTCCAGTGTTCTATCTTTTTTTGTGGCTTTCTTAAAATCCTTATAATGTGCTTTGCAGAGGTATGCTCTCCTCTTGGCTTCGATCTTTAACCCGGCACTGGTGACTTTGCCTGCCGCAATGGAACGCGTTGCGTCTTTTCCACAGTTTGAAACGCTACATTTCACGCCTTTGTCGATTTTTCCCAACAACAAACACCTAGACAACAATATTGTGCGGCAGGGGATTAATTCCTTTCTCATATATTTTGGTTGCCCTTTCGTAAACCTCATCACTATTGCCAAACCGTCGAGAGCCAACCTCTTCTATGACGAAGGATGCTGCAGCAGAGCCAACACAGCAACACCACGCCAGCTCTTTGCCCTTCAAGTACTCTGCCAAGAAAGCCCCTATGAAAACGTCGCCAGCGCCTGTTGGATCTTTGAATACTTTCGGTTTGTAGGCAGGGATGTGATAGAACTTTTCGTTAAGATAAGCCAGTGCCCCCTTCTCACCCATTGTAACTAAGATAGTTTTCACGCCTAATCTGCTAAGCTTCTTAATTGAAGCTCCAAGTTTGGCGTATCCGGTGACCATTCTGATTTCTTCAGTTGACGATTTGAGAACATCGCAGGGTATGAGGTAACTTATGTCCTCTAGCCTTCTGAGTTTCATGTAGCCTGTCTCGTCGAACTCTCGTAGAAATCCTTGGGGATCAACAGATATCAACGGTGCCTTGTCTCTAAGTTTTTGAACCGCCTTTAAGGGCAGTTCATCTGCTATTGGGGCGACATGAATCACTCTGGCACGCAGACAGGTTGGCACATCCCCCAGAAGAATCTGAGGTGCCCTGTCTATTAGTTGAAGCCTACGTTGATTATCGCTATACGAAAGCACAAAACTGGTTGTAGACATGTCTTCTTCGATCTGTACATGAGACACGTCTACGCCGTTTTCACGAAGCCATGCAAGATGTCTGCGAAAGTCCTTGCCAACTTTAGATACCACACCTACTTTAGCACCTAACTTCTTTGCCGCCAAGGAGACAAAAGTGGCGGAACCCCCTAAGGTTACTGTTGGGCAAGCTATTCTAGACGAGATTATTCGATCCATTGCAAAGTTTCCGACTGTGATCAGATCAAGCATGTGACCCTATCCCCCTTAGATCTGCAGACTTTGTAATATTAACTCACCAAGATGCCTAGAGACTCGTTAAATGCCAACAAGCGTGGATATATAAGTCTCCTCTACGATTGACTATTCGCCGAAAAAGAGGTGAAACATTTGCCAGTTAAGCGGAAGAGCCGTGGAAGATCGAAGGGAAGCAAAGGCAAAAGCTCACGGGTACAGTGTACCAGCTGCGGCGAGCTTGTGCCTCGAGATAAGGCTAAACGAGTCTCACGGCGAGTTTCAATGGTGGATTATGCTTTGGCCAAGGAGCTGCGGCAGAAGGGCGCTTACATTGCAGCACCCGTAGAAACTAGGTACTACTGCGTTTCCTGTGCTGTTCACCGTGGTGTCGTAAAAGTGCGAGCTAAAGACAAGCGAAAGCGCCGGCGAAGAAAGAGATACTAGCTTTCTTTTCGTTCGGTTGTTTTATAGAAGTAGATTATGCGTTGAACCACCGTAAGATTGGTCAACATCGCTAGAATAATTATTCCAAAATTGAGCGCAGGTAGCCAGAAAAAGGCAACAAAACTAGCTATCGTCAATATAATTATCCGTTCAGCCCGCTCCACTAAACCAATTGTTTCCATTTTGGACCCTGCCGCCTCTGCTCGCGCACGGACATAGCTTACCAGTAGGGAGCCCACTAGGGCAGCAGAACCCCAGAAAACGTCACATAACCCGCTGGCTATGATGGCCACAAAGATAAATGCATCTGCATAGCGGTCGAGCAACGAGTCTAGAAAACCGCCGAAAACCGTGGTTCTGCTGTAAATCCTTGCCACGACTCCATCTAGAGCGTCGCAGAATCCTGAAAGTAGGAAGAGCATTGGTGCGATTACAAGAAAAAACAGGTTTTCTCTAGCACCCCAGTAAAAGTAGCCAGACAAGAAAGCCAAAAAAACTCCTATAAAGCTGATCTGGTTTGGCGTCACACCCATGTCGTATAGTAGTTTCGCCTCTGTTGTAAGCGAAGATTGAACTCGTTTCTTTAACCGTGTCAGCATCTGACTCACTCAGTAGTGTTTATGATGACCATCTTTATTTAAAGATAAAAAGGGGGCTAGCAACTTTCGCCGTAGTTGCTGGCTGTGATGACGATGTCGAAGATGTCGATGTCGCCGTCCCCGTCTAGGTCGCAGTTAGCATTGTAATGTGAAGCTCCACTGTGCAATCCGTAGACACCTGCAATCAAGACTACGTCGTAGATGTCAACATGGAAATTACCATCAACATCGCCCAGGAGAGAAACGCAGATTTCTAAGTTGTTTGATTGAACGACTGTTTCGCCTTGACGGTTGATGATCTGGGCATCTATAGTGTGGAAGCCTCGAGCGAACTGTGTGGTGTCCCATAGTGTAGACAGTTTAGTGAGAGCATGACCGGGTTGGGTGATGTTCTCGAACGTGTCGATTACCTCTGTATCAGCGAGGAGTATCAAGTCGTATGTTTCGGTCACAAAGCCCTTGTTTTCCAGTTCAACACTAAGATCTACAGTGACGCCCTGGGCTGCCACGGTTCTGGCTCCTTGAATAGAAATGACAATAGGACCTCTAAACGCACTTTCGATGTCGACCCAGAGCATCTGAGTTGTCTCTGCGGCTCTTCCGTCGTTGTCGATTACTGTGAGTGTTACAGTGAAATTGCCGGCAGAGGAGTAGGAGTAGGTGACCTTTAGGCCTTCTGCTGTTGACCCATCGCCGAAATCCCATTGATGAGAGATGATCTGGCCATCAACGTCATAGGAGGCTGAGGCGTCGAAAGTCATTTCACCCTCCAGTAAGCAGGGTTGAGGACTATAGGTGAAACGGGCAATCGGAGGAGTAGGAGCTTCTTCAACAGTCATCATCCAGATCGTCTGCTCATTGTCCTTCCAAACATCGTAAACAACATAATACCCATCAGCACTAACAAGCAGACAGGTTAGCAGGCTGTTTTCCTCGTTATCGGTGAGCCGTTGAGGCGTCTCCCAATACGTGAAGTCATCCGATCTGCTGATCCAGATGTTATCCTTACCCGAGGCTGAATAGCAAAACTCCATCCATACCACCACATAGGAACCGCTCGAATCTTGGACTAAGTGCGGGAAGAAGGATTCCATTCCTGTCTCGATTTTAACAGGTGGACTCCAAGTGATTCCATCTTGTGAGTGGCTGCTCCAGATTCTCGAGCCTCCATCCCAGACAGGAGCGATACGCGCCATTAGTATCCAATAGGTACCGTTTGAATCCTGAGTTATCGAGGCCATCAGATCACAATAGTCGTCACCCCTCTCGGTAACATAAAGGGGTGTACTCCAGTTCACCCCATCCGTCGAATTACGGACTATAATGTCTTCAGGTCCAAAGCTGTTATCTTCATAGGCAACCCAGTACACTCCGTTCTTGTCCTGCATCAGTGAAGGTCGACTATTTATCCCTATGGAGACGTGGACTGGAACGGTCCAATCAAAACCATTGCTCGAACTCGCTATTAGAATGCTGTCCGAGGTGTCACTCTGATGCTCCCATGCTAGCCAGTACTTTCCGTCTCTGTCTCGAATCGCTGAAGGGTACAAGCTACTGGGCGAAAGTGGCAGCCGTTGAGGACTGGTCCAGACGGACCCATCATGGGAGAAGCTAACCTCCAAGTGGTGTTTCTGGTCCATGGTATCGTAGCAGGCAGAGTAGAGTAGAAAACTGCCATTCGGGTTCTGCACCAAACTGCCTGGTCTGTTAAAGGAGGTGCCGTCGGTGATCTGTATTAGGTCCTTCACGTAGAACGGCTCTAAGGCAACAGCCTTCCGGATGAATACGGCTGACGTGATCCAACTAGCTAGTAGTATAACCAAAATAACTATCGCAAGTGCTCTTCTCACATCTTTCCCCACACACCATATTCATTCCAACCTCTTATCTTTTTCTGAAGGTGCTCAGCTCCAACCCAATCCCGTGCTCCATATGTCGAAATGCTGTGTAATCTCAGCGAGTAACTCGCGGATACATCCGCACTGCAACAACTTTTATTTGGAAAGCGCTTCTGAGAAGTACGAAGTAGATGGTTGTGATGATTAAAGTCAGTACGTTGAAGGTTGGCGGGAAAACTGCGTTGGGCTTGAAGGCTGAATTGCCAGATTCTCCTCCTCTCATTGCGATTATCGGAGAGACAGGCTTTGTTATGTGCGGTTTCCTCAATATCGGTGCGGCTGAAAAACTTGATGTGGCGGCGGCCATGGTCAGCGGTGTTAAGACTTTTAGTGATGTGTTTGATGCAGAAGTCAAGGCTGTTACATCTAAGGCTGAAATGAAGGGCATAAAGCAGGGAATGAAGGGGCATGAGGCTGTACAGCTGCTGTTTTAGCTTGATACTAGTAAGCTATTGCCACTCTCACGAGACTTGACGCTTCTTTCCCACAAGCAACACAATTGCCTTCAATGTTCTCTTCGATGTCAATAGGAGTTCCCAACAGAGAGGCCTTTATGTGTTCTTCAATCTCATGACCACATTCTGCGTCCCCACACCAGAGAAGCTCTACAATTCCAGCCCTCTTCTTCAGCAGCTCGTTGGATTTCTCTAGACTATCGACTCGATGTACTCGCTTTCTCATCCATTTCCAAGCCTTCTCCCGCAGTTCGGCTGACATCTGTTCCACGACTTTCGGTAGTCGAGATGATAATATGCTGAGCTTGCAAGCTTCTCTCTTGAAAGTGTCTCGGCGCACCAAGGTCACTTGTTCCTTTTGAATATCTTTTGGGCCAATTTCTATGCGAATTGGGACACCGCGGAGCTCCCAGTAGAAGAATTTCGCTCCAGGCGTAAGGTCTTCTCTTCCGTCGATTTTAACTCTAAATCCTAGCTCTTTAAGCTTCTCAGCTACCTTCTTACAGGTTTCTGTTATTAGTTGTCGGCTTTCTTCGTCGGGAATCGGGATGATCGCGACTTGGATGGGAGCTAGACTAGGCATTAACACGATCCCGTTGTCGTCGCCGTGTACACTCAGCAACGAGCCTATTCCTCGTTCGCTTATGCCGTAACAAGTTTGCCAGATATACTCATGTTCACCTTCTAAGTCTTCATATTGGATGTCAAAGGCTTTAGAGAAGTTTTGTCCCAGATTGTGCACAGTGCCTGACTGCAAGGTTCGCCCATCCGGCATAATGACGTCGAAGGAAAGCGAATAAAGAGCACCAGGGAATTTATCCCAGTCTGGACGGCGGCTAATCATATAAGGCACACCACATGCATCAAAGAAGTCCTTGTAGATCTGCACGGCTTCCTTGATCTGGGCTTCTGCGTCTTCAAGAGCGGCATGGCTGGTGTGAGCCTCTTTGAAGGTGGTTACTTCGCGGACTCTAATGATAGGGCGAGTGGTCCTCGTTTCGCACCGGAATACGCTACCGATTTGATACAGTTTTCTTGGGAGATCCGCGTGGCTTCTTATCCACAGCTTAAGCATAGGATAGATCGCTGTTTCACTGGTGGGCCTTAAGGCATACTTGATCTCTAAGGGCTTCAAACCGCCGTGGGTCACCCAAAACACTTCGTCTTCAAAGTTCCTGATGTGGGTGGCTTCTTTTCGAAGATTGGTTTCAGTCACCATTATTGGGAATTGAACTTCATCGTGCCCTGTTCGGTCATGTAAATCTCTCAAAAGTCTAGTGACCAGTCTGCGTATTCTGTATCCATAAGGTAGCCAGACACCGCAGCCTTTGATAGGGTACCTGTAGTCTAAGATTTCAGCGTCTATGAGTACGTGGCGGAACCATTTGCCAAAGTGTTGATCTCGCTTTTCACGTTTTGCAGTTGCCATGGCCCGTTCCAGCTTCATAGTGTTTATCTGCTTCGGCTATTTTAACATTTCAAAACAAGGGAAACACGATAGCTCTTAGACCCTTGCACTAAACAAGATTGAAGTAACTGGAACTCTCTCCCTGAAATCTGTTACTCTATCACTGTAAAGCGAGCGCCACGAAACAGGTGGCATTCGAGAACAATTTACGTTTGACGACCCGATGTCAGGCGGCTGCCATAACGGTTAAATGTTTTTAGGGACGTAGCCACTATTCTCTCCACCAAGCAAGGAGAATAATGACTTATGACCGAAAAAAAAGTCACAGTTGAGCAATTACTTGAAAAGGCTAAACGCCCAGCCAAACTAGCCCTAGCCTACCACCCCATTTATCAAGGCAAGGTCCAAGTCATGGCTAAATGCCCAATCCGCAGCCCCGCCGACTTTGCCATCTGGTACACTCCAGGCGTCGCCGCAAGCTGTCGAAAAATCAAGGAAGATTCCAGCGAAGTCTGGACCCAAACAAACCGCGCCAACTATGTAGCCGTAGTAACCGACGGCAGCCGCGTCCTCGGACTGGGAGACATAGGGCCAGAAGCAGGAATGCCCGTCATGGAAGGCAAGGCACTACTCTTCAAGTACTTGGGAGGCGTAGACGCCTTCCCCATTTGCCTCAACACCAAAGACCCCGACGAAATCGTCCGCGCCTGCCAACTAATCGAACCCACCTTCGGAGGCATAAACCTCGAAGACCTCAGCAAACCAAAATGCTTCTACGTACTAGACAAAGCCCGCGAAAAACTTAACATACCCGTCTGGCACGACGACCAACAGGGCACTGCCACAGTCATCTTAGGAGGATTATTAAACGCCCTAAAAATCGTGGGCAAGAAACCCCAAGAAGCCCTGGTCACCCTTGTAGGAGTCGGCTCAGCTAACACTCGCACAGCTTATGTTCTCTTCCGCGCCGGATTCAAACCCGGCAACCTCATCCTCGTCGACACCAAAGGCATCCTCCACCCCACAAGACCAGACCTTGAAAAGATAAAGGACAAAAACCCTTGGAAATACGAACTCGCCCAAAAAACCAACGCTGAAGGCAGAACAGGAGACATAGCAGCAGCCCTTAAGGGCGTTGATGCCGTCATAGCCGCCAGCAAACCTGGCCCCGGGACAATTAGAAAAGAATGGATAAGCAACATGGCAGACAACAGCATAGTCTTCGCATGCGCAAACCCCATCCCCGAAATCTGGCCGTGGGAAGCAAAGGAGGCAGGCGCTCGCATAGTGGGCACAGGACGCAGCGACTTCCCCAACCAGATCAACAACAGCCTAGGCTTTCCAGCCATATTCCGCGGCGTCCTCGACGTCAAAGCCACCACAGTCACAGACGATATGTGCGTAGCTGCCGCCAACGAACTTGCCGACTTCGCCGAAGAAAGAGGAATAAACGAGGACGACATCGCACCCCGAATGGAAGAATGGGAAGTCTTCCCTCGAGAGGCAGTTGCCTCAGCCCTACAAAGCATAAAAGAAGGCGTAGCCCGAGTCAAACCGTCTAAGCAAGAGCTGTGGGAAAGAGCGGTAACCATTATCACAAATGCTCGAGAGTCAACGCACACCCTCATGAAGCAAGGACTAATAAAGCAGGCACCCCCGGAAAAGGACATACTCACCACAGGCCCATAGCACTTTCTTCTCCTCTTTTACAGATCTTAGTTCAAATTAAGAAAGCTTAAGTACCACATTTCCATTACCTGAAAATGGCGACCGCCTTGGAATGGACACAAACACCCCTAAAAGATACGTGTACATTTTTCTAGGGGCAAGTTTAAAGTTCAAGAAAAGCTTGTATTCTAAAAAACTTGTGAAAACCTTCAGGAGTAGTGTATGCTTTGCCAACCGATAAGGACAAGAAGCTCTTGCTCGACCCATTTGGGACTACAGTAGTTGAAGACTACGATCGCCTCTGCAAAGAATTCGGAATAGAGCTATTCAAGCCATTGCTCTCCAAGGTACCGAATCCGAACTTGCTAATGCGACGAGGAATAATCTTTGGCCATCGCGATTTTCAGCGCATCCTAGACGCCATGAAAAACGATGGAAAATTCGCTGTGATGAGCGGAATCAAACCCACCGGTCAGTTTCACCTGGGAACAGTGACTACTGCTAAGGAGATCGTCTACTTCCAAAAGCAAGGAGCCACCGCTTTTTATTGCATTGCTGATATTGAGGCTTACGAGGACAACCGAATACCCTTTGAGAGAAGCGAGAAAAACGCTGTAGACAACGTCGCCGACATCCTTGCCTTAGGGCTTGACCCGAAAAAAGCCTACATCTACCGTCAGTCGAAGGAGACTCGAGTGAAAGACCTAGCGATAATCTTCGGCAGAGCCGTAACTCTAGCCACTGCGAAAGCAATTTACGGTGAACGGCACATTGGGCTCTATCTATCCGCGCTCATACAAGCAGGGGACATTCTATTGCCTCAACTAGAAGACTTTGGTGGTCCTAAGCCCACTGTTGTACCTGTTGGAGTGGATCAAGACCCTCACCTTCGTCTAACTCGCGATCTTGCCCAAAGGTTCCGCCGCAAATACAAGTTAATTCCCCCCTCTGCAACCTATCATAAACTGATCAAAGGGCTCGGCGGCTCGGCCAAGATGAGTAAGCGCGAGGCAACGGCTACGTTGTTGACGTTAAATGAGAAGCCAGAGATAATCGCGGGCAAGATATCTGATGCATTCACCGGTGGGAGACCGACAATTGCAGAGCAGCGGAAACTCGGTGGGATTCCTGAAATCTGTCCAATATATGATCTTTGCATGTTTCATTTCAGAGAGAAGGACGAGGATGTTGTCAAGATCTACAATAACTGTAAAAGCGGAAAGCTTCTTTGCGGGGAACATAAAGAACAAGTAACTGATCTTGTACTGAAGTTTGTCCAAAGACACCAGCGGAAACGGCAGAAATTCCTTAGCAAGGCACGAGAAATCCTCAGAGTTGATTAGAGGATCTTGTATTTTCGATCAGCCGCGGCCTATGTTTAAAGTCTTCTAAAAGAAAGGCTGAATCCTTAAAGAATCTATAAGAATAACTCTATGCAATGAGGATTGACAATTGGAAGGTAGGTATGGATGGAACAAAGTTGTTGGACAAGTCAGGAACATTCTACGTACGCTGTTTTAAAGACTGATGTTTAATGGGGTGGATAATTTCTCGTGTAGTGGTCTGGGTCTTGAACGACCTCTAGTTCGTTGTTGTCAGGGTCGAGGAAGTCTGCAGCTATGCCGCCCCATGGCATCTTAGTGGGCTTGCGAGTGAATTTGACTCCTTGCTTCTTTAGCCTTTCATAAAAGGCATAAATATCGTCCGTGTCCAAAACTATTCCAGTTCGCCTCTTCTTCTTGGCTTCCTCGTCGGTTGCATGCAAGCCGATTTTAGCTAGAGGCTCTTCAGGGCCTACTTCTGCATGATTGAACATTCTAGCGTCGAGAGCTATTGGTAAACCAAGGATTTCACTGTAAAATTTCAACGCTCTCTCTATGTCAGACACGTGAATCATGGTCAACCAAAGACGGGTTATCTTACCAGTTTTCGTTTTTTTCCTCATGTCTACTGCTTTTGCGAATTGGACTATTTATGCGTTTTAAATACAGGTGTTCGTGGGATAGTAGTTGCCATTGAATGAAATCTCACTCAGAGAGACGATTCTTGCTGTGGAACCCAGTCAAAAGTTCATTATGGGAAAGAGTGAAGCATGGAATGAAGACCACTTCGTAAACAGAAGCATTAGTCTGCCTTTCCATGACAACAAAGAACAGAAGTTCAAGAGGGAATCGTTCTTTTCTTACGGATTGTCAACAACGAAGTGGAATACGCGAGGAGTGAGACTGAAATCAGGTTTGATATCGAGGTTGAACCATTGCCTAAACAGTTCGAGGGAATCCGTTGGCGTTCTTACATACGAAAGATTTCAGAGAAGATGATTGCTACGGGTTTGGAAATCGCTAAAGGAGAAGGGCAATTCAAAAAATATGGCGAGACAGTTCTTGTTAAGACGAGTTAATATCAAAGCAGATCTGAAGCCCGCAGCCTTCTTTATTAAAGGAGGAACCCAAGCACGAAAAGATCTTTTCGGAAAGCCATGCCCCCAGTGGAGAAAATAAGAGACCTAGGAACAAGCCAAAAAATCTCTAAGCCTGGACATAATGCTAAAGCACAATTACTGACGACCACTTGGGCTTTCGCTGTCCTCTACCCATAGATCTCGAAGTTGATCTTTCCACAAGCTGACATGCATGGTTTTCAAATCGATAACAGATTTCCATTGCTTTTTTATCTTCAGCCAATCGGCATCTTTGCTCAGTAGATAATAGAATTTCTCCATCTCTGAAAGACTTGCAAACTCAGTTATTAGGACAACTTTTCCTACAGGGTCTCCCCCTACCCCCTGCCTAAAAAGCCTTAGCGATTTCACATACTTGGATATATCCAGATGCCTTTGCCCATAGTCAAAAATTCTCTTAACAACCTTCTCATGCTTATCAAGTAAGCTTTGAGCTACTACATATGTGTCGACCTCGAAAACAGCCATCTCGATCACAGACTATCAAAACGGTTCCTTCAAATTTAAGCCTTACAACCCACATGCAATGGCCCCTTAATCCTTGTTCTAACCCTCCACGCGTAACAGTATAATAGGAGCAACCCGCCGATGGACTTGCTTTAGAAAAATTTATATTACAAAGCTGTTTCTGTTCTTTGGCAACAAGAAATTAGATAAAGGTGTATGAAAAAATTGTCACAACCAGAACTAGCAGGAACACCCGTTTTGATTCTCCGGGAAGGCGCCTCAAGATCAAGAGGAAGAGACGCTCAACACGCCAACATCATGGCAGCTAAAATAGTTGCAGAGGCTGTAAAGTCTTCGCTCGGCCCCAAAGGTATGGACAAAATGCTTGTAGACAGTTTCGGCGATGTCACCATAACAAGTGATGGACGCACGGTCTTAGATGAAATGGACATACAGCATCCCGCAGCAAAGATGATGGTCGAAGTTGCGAAAACCCAAGACAATGAGGTAGGCGACGGAACAACAACAGCAGTAGTCGTTTCAGGGGAACTCCTTTCGCAAGCAGAAGACCTCGTCGACAAGAATGTTCATCCCACAATAATCATAGACGGATACAAAAAGGCAGCTGAAAAAGCCTTAAAAACCCTAGAAAAAATCGCCCTCAAGGTGAAACCCACCGACAAAAAGTTTCTCGAAAAAATAGCCATGACCTCTATGGCAAGCAAACTCGTCTCAGAAAACCGTGACCACCTCGCAGACATAGCAGTTGACGCCATTCTTTCCGTGGCTGAAAAGACAGGAACCAAGTACAAAGTCGACATAGACGACGTGAAAATCCAGAAAAAACCAGGCGAATCGATCAGAGAAACCAAGCTCATAAACGGCATCGTAGTCGACAAAGAAGTGGTTCATCCAGGAATGCCGAAAAGAGTTGAAAAGGGCAAAATTGCATTGCTGGACACGCCTTTAGAAATTGAAAAAACGGAATTCGACGCAAAAATCAACATTGAGAGCCCCGAACAGATGGAAGCCTTCCTTAAACAGGAAGAAAACATGCTTAGAGAAATGGTTGGAAAAATCGCGAAAGTAGGCGCAAACGTTGTTATCTGCCAAAAAGGCATCGATGACTTGGCTCAACATTTCATGGCGAGAAAGAATATCCTAGCAGTCAGACGAGTTAAAAAGTCTGACATGGAAGGATTGACAAAAGCCACCGGCGGAAAGATAGCCAGCAACTTGGACAGCATAACCAAAAAAGACCTTGGCTACGCCGCAATCGTCGAAGAGCGCAAAATAGGCGACGACAAAATGACCTTCATTGAAGGTTGCAAACATCCCCACTCAGTCACAATCCTAATCCGCGGTGGAACAGAACGCATAGTAGATGAAGCTGAACGTTCAATACATGACGCCCTGTGCGTCATCAGAGACGTAGTTGAAGAACCGAAGATCGTAGCAGGCGGAGGAGCGCCAGAACTTGAAGCGGGAAGAGTGTTAAAAAACTACGCAGAAACCTTGCCTGGAAGAGAGCAACTGGCAGTAATGTGCTTTGCAGAAGCCTTAGAGTCAGTAGCAACGACACTGGCTGAGAATGCAGGTTTGGACCCTATAGACATCATATCAGAGCTGAGGGCACGCCACGAGAAAGAGCAGACATGGACAGGAGTAGACGTATTCAACGGCAAAATAGGTGACATGAAAAGAGCAGATGTATACGAACCCCTCGCCGTAAAGAAACAAATCATAAAATCTGCAACTGAAGCCGCGACTATGATCTTAAAGATCGACGATGTCATCGCCGCTGGCAAGGCTAAAATGCCTGCCGGTCCGCCTAGAGGCCCAGGTGGTCCTGGCGGGATGGGTGGAATGGGCGGAATGCCTCCGGGCGGCGGGGAGTTTTAGGAGACGCCTTCACGCAAAGAGATCAAGGTAGGTCCTCCGAAGTTAACCCGTTTCGAGAAGGCTCGAATAGTGGGGGCCCGAGCGCTTCAAATTGCCATGGGCGCCCCTATCCTTGTCGAGCCTTCAGCTCTTTCTAGCCCGATAAATATCGCTCTAAGCGAGCTTGAAAGCGGCATACTCCCTATAACCATCCGTCGAACGTTGCCAGATGGGACGTTCCAAGATGTGGCACTCACATGGCTTCTCCAAGGACAATAACTACTTTTCCTGTTTTGCCGAAATTTCTTTTGCCTCGCTCAATGTTTTAATGATTCTCTTCCAATGGGCTCCTTGCCAATAGACTTTTCCACACCTTGGGCACTCCCAAAACTTTTCATAAAAGGTCTTAGTGGAAGATGGGATTTTTTCAGCTATCCTGTCTTTCTTTGTAGGTTTTATTTTTGCGTTGCATTTGGGACAGCGGGAGGCG
>JABAOH010110873.1_pt2 | contig 13590 bp, 15 predicted proteins | sample 7062181 | NCBI WGS metagenome assembly JABAOH01 (sample SAMN14538630, study PRJNA623070) | marine sediment metagenome | biome: marine biome [ENVO:00000428]; feature: marine pelagic biome [ENVO:01000023]; material: deep marine sediment [ENVO:00002113]; isolation source: pool of 5 deep marine... | reverse complement strand
CAGTGTTCAAGACCGGGAGCTTTCTGTTCTCAATCATGCATGTTATTTTGACTAATATTGTTAGCGCCACTCCGCTGACCTTCCCTCCTATCCATAGGGTTTATTACCTAAAAATCCTAACTTAAAACTTGGACCTAAATTGGGGGGCTTGACACCAAATATGACCACCATATAAAAATATTGGTGAACACTTTCGTTCCGATATTGAAATTATTGATCAATATGGAAATGAACATTGGGTAAAAAACGTCTTTTTTCCATCAACAAACCAAGTATCATAAATAAAAGTTATTTATTAATAAAATTGTAAATATATAGCGAAAAAGTAAATATAGGTACTATATTCACCCCAAAATCCTAAAATCTACTTAAAACAGGCTATAACCACTATATATTGTGGTTTTCTAACTAAAACAGAAGTGTCCTAATTAATCGTTAATACACCCATAACCCCTTGTAATTTTCTCTAAATTTAATAATATTGATTAGATTGAAACTCGCTTCTTAAAGGAGGAATTTAATGAGATATTTAAAATATTTAATTCTCCTGCTTTAAACAACCCNNTGAAGTTTATTTCCTTCCATAATATAATTTTCATTTATATACAATTCTATTTGGAGGAGTTTGATGAAGTATTTTAAATATTTAATTCTTGCCATAATAACTGCTATCCCTGTAAATACTTTCTCTGGGGGTTTAATTGACAGACCTAGTACCGATTTGTCTGGGTCATTTAAAGTTTTTTCAAGCCTTCAGCTAAGTGCATATTATGATTTAAGAGATCGGGAAAGTTATATACAAGTTACTAATTTTAGTTCTGTTTCCCAGTCTATACACATTCAAATCTTTCAGCATGACAGAAATTGTGATGAGTTAGATTTCTTCGATGAATTAACACCTAATGACACTGTGATATATGATATGAATAATATAGTAAAAAATAACGGTGATCCTGCACCTATAAATCTTCAAGATAATTCTTATGGCTATGTTGTAATTTCCAAATTTACTCCTGGTACAAATGAATTGACAGAAGGACCTGCATTAATTGGTAATTTCAGAATTATAGATGATGCAGGATATGAATACAGAAGCAATATGATTGACATAATACCCGGTGACAGCATTCAAATAAATTCAGTCAATTATATAGCTAACTTTAATACTATTGATAATGCAAATTTTTCTGATGTAATAGGTTATTCATATGATGATGGAGGGAGTTTTGGATTTAGTACCGTTACAAATGTTGATAACGGTTTTAGTTTTGATATTTTTGTATTTGATATGGATGAGGAACCGCTTTCCTGTGATAGAAGGAATTTTGCTTGTGGTAATATTATGAACTATGGGATAAACGAGGATTATCCTGCAAGCAGGGGAAACAACCTTTTATGTCCTGGTGGTGGACTAGCTAATCCACAAGGTGGTTATATTAGTTTCGTAAATGGATTAGACCTTGATGGCAACCCTCCTGGAAGTGATGGAAACGATGATATATTTATAGGTTTAATAGGTATAAACAATGGTAATTCAACAGGTAGCATGGATATATGGTTTATTAGCGAAGGTTTTATTGTAGAAGGTTAACTTTTATTAATCCCACTACAATCCCACAGCTTTTTTAGGCTTGGTGTATTCAATGTGTATTAAAAATTTCTTTGCATTTATATCAATACTTTTATTACTAGCTTCCTGTATGGTCTACCCCCCTGAAGGTAACGGGCGTTATACTTTCAGTCGCAATTTAAATGACGTGAACAATTTGCCCCGCGGAGGAAATACGGTCGGCCCTAAAGTAAAACTTGATTCTGTCTTGTCAGAGCAATGGATCCATCTTAAAAAGCAGGAATTATCCGATTATGAAAGAGACAGAAGAGCAATACTTTCAATGGCCGGTGATTACAGAGTCTCTTTTGACTTTGTTGAAACTATAAATTTTGTTGACAGTAATAAGCTAGATAGACCTTATCAATCCTGGGCTACCGAGAGAATATATGTTTTAAAAGACAGATCGGATTTTATAAGTCTTCAGCACATACTGGTAATGTTTTTCGTTGTTGAAGGTAAGATCGAGGGGCCAAATGTTGTAAAACATTGGCGACAAGACTGGACCTATGAACCTGAATATTTTCATGAATACAGAGGTAATAACTCCTGGGTTAAGAAAAATCTAATTAATGATGAAGTAAAAGGAAAATGGCTACAGGAAGTATTTCATGTGGATGATTCTCCAAGATATGCATCAATAGGTAAGTGGGAACATAACAAAAAATTTTCAATTTGGGAAGGAAATAAGACTTACAGACCCCTTCCAAGGAGGGAATTCAGTGTCAGAGATGATTATAATGTACTTATCGCTGAAAACAAACATATTATACTTCCCCACGGCTGGATTCATGAACAGGAAAATTTTAAGGTCGCAATGAATGAAGACGGAACAGAAAACTATATAGCTAAAGAAAGTGGTTTAAACAGCTATGACAGGATTAGTGAATTTGATTTTTCAGGGGGAGATAAATACTGGGAAAGAACCAAAGATTATTGGGAGGCTGTAAGAGAGGTCTGGACAACAATATATAATCAGAATCCAAATTTTATTTTTACTCCCAAATTATATGAAGAAACTCTTATAAATAAGCAATTTACCTTTGCAGAGGAAAGTGAAAATTTAACTTACGATGAAAAGGTGGAACATGCCAGAACACTAATAAAACAACACATTGANNTTAATAAAACATTTTATAACCTCATGAAATCGTTAAGTTTTATAGCAATCAATGTATTATATACTTTTATAGATTCGTAATTTTTCAGTCCTATGTTCAAATCCACCTGTCGCTTTTAACACTGAATAACCCCTCTTGTAATTTGCTCTTAATTTTGATAGCGTTATCTAGATATTAACCCGATTCTTAAAGGAGGAACTTATGATGAAGTATTTTAAGTATTTAGTTCTAGTTCTTATAGTTGCATTGCCTTTACATAGTTATGGAGTAGGTGATTCGAACCAACTTGATACCGACACAACTTCCCCTTCATTTAATAAAAACAACCAACTAAGTGCTTACTATGATTTAAGAGACAGGGAAAGTTATATTCAGGTTACTAATATTGATGATGTTAATGTTACCATTCATGTACAAATATTTCAGCATGACAGAGGGTGTGATGAGCTTAATTTTAATGACACCCTAACACCTAATGATACAATTGTTTATAATCTGGATGATATAATCAGAAATAATGGTAGCGATGTTCCAGTAAGTCTGGCTGATAATTCATACGGTTATGTAGTTGTCACCACTACTGTTAATGCCCCAACGACGCTGGATCCTGCTTTAATTGGCAACTTAAGAATTATCGATGATGAAGGTTACGAATATAGAACAAACATGATTTCTCTTGATGTTGATCAGGGTGTACAATCAGACAGATTCTTTGCCAATTTCAATACCGTTGATTCTGCAAACCAAGCGGATGTGGTAGGGTATGCTTATCATGGAAAAACTTCAACATCAGTAAGAAATATTGATAATGGTTTCAGTTTTGATATTTTTGTATTCGACCTTGATGAAGATCCACTATCATGTGACAGACGTAACTTTGCCTGTGGTAATGTGATGAATTACGGTATAAATGAAGATTATCCTGCAAGCAGGGGGACTGACTTGTTATGTCCTGGAGGAGGATTAGCCAATCCTCAAGGTGGATTTGTACAATTTATAAATGGAACCAACTTAGATGGAACCCCACCTGAATCCGAAGCCGACGGTGAAGACGTATTTGTAGGTTTGATAGGTATAAACAATAATGACGGAACTGGAAGTATAGATATATGGTATGCAGATTATGAGGACTAAAGTTTATTAACAATATCCAATCAATATAGAATTTTAAAAGCTACGGAAGCCAAAAAGCCCGAGATATTTAGTCTCGGGCTTTCTAATACATAGCCTCTTAATAGAGGGGAATTTAAGATATATTCATTATATTAAATTCTCCTGCTTTAAACAACCCTGATTTTACCTTTAAACTTCATTAACAATTGAAGTTTAGTTCCATCCATAATATAATCTTCCCTAATATACAATTCCCTTTGGAGGAGCTTTATGAAGTATTTTACTTATTTAATTCTGGCGATCATACTGGCAACACCTATTAACGGTTTTGCGGGAAGCGGAGTAACGGAAATAGTGATTTCCAATACTGACACTCCTTTTACCCGAAGAGAAGCTGCATATTATGATTTGAGAGATCGTAAAACATATATACAAATATCAAATACATCGACTTCAACAAACAATATTCACATTCAAATTTTTCAAAATGACAGAGATTGTAATGAGCTGGATTTCTTCGATTCATTAACACCGAATGATACGGTTATTTATGACCTCGATAATATTATTAAAAACGATGGTAAACCTGCTCCAATTAACCTTGCAGATAATTCTTATGGCTATGTTGTTATTACAGCTGAAAATTCTCCTATTATTGGTAATGTAAGGATTGTTGATGATAGCGGATATGAATATAGATCTAACACTGTTGATATGGTTGAATTACCTTTCACAAGTGAACCTTTTCAAGTTGATATAGATTTCTATGCTAATTTTAATACAGTAGACGGTGCAAAATTTGCTGATGTAATAGGTTTTGCTGTGGATACAAGAAAATCCGGCTTTGATAATACAGCAGCAAATGAGTCAAATGGTGTTTCATTTGATATATTTGTTTATGATATGGATGAAGATCCATTATCATGCGACAGAAGAAATTTTGCCTGCGGTAAGGTGATGAACTATGGAATAAATGAAGATTATCCTGCTAGTAGGGGTGAGGATTTACTTTGTCCTGGAGGAGGATTAGCTAATCCAGATGGTGGTTACATTCTTTTTACTAATCCTAATGGATTCGATCGTGATTGTGTTAATAATCCACAAAATGATAGTAATGATGTTTTTTGTGCTGGTCGTGGGGGTGAGATTTTTATAGGATTAATTGGAATAAATAATGGTAATGGAACGGGTAGTTTAGACATTTGGCACCTAATAACAAGAAATGCAACGATCGAAACTAATCCTCCTCCTTCTGACAAACGTCTTAAAAATAATATAAATTTAATTCATAAACTAGAAAATGGTGTAAAACTCTACAGTTTTAATTATAAAAATAGTGCAAGTTTAATTGATCAAACATATGTGGGAGTTATGGCTCAAGACCTTAATGAATTAGGACTTGAAAATGCTGTAGTTACAATGCCGAATGGTTATTATGCTGTTGATTACAGCAAGCTAGGTTTACGGATGACTACTCTTAAAGAATGGGAAGAAAAAGGCTTAAATTCAGTTATGATTGATTATAATTATTAATCCCACTAAAATCACTCAGCTTTTTTAAACCTTTATTTATTCAATGATTTAAACATGTTACATGTTTTATAGTTTAATCTAATATGGGGACAATAATTTGCCCTTATATTAGAGATTGTTTAATCCGAATATAATTCCTCCTCATAATGTCCTTTCAGGTTATTATATATGGAAAAATCCTTATAATAAGTAGTTATTGGTAGCAAAAACTTATAGCTGCGAGGAGTATGAATATGATAGTAGCTCGTTGGCATATCGATGCACGTTTCGGACACAAACAAACAGTCTTAGAATCATTGAAAAATTGGAATGATACAATTGGTACCCAAATTGGATGGAGTGGTGATAAAGTACGTATAATTACCGGCTCTATAGGTGCGTTGGAATCAACAATTGAGGTAGACATAACTCTAGATGATATAGCTGAACTGAATGATTCATGGACAAAGCTGGGTAACATCGATGAACACAAACAATGGAGCAAAGATCTTGAACCCTATATCGTCTCGGGAACTTCAAGGTGGGAAATTTTTCGTGTAGCCTAGCTGTGCCACCCTATAGATATATTATATGTTGTAAAGCACATAATACTACTACGATTCGTAGCGGCAGGTGAGCCTGGTCGTCATATGTTACATTAGTAGACAAACAATGTAATAAAGCATTTGTTGGTGGATGGTATTCACCCGTCGTCGCATTAGATTCTTATGGATCCTATCAAAATATTTGAAAACTATTCCTCTGACTTTGAATTAACAATTGTTGATGATAATTGGTCAAGGCTTGAAAAATACTTTGCAAAGGATGCTACATATTTAAATGTAGGTTTTCCCGAATCCATATCAAAAGGACCTGTGGCCATAATAGAGTTTCTAAAAATTGATGTTTCAAAATATGATCGAAAATTTGATTCACGAACTCTTACAGGTCTTACTCCACCTAAAGTTGAAAATAACAGACTATCACGTACTTGGCGTTGTACTTACAAACTTGCAGGGACAAAAGATCTAGTTTTAGAAGGGGAATCAAGATATTTATTTGCAGATAATTTAATCAAAGAATATGAAGGTGAATTAACATCAGATTCTTTTAAAAAATTGGAAGAGTGGATGAAAGAGTTCGGTGAAAAAATAAAATAATTAATCTTTTTTATTGATAGTCTATACTTTCTTTCATCTTTATTAAAACCTAATTTAAAATTTAAGTTACCATTATGCAATGCTGAAGAAAAAAAGGGCAAAAAAGTTCGGCATAATTAGAATATAGATGCAAATAAAATACTACGGTTATAACACCTTTATAATAAAATCAAAAAACAAAATAATCGCAATTGATCCAGGTGCGGATCTGTACTTCTTTAGACTTAAAAGCTTAATTCCTAAAAAAGAGTGGAAAAATATTACACATATATTTGTTACCCATGGTGACCCTGATCATCATTGGTATACAGATAGAGTAGCCAAGACCTCAAATGCAAAAGTTATATGTAATAAAACTATGGTAAGAGAAAAAAATGGTATTAATCTGATGCTGGGCCCACGAGATAAAGGTCTATCATTTACAAAATCAATAAAAAATTTGCACACAATTTCGGTTAATGAAACAATCGAACTTGATGGAATTAGAATTAAAGGTATTAAAGCAACACATGGTCCTGTTACATTTAAAATTGGCCCTTTTTCTAAAACATTAAATGTCGGTACAAATGAAAGAATGGGCTGGGGTGCTATAGGATTTAAAATTAATATTGATGAAAAAATTATTGTAAATCTTGGGGATACCCTTCTTAATAAATCTGAATGGAAAATGATTGGTGATACTGATGTATTAATGATCCCGATTGGAGGGAAGATTCCCCATAATACGATGGACGAATCAGAAGCATTGAAAGCTGTAGATATAATTAAGCCCAAAGTTGTAATACCTTGCCATTATAACTGCCCAGCATTATTCAGTAATAATTACAATCCTGCTGATGATAAGATGTTTAAAGAAGAAGTTGAAAATAAGGGAATTAAGTGCACAATTCTTGAAAGAGGTGAATCATTTAATTTTTAACACACTTGTAAAGTTAATGGTTTATAATTACTGAACTTTAAAATCTTCAAATCCACCAGTAGCCACTATAAATATCTATTATGGTGCACCGTGCAGCAGAGCAAGAAATACAAGTTCTTCATCAAGCGCAGTAATTCCGTGTGATTCATTCTGTGTAAAAATTATCACTGATTCGGAATCCACTTCCTTTTTTACACCATCCTCGCCCCAAAAAATTCCCCTTCCTTTAATTATATTTATAAATACTGGTGATGAAGGTGATTTGTGCTCTTTTATTGATTGACCAGGTAAGAGACTAAATCTCAGAATACGGTTGTTTTTATTAATAAATACAGGTTCAGCTATAGCATGCTCTTCATTAAAACTTATATCTTCTTTTGGATTTATTATCTTCATAATTTTAGTATAGCATTTATTTGATTTGAAACTCAAACATTAAAAAACTTAGTATTAATAGACGGTTTATACGCTTTACAATTGAAGTTTAGTTCCCTTTTCTCTATACTCATCCTTTATATAAGACACTATTAAAATAGGAGTTTAATATGAAGTACATCAAATACTTGTTTCTGGCCACAATTATTTTTATTCCTTTTAATACATTTGCACAACCGTTAACACAAAACCAGGTTTTAATAACCACAACAGATAAAACAGATGAAGAAGTTCATGCTTACTACGACCTCAGAGATAGGAAAAGTTATATACAGGTTACTCTTGCAGATAAAGACGTTAATATTTGTATTCATGTACAGATTTTTCAACAGGATAAAGGTTGCAGTGAACTGGATTTTGAAGATGAATTAACACCCAATGACACTGTAATCTATGATATGGATAATATTATCAGAAATAATGGGACACAAGTCCCAATTAATCTTGACGATGACTCATATGGTTTTGTAGCAATTTCGTCTTATACTTGCAATGATAGATCCGATGATAATGGACAATTATTAGGTAATTTCAGGATTATTGATAATTCCGGATATGAATATAGAATGAATCTTATAACCAACAATGGGAACAGAAATATGCTTTTACCTAGCAATGACAATCCCCCCCCTGCTTCAACAAAACTTATAAGAAATATTATTATTCCTTTCAATACTGTAGATGGAGCAAATCATGCAGATATAATCGCTTTTATGACTGACGATGATAGAAATCCCGGCAGAAATGATGAAATGTTCAATAGAGATGCAGGAATAACCTTTTCAGTATTCCAAGTGGATGAAAATGAGGAAAAACTTTCATGTGATCAGGTTACTTTTGCTTGTGGAGAGGGAAGGGTTATGAATTATGGTATTAATGACGATTATCCCGCTAGCAGAGGTGATAACCTGTTATGTAAAGGTGCTTCATTATTACCAGGACAAAAACATGGGTATATTTCGCTTGAAAATCCTACTTATGTAGATCCAATTAACATTGGTAGGCATAACTTTATATGTTTAGTTGGTCTCAATAATGAAAATGGAACTGGAAGTATGGATGAATGTAGGTATCAGTGTATAGATGATAGTAATGATTGCATTGATTAATATATTTTAAATTTTTGGTCCTACTACAATCACCTTATTTTTTTGAAGCTTGATATATTTAATAATTTAATCGAGTTACAAAAACACGCAAATACAGTCCAATATCATGAAAATTGTTTTCGTATATAATGCTGATAGTGGAAAGATCAATTCTATTCTTGATTGTGCACATAAGATTGTAAGTCCATCAACATATAAATGTTCGTTGTGCTCTTTGACGCATAACGCTTTTAATGAAAAGTCTGAATGGTCAAAATTCAGAAAATCCACTGGTCATGAATTGGTGTTCTTGCACAAAGACGAGTATGAATCCAGATTCAATTCCAAGTTTGAATATCCGGTTATCCTTGATGTCACTAACGAAACAAAGGTTCTAATTTCCAGTGCAGATTTAAAGAAGTTTGAAAATGTTAAAGATCTTATTTCAGCTGTTGAGAAAGTCACTAGTTAACAATTAGGGAAAACAATTAATTTAATTTTTTGAATTTTCTATCCTATGGAAATAATGTTAGTTTAAATTTAGATTATTATAAATTTATGCAGGAGAACTGTAATGAAATTAGATCCGTCTAGAATTATTGAAGTTGGTTTAGGTTTCTGGCAATCCAGAACCCTGCTAAGCGCTGTAGAACTAGGAGTATTTAGTTTGCTGGGAAATAATAAAATGAGTGGTGAAGAGATTAAAGATAAGCTAGGGCTCCATATTAGAGGCACCTGGGATTTTCTTGATGCACTAGTTGCAATGAAGTTTTTGGAGCGCGAAGGAAATGGACAGGAGGCTAAATACTTTAATACTCCTGAGAGCTCTGTTTATCTTGATAAAAACAGCCCTAATTATATAGGTGGCATATTGGAAATGGCAAGTACTAGATTATATCGTTATTGGGGTGATTTAACAGAAGGATTAAAAACCGGAAAACCTCAAAGTGAAAGCAAACACGATCTTGAGCCAATATTTGATATTCTTTACAAAGATCAGGAAAAACTAGAACAGTTTATGAGGGCAATGACAGGCCTCTCGGCAATGAATTTTGAATCGTTTGCTGACAAATTTGATTTCTCAAACTACTCCACTTTGTGTGATGTTGGTGGAGCCACCGGACAACTTTCCATTATGGTAGCAACTGCTAATCCACATATGAACTGTATAAGCTTTGATCTTCCACCTGTAGAACCTATTGCTAAAAAAATCATAAAAGCAGCTGGATTATCTGCCAAAGTAAAAACAGCATCCGGTGATTTCTTTAAAGATCCTATACCAGAAGCAGAAATAATAACCATGGGCATGATACTTCATGACTGGAATTTGGAAAATAAACTTCATCTTATCAAATCAGCTTATAATAGCCTTCCTGAAGGAGGAGCACTTATAGCAATTGAAAATATTATAGATGATGAAAGACGTGAAAATGTTTTTGGTCTTATGATGTCATTAAATATGCTAATCGAATTTGGTGAGGCTTTTGATTTTACTGGTGCAGATTATGCAAAATGGTGTAAAGAAATTGGATTTAAAAAAATAGAAATTATGCCTTTAGGAGGTCCAGCAAGTGCAGCAATAGCCTATAAATAGATTTATTTTATAAGTGTCTTCACAACCTTAACTCTTGCTAGCTGAACTATTCATCTTTCTGAGCCACACCATAAATCACATTCGTTGATATGGATTTAATATTGTTTTCATTAATAAATGCAATATTATCTTGCCGTACGCGTTCAGCAAGGTCTTTACCTGCTGATTCCGCAGCCGCCCTCAAGCCTGACCCTGTCACAACTTTCCACCAGGAATCTTGATTAAAAAGTTTTTGCTCTCCTTGCTCGGCTTCGGCGGTAATATTTGTGGTACCACCGTCTCTTAAAAGTTGTTCAACAGCTTGTACCGTCGTAATCCTATCCCATGGCCGAAAATCAGATACCAGATCAGGTCGTTCTTTTTTGAGCTCATTATCAAAGGCGCCATACATAGGCTCAAATAAATCGGGACCCCATGTTGTAATCGCAAGCTTTCCACCGGGCTTTACAACTCTCCAAAGCTCAGCCACAAGCGACTCCATATCAGGTACAAAAAAGATTCCGAAAACGCAAATAACTGCATCAAAAGTATTGTCTTCAAAATCCAGATTGGTCATATCACCCTGTCTGAACTCAACATTTTGTAATCCTTGTGCTTTAGCTTTAGTCCGTCCCAACTCTAGCAGGCCCTCGGCAAGGTCGATCCCAATCACCTTTCCAGTTGAACCCACAATCTCCGCTACCGGAATTGCCGATGCTCCGGTCCCGCAGGCAACATCCAGCACACTCGCGCCTGATGCTAAATCTAGACGTTCAACAGTCCCTCGTCCGTAGCGATCCCAGTACTCATTTGCCGGATCATCAAAACTGTCTGCAGCTGCATTATAGGTTGATTGTGCTTTCTTTTTTGCTTCTTCCACAATATGACCCCCCTGTGGCTTAATTAATATCTTTAGATACTAATTATTTTGATGCATTAATGATTATTTATGATTCGGTCCCTTCTACATTTATCAAGCAACCACTTAGTAATCACAGCTTGCTTATTGCAATAACCATAATTTTTAAATATGTAAGTATCGGTGGACTAATTTGTCCCTCGCCAATAAACTCAAATTAACAATTGAAGTTTAATTTATATTTTAATATAATCTTATAATACAAATTTCTTAAGGGAGCCTGCTATGAAAATACTATTATCATTAATTATTACAATACTTTTATTTTTACCAAACAATCTTAATGCATTAGACAATTTCACTCTGGATTTTAATACGGATATTATCAATACTGAAGGTGTATATAATGCTAAATTCAACACACAAATTAGTGCCTATTACGACTTAAGGAACAGACAAAGTTCTGTTCAGATAACAAATTTCAGTGCTAATAATATAAGAATACATGTACAGATTTTCCAGCATGATAGGGGTTGTGATGAACTTAACTTCTTTGATGATCTTACTCCTAACGACACCGTTGTTTATAACATGGACAATATAATCAAGAATGATGGTTCAAATGCTCCTGTAAATCTAGCTGATGATTCTTATGGTTATGTTGTTGTATCCGATACCAGGTTAGATGATGGGATTAATGAAAACACATTTCCTTCATTAATCGGAAATTTCAGAATAGCTGATGACTCTGGTTATGAATACAGAACAAATATGATTTCCCCAGATAGATCCAGGGAGGCTTTCCCTGTTGATGCAGCTAATTTAATTGCTCATTTTAACACAGCTGACAATGCTCAGTTCGCTGATGTTGTTGGATATGCTTTCGAAGGGGTAACTTCAAATACCTCAACTGTTAACAATATAGATGAAGGATTTAGTTTTGATATTTTTGTTTATGATATGAATGAAGAACCATTATCCTGCGACAGAAGGAATTTTGCCTGTGGAAATGTTATGAACTATGGAATAAATGAAGATTATCCTGCAAGCAGAGGAAATGATCTTGTTTGTCCCGGTGGGGGCCTGGCCAATCCTGATGGTGGATTTATAAGCTTTGAAAATGGTAGTAATCTTGATGGGGGAGATTTGGACGGAGACGGTATTGGTGATGACGCAAGTGATCAGAATGATTTTTTTGTTGGATTAATAGGTATAAATAATGGCGATGGAACAGGGAGCATGGATACTTGGATAAATGAGTTTTTTATTGGATATATCTGATATTCGTTTAAAAAATAATATTAATTTTGTTCATACTTTAGAAAATGGCATAAAACTATACAGCTTTAGATATAATAAAAGTGTGGGTGCTGGGGATGAAACATTTGTAGGAGTTATGGCACAGGACCTTAATAATATGGGGCTTGATAATACTGTGGTTAAAATGCCAAATGGTTATTATGCTGTTAATTATAAAAAACTTGGACTACGCATGGCTACCCTAGAAGAATGGGAAGAAAAAGGTTTATCTGCGGTTTTAATCTTTGAATAAAATATTTTAATATATAAAACATTTATAGGCAGTGAAGTTAATTAGCTTCATTGCCTTTTTTATATTGCTAATATAGCAATTAAAATTAGATTTTACTTCCATTCTATTCATAATTTACTGCTTTTTCTTTTTATTAAATTTTTTTGACTCATCTAAAGCTGCACGAACCAATGCTTGTACTGCCCAGCTATTAACTTCACCGGCTGTTTTATTGTCTAAATTAAGTACATCCTTATAAACGATCATGGATTCAGTGGCAAAGAGAACAGCCAAGGCTGAACAGGTTTTTTTATAAATAGAATCCTCGAAGTATTCTCTGCCAGGGGCGAGTGCTGCATCTATCACAATGCTTCTTCTGTTTTGACGGACTGGTATTTTATCTATATCACCATCCGTCAATTTACGTGTTATAGAGTATGCTAACATAATTCTTAACTGTGTTTCATTTTTATAAACAATGTCATGAAATGCTTTTTCTGCTTTATCTATTCTGTATAGCGGATCTTTAGAAATTTCATCATCAAAAATTGTTTCATCAGTTGGAGCAACTCCGTCGATCGGCGCTTCAATAAGCAGTGAATCAATATTTGGAAAGTAGCGATATATAGTTGCACGAGAAACCAATGCTTCTTCTGCCACTTCTTCCATA
>JABAOH010003434.1_pt3 | contig 13592 bp, 17 predicted proteins | sample 7062181 | NCBI WGS metagenome assembly JABAOH01 (sample SAMN14538630, study PRJNA623070) | marine sediment metagenome | biome: marine biome [ENVO:00000428]; feature: marine pelagic biome [ENVO:01000023]; material: deep marine sediment [ENVO:00002113]; isolation source: pool of 5 deep marine... | reverse complement strand
CAACAAAAGTTGCGAGTCAGATACATCATAAACACGCATGGTCACCTTGACCACACAGCTGGCAATGGAATTGCGAAGAGGCTAACTGGCGCACCAATCTTGATTCACGAGTATGACACGCCGATGTTGACTGATCCAACTAGAAACCTGTCGATGGCGTTTGGTCTTCGCAGCATCTCTATGCCGCCTGCCGATCGAACACTTCAGGATGGAGATATTGTTCGAATAGGTGAAGCCACGCTTCGTGTACTTCATACGCCTGGACATAGCAGAGGAAGCATATGCATTTTGAGGCCTGATGCTGTTTTCACCGGAGACACCTTGTTCGCTGGCTCAATCGGTCGAACAGATCTTCCAAGCTCATCTTACGAAGAAATCATGCTTTCGATAAGAAAACTTGCAGAATTGCCAGACCACACAGTAATTTATCCTGGACATGGCCCGAGTTCCACGATAGGTGAAGAAAAGAGGCATAATCCTTTCTTGGAAAAACTCTAACCTGTCGTACGCGCCATAGACTTGCAGTGTGAGCCTACATAAGATTCAAAGGAACAGCGATCCTACTTTTTGAGGTTCTCCTGGATCTCAAGAGTTTTGTTAATGCTCTATTTCATTTATTAGGTAGTTCAGTGGTTTAGGCTTCGGACAAGGTGCAGGTAATATTTCATGGAGGAAATTCAGCTAGTTCGGTCAGCTACACCTTTTGATTTAGAGTGTACCCTCAGATGCGGCCAGTTATTTCGATGGGAGAAACTGAGCACTTGGTGGTACGGAGTTGTCGAGGACTTGGTTATTAAGTTGAAGCAGGTCAGCGACAAACTGTTGTTCAAAACTTTTCCGGAAAAAAAAGATGCCCGTTTTGTGGCGAACTATCTCAGACTGGACGACAACTTGTCTCACATCCTTTCAAAAATAAACAAAGACGAACACATAGGAATGGCCATTCAACGTTACCGCGGATTGAGAATCACCAGACAAGATCCGTGGGAGTGCCTAATCTCCTACATCTGTGCAACATATAAGAACATCCCAGCAATCAAAAAGATGGTTCTGAACCTCTCCGAACAGTTCGGAAAGAAAATAAAATTTGAGGGTCGATATTTTTGCGCATTTCCAAAGCCCGAAGTCTTGGTTGACGCCGATGTCAATCAAATAAGAGCATGTAAGCTGGGGTTTAGGGCAAAAAGGGTCCTGGAAGTCTCAAGAATTGTGTACAATGAAGAGTTGAACTTGGAAAGCTTGAGAAAAATGGATTATTATGAGGCGAAACGTGAACTATTATCCCTACCGGGTGTTGGACATAAGGTCGCCGACTGCGTCCTGTTGTTCTCTCTAGACAAGCTGGAAGCTTTTCCAGTGGATATCTGGGTAAAACGTGCTGTTCTCGATTTCTATCGCAACCACTTTGAGGACCCATTTGTGAGAAAGATCTCCAGTACAGCCTCACTCACGCTAAACGAATACAAAAAGATCAACACTTTTGGAATGAGCTACTTTGGGGAATACGCTGGATATGCCCAAGAATACCTATTCGCTTTATCAAGAAAGCAACAGACATTCGCGTGTGCATACCGTTCCTCTTTTCCTTCTTCCAATTAAACTTTGGACTTTTCCGCAAAAGATTTCATTTTCGCTTTCTTGAGCAGATTAACATGTTTGACCAGCTCGTGGACAACCGCTTCAAAGGCTTTTCTCCCTTTTTCCGCAGAGACTGTTGTTGATTTGCCAAATACTCCTGAACTTGTTTCGTCCACTGTGTCAAGCGGAAGAGTTATGCCCTCTGTTTCTGCAAAGTTTTTGCGAGTTTTTTCATTGACGGCTTTATCCATGTCGACAATGTGTGGGTGTAGAGCCAAATTCACGGAAGTTTCTTCAGCACAGGCATGTCTTCTCTCTTCCGATTCAAAAAGGTTGGGCAAAAGTCTGTCAGTAGCAATCCACCAGTGAAAGATTGAAACCAAAATTCCTCCCTTTCTTAGTTCTCTCGCCACCTCCATAAGAGCAGGTGTGTTGCCACCGTGTCCATTAACTATCACGATTTTTCCTACTCCATAGTAGTTGAGTGCAAGACATGTATCCTTAACGTAGTTTTTGAATGAATTCGCAGATATGTAAATAGTTCCCCAAAACTGTCTATGATGTGAACTCACGCCGAAGGGGATTACTGGCAAGCAGAGGGTTCCTGTGCGTTTGGCTGTTTCTTCGGCTATGGCTTCAGCTATCAAATGGTCCGTTCCAAGCGGATTTTGCGGCCCATGCTGCTCATTTGAACCTACCGGGAGAATTGCTACATCATTGTTGCTGAAATACTCTCTAGCTTCATTCCAACTCATTTCCTCAAGTTTGAATTTCATCGCTGTCACCCTCTCAACGAAATCAGTTTATAAATGGAGATTGAATATAAACCTGTGATATGCGGGCGCACGCTTTTGGATTCAATTTAATGTATTCTTACACTACATCAGGCGTGTAGCAATGAGAAATATTTCCTTCTCTGCGTTTCTTCACTCGCCTGCTTTATTATCCCTGGGCGCGCGCATTTCCCGTGTGGGCCATGTTTTTGTCCACGTTTCCTCAACCTCAATCTGCTCTAGCCTCTCCAGAATTTTTTCAACCTGAGCCCTAATTTCTTGAGCCTTATTCTCAGCAGCGTTCTCCTGCGCGCGTTCTTTTTGTTTGGTTTTTTGATTTGACATTGCAGGTTGACGTGGACTCGTAAGATTAATAAGAGTTATGAATCGTAAATCCAAATTCGAAATGTGCCTAAACTAGGGGATTGAAATGCTTCGAGGAACCATCAGCATCACGTTGCCGAAAGAAAGTGTCGACTGGATAGATGAAAAAGTCAAAGCAGACGCTTACACTGGTTACAGCTATGTTGTGGATTTTTCATTCCTTAGAGAGATGCAAGAGAAATGAATGAAAGACAAGTTCTGAAGTGGTTGGCGGAGGCGCGGACACAACCTCCCGACTGGGAAATGTACACTAAGGTCCAAGCGTATGTTATAGACAAGGCCAAAGCTTTAGGAATGAAATTTCAATCGACAACTGTAAACGTGGACGGGCTGAAGCCTACAGGAGAACAAGAAGTTTATGAGGTCATGTTGGAGCAATTGGAATGGTTGTGGGATTCCGTGTGGGAGAGAATTAGAGAAGAACAAGGGGCACATCCAAAGAGAGCGCGTACACAAACATAGAAAGCTTTCGACGATCTGTTCTTTAGTTAAAGAAATGCGCGCTAGTATGGAAGATACTGACTAGGAGGAGACATTCCCGGTTTCCGGCCTTCGCGTGGATTCGACCTTAATAGTTAGTTCATGTAGATTGCCGTCAGTCATCTGAAACGCCGCTATTCTTCCATCGCTAGCAGACAGGATTAGCCAAACGGCTTCACCCCAAAGCCTCATGTACTGAAGGTCAACCCTTGAAGGTCTGGCAGGCGCTGGATGCGAGTGAAAGAAACCTACAAACTGTAGCCCGTTTCGCTCTGCTTCTTCGAAGGCATCAAAAACCTTTTGCGGGTCAGCCTTAAATCTGGTCGATGCTTCTAAAACGTTTGTCATCACCACAACCTTCGTTACAACAGCCTCTCTGAAATTTAATCTCCCAAAAAGAAGGGCACAAGCTTCAATCGGATGAGCCTTTCTACTTTCATCCTTCAAAAAGCGTAATTGTTCGCCTGTTAACCGAAGAATCATTCGTTGGCGTCTCCCGTGGGAAGTTGTTAGAGGCAGCCCTTTTCCTTCAACGCTTCCGTTGCTTTTTGACCCCGCGCGCGCAGAAGAGATGATTGCCTTTCTTATGTTAGGTGAGTTTTTTCTCATGGTTCTCCCTGCGTGTGCGACCTTGTTGCCTATATTATCTTTTGTGATTGATGTTTGATTGTTCGTTTTTTTGTGGGGCAGTACTGTAGGAAGCCTTTCAACGAGTTTGGCTTAACCTTTTACTACTGAAATCGGTAGTAATCTAGCTACTCGTGTTGCGATGCCAAGCTTGTCACTCACTTCTACCACTCGATCTACGTTTTTGTAGGCGGGATCTGCTTCTTCGGCTAAGATAACTTGGCTTGCGGCTCTAATGATGATTCCACGTTGTTCCAAGGCCTTTTTCACGTCTCCTCCCCAAAACCTTCGTTTTGCGGCTTTTCGACTCATCATGCGGCCGGCTCCGTGAGCTGTGGAGCCAAACGAGACTTCCATGGCTTTTGGTGTGCCGACAAGCAACCATGAGCTGGTGCCCATGCTTCCTGGTATGATTACTGGTTGTCCAACTGCTCTGTAATCGGCCGGAACTTCTATGCGTTCAGGAGCAAAAGCGCGGGTTGCACCTTTTCTATGGATCCAAACTTTTGTTGTGTGTTTATTTAGTGTGTGTTTCTCGATTTTCGCGATGTTGTGAGCGACATCGTAGACGAGGTTCAAGCCAAATTCTTCCGCTGGCCTTTTGAATACCTGCTCAAAGCTTTGGCGCACCCAATGAGTAATCGCCTGACGGTTGGAAAAAGCATAGTTGACAGCGCAGGACATGGCTTGATAGTAGTTTTCTGCTTCTTTACTTGTGCCTGGTGCGCAAGCGAGCTCTCGGTCCGGCAGGTCAATTTTGTACTTGTGAACTGCTTGCTCCATGATGCGTAGGTAGTCTGAGCATATCTGGTGTCCATATCCGCGCGAGCCGCAGTGAATCATGGCGGTGACTTGGCCTACATGACTGATGCCGAAGGTTTTGGCGACTTGCGGATTAACGATTTTGTCAACCTTCTGAATCTCAAGGAAGTGGTTTCCCGATCCTAATGTGCCGATTTGAGTAAAACCCCGTTTCTTGGCGGTGACGGAAACCTTGTCCGGGTTGGCTGCTTTCATGCATCCGTTTTCTTCACAGTGCTCAGCGTCTTCGGGCCGACCCAATCCCTGTTTCACAATCCATCCCACGCCCTGCGCTGCAAGTTGGTCGAGTTCGTGGGAGGTTAGACGGAAGTCTTTTCGTCGACTTCCGAGTCCGCAGGGAACATTTTTGAAGATTGTGTTGGTTAGTTCAGCGAGCTTGGGTCGAATGTCAGCCTCGGATAGGTTAGTATTTAACAGTCGAACGCCGCAGTTTATATCATATCCTACTCCTCCAGGACTGATTACGCCTTTTTCATAGTCGGTGGCTGCGACGCCGCCTATTGGAAAGCCATAACCTTCGTGGCCATCAGGCAAAGTAATGGCATGCTTGCAAATACCCGGAAGATGCGCGACATTGACACACTGTTCAAGGGTTCGATCTGTCGTCATTTTTTCAAGCAGATTCTTGTCAGCGAAGACGACTCCGGGCACTCGCATGCCGGGCTTAAATGTTTTAGGTATCCTCCATGTATATTCGTCGACTTTTTCGAGTGGAACCCTTGTTCTGTGTCCAAATCGCTTTTCGTAGCCACGCATCGAATTCACCGCACAACAAACTCGGAGTGAAATATATAAACAATTTTGGTGTATGCGCAATAATGAGTGAAAAACAACTCAAATGTCAAGAATGAACCGTACGGTCACCGTCTTCGGTTTTTTCACAATTTCCATTCGATGGTAGGTTACTGCCTTTACTCCAACCTTTTGCAGGTGTCTCTCTGGATCAAAAGGTTCTCCCCAGATTTTTGCCTTCAACTTGAAACCAGCAAGCGTTTTCTCTATGCTGGAAACTTCAAAACGGCAGTACAGATTGCTCGTTGTGTCGAATCTGATCAGAAGTTCCTCCAGCCAACCGTAAAGAAGAGCGTATTCGTCATGTTCTTCCACTTCTACGAAGTCTTCAGTCTCTGGCTTGACTTTCCCGAGGTCAGTCATGATCTCAAATGTAGCTAAAGCCGCGTTTTCAAAAGCTTTCTCTAGGCTATCGCCGTAGGCTGCTATGTAGGCATCTGCGGTATGCTCCAAAAGCTCGAACCGCTTTTTCACGAGTGCATTCCTTCACTTGGTTCAGTCTAATACAGCTTGTCTATTTATTAGTCGTTGTGATCTCCTAGGATTCCAAAAGCCATGTTTTCAATTCATATTGTGTCTTCATAAGTTTTTTAATAACGCACGCAGACTTTCAGGCACAGGCGGTGCCAGAATGTTTTCTCGAATTAAAGGACCACAAAAGCCTGAGAAGCTCCAGAGATTCGAAAAATCCCGAAGAAACCATGTTAGGAAGATGTTTTATGACTCAGTGGGCAATTGTGGTGACTGCAAGCAAGCTATTTCGCTGCCAAAAGCGGTTTACTGTGGCTTGTTAAGAGCGAAGATAGACGGCGATGTATGCAAGGACTGTCATTATTTCGATCTGGAACCATCGGAATACAAACTCTTCAAGAGAACATGATGGGAAGAAGGAAGTGCGATGAATGAAATGTCCCAACTCTAAGTGTGGCAACGACATCGACAAGGAAAAACAGAAAAAAACGAAGAGTAACTTTTACTACTGCAAGGACTGCGGAACCGTGGTTTTCCGGAAAAAGCACTNNCGTTACTTGTTCTAGTGCTTAGAATTACACGTCAAAATGCCGAGTTAGAGAGCGGTCGCACACGAGCGTGCCGCAAACTTATATCAACGATCGATTTATTAAATAGAGTTTTGTTAGTAGAACAACTTACCTCAATGTGAAAAGTTGTGGATGGTTGAGAAACTGGAACATTGGGATCTGATTGTAGTGGGTGCCGGACCAGCTGGCCTCACAGCTGGCCTCTATGGGGCTCGCAGCGGACTAACAACTTTAGTTCTTGAGGAGAAGACTCCGGGAGGTGCAGCCTCCGAAACGCCACTAGTCGAAAACTACCCAGGCTTCGAAGGTATTAGTGGACGAGACTTAGTCGAGAAAATGACAGAGCACTGCAGGAAGGTCGGGGCAAAAATTAATGAGCTGGAGAGGGTGGTTCAGCTAGATCTGGGGGATGAAAAAAAGGTCAAAACAGATAAAGCAACTTATACGGCCTCTGCTGTAATCATTGCATCAGGCTGTCACTATCGATCGTTACAAGTGCCGGGTGAAGAAAAGTTTCGTGGAAGAGGAGTAAGCTACTGCGCAGTCTGCGACGGAGCCTTCTTCAAAGGAGGAAGAGTGCTCGTCGTCGGCGGCGGAAACTCAGCTGCTTGCTCTGCCATATACCTGGCCAACTTGGCGTCAGATGTTAAGCTGGCTCATCGAAGAGCTCAACTGCGGGCAGAAGGAGCCCTCGTAAAAGACCTGCAGGCGCAGAAAGTAGAGGTTCTATGGAACACGGAACTTAAAGAGATAAAAGGTGATGTCAAAGTGAAAAGTGTGATTCTCACCAACAACAAAACAGGCGAAACCGAGGAAACCAACGTTGACGGCGTGTTCGTCCAAGTGGGTGAAGTACCAAATAGTCAGGTTGCTAAAGAGGCAGGAGTTGAGCTGGACAAAGGTGGGTTCATCGTCGTAGATGACCGTCAACGAACCAGCATCAACGGAGTGTACGCCGCTGGAGACGTAACCACAGGTCCAGTTAAGCAAATCGGAACAGCTGTAGGGCAAGCTATCGTAGCGGCCACCGAAGCGTTCTGTTACCTCAAGAGACCCTACTACTATAAGGGATGACGAAACTGGAACAACTGCTACTATCGAAACGAACAGTCATAAACGCCACACTTGATGGACTCTACATCTTGGGATGTGAGGGGCTCTGAGAAAACGGGATCCTAAGTTTCGAAACGAGATCCTGTCGACTCCAGGAGGAGAGACTCTGCAACGCTGCTATCAATGCGGCTCCTGCACCGGAGGTTGCCCAACCAGCTTCTACACCAGCTTTCGCGTTAGAAGAGTGGTTCACCAGTCTCTTCTTGGGTTAAGAGATGATGTGCTGAGAGGCAAAGAAATCTGGATGTGCACAGTTTGCTTCACTTGCCAAGAACGATGTCCAACAGGAGTTGAAGTGACTGACCTTATGCTTGCTCTGAGAAACCTTGCGACCAAAGAAGGCTATTCTCCAGCTCCCCTCAAGAACGTGTTGAAAGCCCTCTTCGAAACCGGACACGAGTTTCCGTTCACTGGATACACCAGAAAACTTCGAAGGAAGCTCGGTCTGAGCGAAACCCCTCCATTGACGATAAGCAGCCAAAAGGCGCTGGAAGAGGTTCAAAAGCTAATGAAAATGGCTGGAGCGGGCACCCTCTTGAAATCAGGCGAGATGAAAGAATGAAGGAATACGCGTTATTTCTGGGCTGTCTCATTCCCGCCAGACTCCCCCATATTGAAGCTATATCCATTAAGGTTTTAGATCAGCTTGGCGTAAAGACGAAAGACATAACAGATGCTTCTTGTTGCCCCGACCCTGTGGTTATGAAGTCACTCGACTTCAAAAGTTGGCTGGCAATCGCTGCTAGGAACCTCTCCATGGCTGAAGAGACAGAATCCGACATTCTGACATTGTGTAGCGGATGCTTCTCAACTCTCAGCAAAGCCAACCACCTTCTCAAACACAATGATGAACTCAGAGGAGAAGTCAGCCACCTTCTCTCTGAGATCAACAGGAGCTTCTCTGGCAAGATCAATGTGAAACACGTCGTGGAGATCATTAGAGACGTTGGGAAGGAAACCATAGAACAGCGGGTGAAAAAACCTTTGAAACAGTTGAAAGTTGCCAGCCACCCTGGCTGCCACCTCGTGAGACCCAGCGACGTCATTCACGTAGACGATCCCAACGTGCCGACAATCCAAGAAGAAATCGTGAGCTGGGTGGGCGCCAAGCCAGTGAGCTATCCTCTCAAAATGTTGTGTTGTGGGGTTGGAATAAAGATGGTTGATCCAGAAGCGAACCTCTTGTTGTTGAGGGAGAAGTTGGCAGACATAAAGGAGACAGAGGCGAACTGCATAGTCACTCCCTGCCCCTTCTGTTTCATGCAGTTCGACAAGGGCCAGAAAGAGGTTAACCGAGAGTTTAGCGAAAACTACGTTTTTCCCGTGTTCTACATAACTGAGTTGCTAGGGCTGGCGCTCGGTTTTTCACCCGACGAAGTGGGACTTCAATTTCACGCAACGCCTGTCAAAAAGGTTTGAATCAAAGATGTCAAAGAAAAAAGAAGAGAAGCGAGTCGGCGTTTTCATCTGTCACTGCGGCAAAAACATAGCTGGCGGACTAGACATCAAGGTGTTGCTTGAACACGCAAAACAACTTGAAGGCGTGGTTTTCGTGGCTGAAAACAGGTTCACTTGCTCCGATGAAGGTCAAAACACAATCAAACATGCTGTCAAAGAGCAAAACTTGAATCGAATAGTTGTTGCTGCATGCGATCCCACTCTGCACCTAGCAACCTTTCAACGTGTTGGGGAAGAGGTTGGGGTTGATCCAGCGTTCACTGAACTCGTCGACATTCGAAAGTGGACGATGCACGGAAGCCCTCAGAAAGTTGATCCAGAACAGGCTTTGGAGAATTCAAAAGGACTGATTCAACAAACCGTGAAGAGAATACGGTTAAAACGAGTGATTCCAAAAATTGAGGTCAAAGTTGAGCCCTCAGTGCTGGTTGTCGGAGGAGGAATAGCGGGGGTAGAGGCTTCCCTAGACCTAGCTGACAAAGGATACAAAGTGTTTCTGGTGGAACGTCTGCCCACAATTGGAGGGAAGATGGCTCTCCTCTACAAAGTGTTCCCAACAAACGACTGCGCACCTTGCATCTTAGCACCGAAGACTGCCTATGCAAACCTGCATCCAAACATAACTCTGCTGACGAACTCTGAAGTCACTGAGGTTAGAGGCCATGTAGGTCACTTTCAAGTTAAGGTTCTCAAACATCCTCGCTATGTTGACGAGAAGAAGTGTAACGCGGATCGTATATGTGTTGAAAAATGTCCAGCTAGAGGACNNAACATTGTCTATACTTTCTGAAAGGCGTCTGTAGGGTATGCGAGAAAGTTTGCCCGACAGGTGCTATAGATTTCGAGCAAAAACCAGAAGCACTCGAGTTGAAGGCAGGTGCGATTATTGTGGCAACTGGTTTTGAAGAATACAACCCGTCACAGAAGAAAGAGTACGGATTCGGTAGGCTTAGCAACGTTATCACTCAGTTTCAGCTTGCGAGACTTTTGGACATCGACGGACCCACCAAAGGAAAACTCTTGAGACCCTCAGATGGGAAGGAACCGGAAAATATTATGATGATTCAATGTGTTGGCTCGCGAGATGAAAAGTCCAATGTCTACTGTTCAGCGGTGTGTTGCATGTACGCTTTGAAACATGCACAAATCATCAAGCACATGGTTCTTCCTGACGCTGAGATAACCATCTGCTACTTGGACATGCGAACTCCTGGGAAAGGGTTTGAAGAGTACTACAACGATACGAGGGATTTAGGTGTGGTCTTTGTTCATGGGAAGCCGAACGAGATTAGGGAAGCCCCTAGGACAAAGAATCTCAAAGTAGCGGTGGAAGACACTTTTCTCGGCGAATCGATTGTGTTTGATGCTGACCTCGTCGTGTTGTCTTGCGCCATGATACCTGCTGAGGGAACACAAAAGCTTGCTGAGATGTTGCGTATAGAAGTTGATGAAAGCGGGTTCTTGAAGGAGGCGCATCCAAAGCTTCGACCCGTGGAGACGAATGTTCGCGGAATCTACATTTGCGGTTGTGCACAAGGACCAAAGGACATTCCTGATGCTATTGTTCAAGCCAAGGCTGCGGCTTCATGCGCAGATAGCGAATTGAGAAAAGGAAAGATCATGCTTCCTGAGTTTATTGTGAGGGCGGGAAGGACCAGCTAGAGAGGAGGTGAAGGGTTATGGGAGAGGCATACGTTGAAATGTTCACTTCTCCTGGGTGTGCCAACTGTCCAGCAGTGAAGAAAATGCTCAAGGAGCTATCTGACGAGTTGGAAGGCGACATCACCGTTGAAGAGGTGGATATAACTGCTGACCCTACCAGGGCATCTCAGTACGGCATTATGTCAGTTCCAGCAGTTGCAATCAATGGCATCTTGAAGTTTGTCGGAGTGCCAAGGAGAGAAGACTTGAAGAAGGCAATAGTTGAGGAATTAGAAGCATAAACAGAAACCATCGTCTAGAAGTATTTTTGAACACTTCCCAAAGCTGTGGCAGTGAGTTTAATTGTATTCTCCAAGTCGACGAGGCTGAGTAGTGACGCTGGGCTGTGAATGTAGCGAGTGGGAATCGATAGCACGCCGCTGGGCACTCCCTCCCTGCTTAGAGCGATTCGGGCAGCGTCGGTTGTGCCACCTGAAGTCGATTCTAGTTGGTAGGGAACCTTACTCTCCTCAGCTGCGTCGATGAACCACTTCAACACTTTTGGGTGAGTGATCAGACCGTAATCCGTCACAGTTACGGAGGGGCCTTTCCTCATCTTTATGGGAGCCTCTACCTCTTGTACCCCCGGGACGTCTCCAGCCACGGTTACATCAAGTGCTACGCCCACATCTGGACGAATCTGAAAAGCTGCTACAGTAGCTCCCCGCAGCCCAACTTCTTCTTGTATGGTTCCTACAGCGTAGACTGTGCAGTCTGCTTTGCCAAGCCTTGCTAGGGTTTCTACAAGGGCAGCGCAGCCTACACGGTCGTCGAAAGCCTTTCCGGCAACCGCTTCGTTTCCCACCCGAGCGAATTTGATGTCGAAGCTCACAGGGTCTCCAATTTGAAGTCCTATTTTTTGGGCGTCTTCTTTGCTGGTTGCTCCTACATCGATGAACAATTTGTCTGCTTCAATTACTTTCTTCTTTTCCTCTTCTTTGAGAATGTGAGGTGGTTTAGATCCGATGACCCCTGTAATTGATCCTTTCTTCGTGTGAACCAGAACTTTTTGTGCCACAAGGATTCGGTCGTCGATTCCTCCGATTTTCGTGAAGTGTATGAAACCTTCTTTGGTGATGTTCTTGACCATAAGTCCGATTTCGTCCATGTGAGCTGTCAACATAACCTTTGGCTTGCTCCTCTTTCCCTTCTTGACTCCAATAATGTTTCCCAGTTTGTCCTCTTTGATCTCGTCCACGTGCGGCTTCAGCATTTCCTTCATTAAAACTTGAATCTCTTCTTCTCTGCCAGCAACTCCACAAGCGTTAGAAAGCGTTTCCAAAACGTCCTCCACTTTCATGCAGACTTCTCCACTCCTAGTAACCCTGCAAGACTTATATCAAGCTAACGATCACCTTTTCGCATAGGTTAACACAAAAAATAAAGGACTAACGAAAAGTCAGGATGAAAGTCAGTTAATCGATCGAGACTTTTTATCCTCCTCAACAAGAATAGGTGCATATTCTTGTATACAAGGAAGAAAATAGGGATAGAAAAGCACACGCCAATGGCACTTTCCACACGGCATTTCAACCGCTTGTGGTTTCAAAGGTTTCAATAGACTGAGACTTTGACTACGCCCTTTATCTCCAGAAATCTTGGGATCAGAGTTCCAGGAATTTTTCTGTTGGCTATCAACGTTAGTTTGGGCTCGGGACTGAGCTCTGGGTCGTCGGTAAGAGCTTGACGGATGCTTATTCCTTCTGCAGCTATTATTGAAGCGGCATTAGCCAGTATCCCAACGACTTTAGGATCTTCGGGGGTAATCTCGACCACTCCAAGGTTGAGGGGTCTCGCAATCTCTCTCAAGGAGACTCCCGCTGACCTTATATGAGTGAAAATAAGTCTGAGCTCATCGTTTCTGCGGATCATCTTCAGGGTTTCCACAACCGTTCTCCTGTCAACCTTGGCGACTCGGGCCACCTTCAAGGTGGGAATCTCGATTTCGTTGCAGTATATCCTTCCGTTCTTGATGTTTAATCCGTTTTCTACGAGAACCTTGGCCACCAAGAGGCGTTCGGGATAATTCTCTAAGTATTCGGATACTTTTCTCCACAAGCGTTTAGTTCCCCCCTTTCAATGTACAATCTTGTACACATAAGCTTTAAATGTTGCCACAGTCACTAATACCGTACTTACATGAAAAAAATGTTGCCAAAAAGTGAAACAACATGTCGTCTAGAAAAGTGCTGTTAGATGAAGAAGAAATACCGAAGCAATGGTACTGCATACTGCCCGACATGCCTAAGCCACTGCCTCCGACAATAGAGCCGGACAAAAGGGCACCTGGACCCGGAATCGTCCCCTTGATTTATCCCAAAGAGATCATTGCTCAAGAGTTCAGCAAAGACAGATGGATAAACATTCCCGAAGAGGTGAGGGAAGTCTATAAGCTTTGGAGACCCACTCCGCTCTTCAGAGCCCTTAGACTGGAGAAAGCTCTGAAGACGCCTGCCAAAATCTATTACAAGTACGAAGGCGTCAGCCCTCCAGGAAGCCACAAGCCCAACACCGCCGTTGCACAAGCTTACTACAACATGAAGGAAGGCGCAGAACGAATGGCTACAGAGACGGGAGCCGGCCAATGGGGCTCCGCTCTAGCCTTCGGCTGTATGACTTTCGAGCTTGAATGCACCGTTTACATGGTCAAAGTAAGCTATCACCAGAAACCCTACAGAAGAGTCATGATGGAACTTTGGGGCGCCAAAGTATATCCCAGCCCAAGTACTCAAACAGAGGCAGGTAGAAAAATCTTGAAAGAGAACCCTGAAACCACGGGAAGCCTAGGAATCGCCATCAGCGAAGCGGTGGAAGATGCTCTCAC
>JABAOH010032836.1_pt4 | contig 13595 bp, 10 predicted proteins | sample 7062181 | NCBI WGS metagenome assembly JABAOH01 (sample SAMN14538630, study PRJNA623070) | marine sediment metagenome | biome: marine biome [ENVO:00000428]; feature: marine pelagic biome [ENVO:01000023]; material: deep marine sediment [ENVO:00002113]; isolation source: pool of 5 deep marine... | reverse complement strand
CCTTTGTACTTAAACCCCAGCAGCTTCTCTTTCTTTTCGAGAGCTCTGAAATCTAAGATGAAATATAGCATCTCGACGATCTCGTTATTGTGGTCTTTCAAGACCACTTGATCATCTGCGGTCAGTACAACTCGCCAATTGGCATGCCGAAAGAGCGAAATATCAAGAAGCAAAATATGCCCGAACGGCTCCATTGTGATCCGATGCCATCTGTCGTATGGCACGTTTGTTCTGGGTGGAAACCAATTTATAATGTAATCTTTTATAGATTCCCCGTGGCGCGCGTGTGACCTCAGCCACCCAACTTCCTTTATCCTTCCGACTTCGTGCAGCGGCAAAGAGTAGTAAAGAAAACAAACCGCTATCTTCGCTATCAGAGGGGTTATAGGCGCAAAGGATTTGGAGTCAAACTGGATATCCTGAGTCTGCCTTTTCCTTACCGTAACACCGAGCTTTTCAGAGTGCACTTCTCCACCTGGCTGTAGTCTTTCATACTTCTGTGTTAGATTATTGAGTTCCCTTTCCACTCTTTCAGGCGGCATCGAAGCAGGAGCAATGTGGCGAGTCCATTCTAATCCGATTTTAGGCCAATCCACCTCGGCGCATTCAAAATAAGCATCCTGTATTCGAGATACTTTGGCTTTGAAACTGCCTTTCTTTCTAACCATCTTGACCGTTCCTCCGTCAATCGTGTCCTTTGCCTGGTACGACAAATTGTCAAGCACTCTGTCTGCGCTTGGCAGATTCAACTCTTGTATGGCAGTCACAAGCTGCGGGTTCTTCAGAGAAAGACCATCGACATTGTCTCCAAAGTGCTTCTTACATTCACCACAGATGTCATAGGTCTTCCAGAAGCCGTAAATATTCTTCGGTATGACGTGTTCCCCTTCCCCTGTGCGGTCTTCGGGTGCTGGGAGATCAGCAGCGCAGAACAGGCAGTTGTCATATAAGCCAAACATCTTTGGTTTCTCACGTTGTAGGCCAGCCCCCTAGACCTCCTTCACGCAGACAGGGAGTTCCCCCTGGCCCGATTGCTCAACCTCGGCGATCACTGTCCCCCGGAATTTAGTGCCGGTCGCTTCACAAACGCCTAGAGAGTTTTTCTTAACTCATCCAGCCGCGTCTTGGCCTCGGGCGCCATCCCAAAGAACTTGGTCAGCTTCTCGCACCCGTAATCATCGCAGTAGGCGCAGTTCACCACCGCCTTGTCCTTTGCGCATTTGCGCACTTCGCAAACCTTGCAGTAGTTGAAAAGTCTTTCACTGTCAACTAGACAACCGTCGCAGTTGATGTCTTCCGGTTTCAAAGCCGTCTCGTGATCTTTGGACCACTTTTCAGCCACTTTCTTTCTTTCTTCATCATCGTTTTTCTGAGTGGCAATGAACGCCGGACATTCAGTACAAACTAAGCCGCAATAGGCAATCATCTTTTCCATGTCTTCCTCCCGAACGTTGTGGGTTTAATGTGCAGGCGGAGAAACAGCTTTGCTCATCCGATATGTCAACGCCCCCCTGATCTCCCCTCACCCTCGCCTTTGGCGGGATCTTCGACCTGCCCCTCTCCCAGAGGGAGAGGGAACATCAGTTCTTCCGTCTCATCCGCTTAATCCGCTGACCGTTTAACTGGCTGACTTCCCTATTCCATACTCCTTCATCTTCAGCCGAAGCGTATTTCGGTGAATACCTAAAATCTCTGCGCTTTTAATNNTTTTAATCAAATTCCAGCTGGTCCTTTTCAATACCTTCAAGATGTGGTTTTTCTCCACGTCCTTGATTGAAAGCGAAGCCGCTGAAGTGTCCTCCAAGGTTCTGTCCCTGACCAATCCTAAATATGGCAAATCACTTTTGTCTATCACGTCGGTCCTGGAAAGAACCACTCCCCTTTCGATCACATTCTCCAGTTCTCTTACGTTTCCCGGCCAATCATAGTTCAGAATAATATCTTTTACCGCCGGGGTAATTCCTCTAATTCCCTTTCCACATTTCTGATTGGCTTTCTTGATGAAATGATCTGTCAACAGTAAGACATCTTCCCTTCTCTCGCGCAAAGGCGGGATGAAGACGGAGATCACGTTCAGCCGATAGTAAAGATCTTCTCTGAAATTCCTTTCCTTAATCTTGCTTTCCAAGTCTTGATTGGTGGCGGAGATGATTCGCACATCCACCTTCAGAGTGTCCTTTCCTCCCACTCTCTCAAATTCTTGTGATTCGATGACTCTTAAAAGCTTGACCTGCGTCTCGAGAGGAATATCGCCGACCTCGTCCAGAAAGAGAGTGCCTCCATCAGCTAATTCGAAACGTCCCTCTCTCGATTTGATGGCCCCGGTGAAGGCGCCTTTTTGGTGCCCGAAAAGCTCCGATTCAAAGAGAGTCTCAGGCAAAGCTGCACAGGAGACGGCAACGAATCTCTCCTCAGCCCTGTCACTCAGACCGTGAATTGCTCTTGCCACCAGTTCTTTGCCTGTCCCGCTTTCGCCTCTTAGCAGAACGGTCGAGTTGGTCTTGGCCACACGCGAGACCGTGCTTAAAACTTCTTTGATGCCTTTACTCTCCCCGATAATTTGAAGGTCCCTGTACCTTTGTTCCAGTTCTTCTTTCAGGTATTTGTTCTCCATCAAGAGATGATGACTCTCCAGGGCCTTGCTAATGTTTAACTTCAGCTCATCCAGGTTAATCGGTTTATTTACATAATGATAAGCGCCCAGCCTCATGGCCTCAACTGCACTTTCCACCGATCCGTAGGCGGTCATCATAATCACCTGCATCTCCGGATTGGATTCGTTAAGCTTGCTCAGAAGCTCAATGCCATCCATTCCCGGCATCTTCAAATCAATTAGCGCAATCTCAAAGCTTTTGTCTCGACAGAGATTGATCGCCTCCGGACCTGATTCAGCTGTCGTAACATTGAAGTTCTGTTTTTTAAGAAATCCGGCCAGTTGCCGTCTCTGCGATTCTTCGTCATCCACAATCAGGATTCGATAAAGTGCCATAGCCTCTCCCCAGAGGTAGTTGGATTTCTATTCCGCTGAGTGATTTTACTCCACGGGTAATCTTATGGTGAAAACGGTGCCTTTGCCTACTTCGCTTCTTACCTCGATTTTGCCTTCATGATCCGAGATAATTCGATACGCTATAGATAACCCAAGTCCGGTTCCTTTTTCCTTGGTCGAAAAATACGGCTGGAAGACCTTGGAGAGTTCTTCCCTGGGAATCCCACGACCAGAGTCCTGAATCTCCAGTACTATACTTCTTTGTGAATCATTGACATAAGATCGCACACTCAAACTGCCACCTGAAGCCATGGCCTGAATCCCATTTAGCATTATGTTGAGCATAGCCTTTTTCAACTCATCTGGATCGACTTTGGCTTGGGGAAGCGTGTCTATTACTCTTATCACCGCAATGTTTCTCTCTTTAGCCTCGACTTCCGCCAAATCCGTTACCTCATTGACGAATCTGCTCATGTCCGTCAAGACCAGGTTGAGCTTTTGAGCTTTTGCAAGACTCAAGAATTGATTTATGATGCTGTCGAGTCTTTTGATCTCGTTGAGGATGAGCTGAGTGAATGACGCATACTCTTCCTGTTCCTTCTGCGGAATGAACTCCGACTTCAGTCTTTGGGCAGTGATGGAGATCGCATTCAGTGGATTTCTGATTTCGTGAGCGACGCCCGCGGCTAAGTTCCCCAAGGCTGAAAGTCTTTCCGCTCTCTTGGCTTCCTCCTCGTATTTTTTCAGATCGGTGATATCATGAATCACCGCCACCGCTCCCTTGAACCTCTTTTCTTCGTCAAAGAGGCAGGAAGTTCCGATTATCAAAGTCTTCTCTTCCCCGGAGATGCTGCGGAATTCAGCTTCCACGTTCCGAGTGGTCCTTTTCTGCTGAAGTGCTTGTTTTAAAAGACAGGCATCTTCTGGAAAGATGGAATTGTAATCTTCGTTGATGGCCTGATCCTTCCTGATTCCGAAAAGATCCTCTGCCAACGGATTCAACGTGACTATTTTCCCATTTTCATCCACGGCCACCACTGCGCTGTGCATGGCCTCGAGCACATTGCCAGTAAGCGTCTTGATCTCCTTGTATGATCTGTCCAGAACAAAATAGTTTTGATTGATGATCACGATTCCGATTATTAGCAGTCCCAGAAAGAAGAGGATTATGGAGAAGAATATCATCTGTCTTTGATAGCTGGAGGTGACCTTCTTATATCCTTCCAGGGAGAGCCCGATTCTAAAGATGCCCGAAGGAATGTCTTCGGACTTGAACGGCTTCACCACCTCCAGCACATCTTCTCCCTCGAAGGAGGTTATTCTACTTTTTGCGACATCTTCTGCTAAGGCGGCCTGAATGAAGGGATCTTCTTCAATTTTGACCATCTTTTCGACTTTTTTAGACGCCAGCACTATCCCTTCCATCGATTGTAAGACGATATAATCGACCCCACTTTCCTGGCTTATCTTCTGGATAAGGTAACCGATTCCGATCTCTTTTTTGAATCTATCCAGATATGAAGCCGAGGCAATCACCACCACGGCACCCGATTCTGTCGATCTCGTCACGGCAGCCGCATAACTTTTCTCCGCCAACAGAGACCGCGCTTCTATTCCGAAAACGACCTCCTCCTCTTCTCCCTTGAGAATGCTGGTTACTGATGGGATTACTGAGGTTGTCGAATCGTCATAAACATCCTTTTCCGAAAGATTGCTGCTATACTCAAGGCTCATCTTTTGGTCAAGAATATCGATTCGGGAGAGGTCGCTCTTCTTGACCAGGGTTTCCAGTTTTGCGTTAGTGATATCTCCGTCTTTTTCCATCTGGTTCACCAAATTAGCGATGTCGCGAAGCCTCTCCCCTACCAGTTCCTCAACCAGAGCATTTGCCCGGACGGTATTCTGGCTTGACAGGATCAAGCCCTCCAGCAAAGCGATCCCCTCCTCTTCCATGACCTTTATCATGTTGGATTGGCTCTGCTTTATTCCGAATAGGGCGATAAAAAACAGGATCAGAGCCAAAAGCAGAGTGATGATAACGACGTACCGCAGCCTTATGTCAGCCAGGAACTTCGTAGTCGGTATAAAAGCCATTTCTTCTCCTTCCAAGGGAACCTTCTGACAAAGCCAATTTAGAGGGAAACAGAGGTGGTGTCAAGAAATAAACCCTGACCTTCGGGCTACCAGAGGGGAAGACATGGCGGCTTAAAAGAAACTAGACTACCCCAAACATCAACGCCAGAAGCATAATGCTGAGTACAACCAGGATGGCTACAGTGAGCCAAGCCAACATATTAAAGCCTATGCCGTTGGTATATTGTCCCATGATCTTCTTGCTGTTGATGAGTATGAGTATGAAGATGAGAATCACCGGAAGAACGACGCCGTTTATCACTTGAGAGATGAACATTATGGGAATAAGCGGCAGATTCGGCCACAACACCACGCCTGCGCCCAGGAATATAAGAAGAGAGTACAGCCCGTAGAACTGAGGGGCTTCGGAGAACTTCTTGTCCACACCCTGCTCCCAACCCATACCCTCACAAACCACATATGCGGTGGACAGGGGCAGGATAGAAGCCGCAAAAAGAGAAGCGTTCAAAAGACCGACGGCAAAAAGAAACGAAGCGTATTTGCCCGCAAGGGGCGCCAATGCCAGCGCGGCATCCTTTGCCGTCTCGATTCTGATACCCGCTTTGGAAATGGTGGCAGCACAAGCCACTATTATAAACAGAGCCACCAGATTTACCATCAAGCTTCCGGAGATGACATCGGCTTTGGAATATCTGTAATTCTTCAACTTAACGTTTTTCTCCACTACGGCAGACTGCAGGTAAAACTGCATCCAGGGGGCGATAGTGGTTCCGATCAAGCCCACCAGCATGGCGAAGCTCCCTGCCGAGAACTTCAACTCTGGCCTCAGGACGCTGTTTTTGACAGCGCTCCAGTCTGGATCAGCCATGAAGCCCGATATGATGTAGCTGACGTAAAGAAGGCAGGCCACCAGAAAGACCTTTTCCACCGATTTGTAAGTTCCTTTTACCACAAGCAGCCAGACGAACACAGCTCCCAGCGGTACGGAAACGTATTTGGAGACATGGAATATCTCCAGGCTTGCCGCGATACCGGCGAACTCCGCTATAGTGTTTCCGAAATTGGTGAAGATTAAGGTCATAAGAAGATAAAAGGTAATTTTCACCCCGAAATTCTCTCTTATCAAATCAGACAAACCCTTCCCCGTGACCACTCCCATGCGAGCGCTCATCTCCTGAATTATGACAAGTGCCAGACTGATGGGAATAAGCGACCAAATCAGAGAATACCCAAAGTGTGCACCGGCGATGGAATAAGTAGCGATTCCGCCGGCGTCGTTGTCAACATTGGAGGTGATTATTCCGGGGCCTATTACGGCAAAGAGGATGAGAAAGCTCCTCCAGCGAGATTTTGATAATAGACCTTTGGCCATTCGAGATAAGGTATGCGAATGGAGGAACCTAATCGGCAGAAGGCACAGCCTCGAACGTGTTCTTTCCCGTCCAGAGTTTTGTCAAAAATCTAGTTTCTCGTCGCTGAAACCTTCCCCAGCGGTCACTCTCCGAATTCCGGGAAGATCGCCTCCACGCCGTCTCTTAGGGTTATTATTCCCTCCATCCGGTCCTGCTCATCCACCACCGGAATAGTAAGGAATTTATACTTGCGGAAGGTGTCTGCCACCTGATCCAGCGAATCATTTACCTTCAGTTTGACGACATCTCGCTTCATCAGGCTGCTGACCTGAGTCTCCGGTGAACAGAGGATCAGGTTGCGGAGAGTTATAACTCCCACAAGTTTTCCATCCTCGTCGGTTACATAAACGTAAGAGATATTGTCGAGCGGGTCGTCCGATTGCCTGAAAATTTCCGTCACCCTTCGGATGCTGTCCGTGTGGAGACATGAGACGTAGCCGGTGGTCATTATGCCGCCGGCAGTCTCCTCTTCAAATTCAAGAAGTTCTCTCAACTCCTGCCTTTTCTCTTTCTCTAAGGCTCTGATCAATTCTTGCTGCTTCTCGTCCGGCAGGTCCTGGAGCAGGTCCACGGCCTCGTCCGGCTCCATCTCCTCCAGAACGTCCGAGGCTCGCTCTTCAGGGAGTGCTTCAATTATGGAAACTCGAGTTTTGTCATCCACCTCCTCCAATGCGTCTGCCTGAGCTTCCACGTCTAGCGATCTAAACACATAGGACCGCTCGTGCCGATCCAGTTCCTCTAAAATGTCCGCCAGATCCGGAGGATGGATCTCCGAGAGCTTACGATGGGTTACGTTCAGCTTCAAGGTTTTCTTCTTGGGATCCGGCGAGAGGGGTTGAATGTATTTCCAGGATAGAAGTCTCTTTGGGATCTTATAGTCAAAAAGCCAGCTGGTCAAAGCGTCCACGAACCGAAGCCAGCCGAGACGACGGAATATGCCCCTGATCCCGAAGTCGACGTGCACCACCCGGAGCTGCCCCTCTGCCAGCAAAAGATGAAGGTCGTTTACCCTCTCCACCTTCGCTCCGTAAGTATCCAAAACCTGATCGTCTAAGATCTCGTCTCTCAACAGTATTTCCCCGGCTTCCAGGTTCAAATCCAGCCTCTGATTTTCTACACCTTTCTTTAGTCTTACTACTTTTCCGTTTATGCTGTCAACTGCGTGCCACGGAAAGGAGACCAGTTTCTTGTCCGCTTTTTGTCGAATCCGAACGGAGACGACCGCTGGGAAGATCATCCCCAGCTTAATCCTGAGATCCACCACCTTGCCCATCACCTTCTCCTGGGAGCTTACGACCTTCCGGTCCAAAATCTCCGAAAGGAAAACAAATGTCTGTTGAGTCTCATCCCTAGCTTTGTTCGTCACAACCGGGAAAACCCTCCCGTCCAAAGAAGCAACCCAAAAACAGAAGCCAAGGAGCCCCACTTGCCGGCATTAGCCGCAAACGTGACAAGCTTGTAACTGAAAAGGCCGACCTAGCGCACCAGCTTCTTGATGCCCCAAAGGATCACAAGAACGGGCCAGAAACGTATGATATCGTGGGTCAAGTAGCCAAGGTTATAAAGCAGAATCAAAACCCCGACAGCTATCAATACCAATGCCCAGAACACCTTGCTGCCTTTCCTATCTTTTTTTAGCTCAGACAAGATGGACCTCCTTTTGTATCAGTAAATTGACCGCAAAATATGTTCACCCCAGATTGTTGTCAATCAAAAAAGATCGGTGAGGTTCACTGCGCCCGAGCCCGCTTTGAAGAGATTTCCGACCGGTAGCTCAGTCTGTGCTGGAATTCCGCAAATATAGGGTTTAATGTCGTATGCTATAGTACAAAGGGTTTGACTTTATGGGATTAAACCTTATATTAGAAACCTGTATGGAAGAGACAAGATCGCCATTTGCCTTTATCGAAGGAGGAGATTATGGCTACGGAACTGGATATGAGCATTGACAATGTCAAGGAGAGACTGGCAAAGCTAAGGGAGTATCTTTGATCTGGACACGAAGGAGAAAAAAGTCATCGAGCTGGAAAAAGTCTCGCAGGAGCCTGGTTTCTGGAATGACAATCAGAAGGCTCAATACGTCTTGAAACAGATCAGCGAACTGAAGAGGTGGTCCGAACGATGGAATGAGCTTTCGCAAAAGGCTGAGGATATTTCGCTTTTGAAAGATATGGCGGAGGAGGAAAAGGACGCCCAGGCGGAAAAAGAAGTAGCTGCCAGCCTGAAGGAGTTGAGGAAGGAACTCGGGGATTTTGAGTTTCACACCATTCTGTCGGCGGAGGATGACTCCAAGAACGCATTACTCTCCATTCACTCTGGTGCGGGAGGCACGGAGGCACAGGATTGGGCGCAGATGCTCCTGCGCATGTACGCCAGGTGGGTGGAACGAGAGGGATTCAGCTGCGAAACCATCGACTTTCTGGCAGGCGAAGAAGCAGGTATAAAAAGCGCCACCCTGGAGATAACCGGACAGTACGCCTACGGCTATCTGAAGGGTGAGAGCGGGGTTCATCGACTTGTGCGCATCTCCCCGTTTGATGCCAACAAGAGGAGGCATACCTCTTTCGCCTCGGTATTCGTCTATCCTGAGATTGAAGACAATATCACGGTGGAGATAAACGATGACGATTTGCGGGTGGAAACTTTTCGCGCCTCCGGCGCCGGAGGTCAGCACGTGAACAAGGTTTCTTCCGCGGTGAGGATTACTCACATGCCCACCGGAATTGTGGTGCAGTGCCAGTCCGAGCGCTCGCAGTTCAGGAACAAGGACAATGCCATGAAGGTCCTTCGAGCCCGCTTGTATCAGCATTACAAGGAAGAAGAGCAGAAAAAGCAGGAAGAGCTGGAGAGCCAGAAGAAGAAGATCGAGTGGGGAAGTCAGATAAGGTCGTACGTGTTCCACCCTTACAGCATGGTGAAAGACCATCGCACCAATGTGGAAACCTCAGATGTTCAAGCAGTGATGAACGGAGATATCGACCGGTTCATTCAAGCCTATTTAAGCTCCAGAGAGAATACCAGAAAAAGATAGGGAGTGACATTCCATGTATTGCTGGAAGTGCGGAGAAGCCTTTGAAACCAAAGAGAAGATCCAACGAAAGGATACGTGTCCTAAGTGTGACTCTGACCTGCGCTGCTGTTACAATTGCGAGTTCTACGACAAGGCAACGTATCACCAATGCAAGGAGCCAGAGGCGGAGTGGGTGAGATACAAGGAGAGGGGCAACTTCTGCGATTTCTTCCGCCCCAGAAGCGCGTTTTTCCGCAAAGGACCGGGGATGGAAGAAAACACAGACGACAAAAAGAAAAAATGGGATTCGCTTTTCAGAGATGACTCAGAGGAGACTTAGGACTTCAGGCCATTATTCTCAGACAGCCACAAGGGCTGTCCCTCCGAAGGCTCAAGCGTAGGGACAGAGCTTGTCCCCGTCCGAATTCGACTGCGCGAGTAAAGGAGAATTCAAAAATCAAAGAGCAAAAAGTAGAATTGCAGTTCAAAATTCAAAATTGAGGAAGCCTGGAGTGTTCGCCTTCAGGCGAACTCGTGGTAAACCTAAAGTCGTGCGTTCCGGTAGGGCGCGGCTTGGCAGTCTAAAGACCTCTCCTAATATGAACACATGATACGAACTGTCATTGCGGGCGCAGCGAAGCAATCTCTAGCCGTTGCGGTTGAATGAGATTGCTTCGTCGTCCCGCCAGAGGCAGGACTCCTCGCAATGACGAGGCTGGCTATATCTTATGTTAGAGGCAAATCGGTAAAATGGTTAGATTGGAAAAATTCACGGAACGTTCGCAGGATGCACTCCAATACGCGCACGAGCTGGCTCAAAGCCACAACAATTCTCAGATCGAGACCGAGCATTTGCTTCTGGCTCTGTTGGAGCAAGAGGAGAGTTTAACGGAAATCGTATTAAGCCAGATGGGAGTGGAAGTTTCCTCTTTCAGGGAAAAACTCAAAGATGAAATCTCGCTCTTGCCCAAAATGTATGCCACCGGGCAGGCTCCCCAAATTTACCTCTCCCCTCCCCTGGGAAACGTGTTAGCCCAAGCCGAAAAAGAAGCCAGGGCTCTGAAAGATGAATACGTCAGCGTGGAGCATCTTCTGATTGCGATTGCAGAGGCAAAGGACACCAAAGCGGCGAGGATGTTATCCGACCTCAAAGTGACCAAGGATGGAATCTACCGGGCTCTAACCAAAATCAGAGGGAGTCAGAGGGTGACAGATCAGACACCGGAGTCAAAATACCAGGTTCTGGAAAAATATAGCCGTGATTTAACTGAGCTTGCCAGAAAGGGGAAGCTTGATCCGGTCATAGGCAGAGATGAGGAGATCCGAAGGGTCATTAAGGTTCTTTCCCGGCGCACCAAGAATAATCCCGTTCTCATCGGAGAGCCGGGTGTCGGAAAAACAGCTATTGCGGAAGGCTTGGCTCTGAAGATTGCCCAAGGGGACATTCCCGAATCACTGAAAGAACGGCGGGTCGTTGCCCTGGACTTGGGTTCCCTGATTGCCGGATCAAAGTTCAGAGGCGAGTTTGAGGAACGACTGAAAGCTATCCTGAAGGAGATTGAAAAAGCCGGGGGGAANNTTGTGGGCGCGGGAGCAGTGAGCGGCGCAATGGACGCCTCCAATATGCTAAAGCCTGCATTAGCCCGAGGAGAGCTTCGCTGTGTGGGCGCAACCACTTTGGATGAATATAGAAAGAACATAGAAAAGGACGCAGCTTTAGAAAGGCGCTTCGCCCCGGTGCTGATCGGGGAGCCTTCAGTGGAAGAGACGATCTCCATTTTGAGGGGACTGAAGGAGAGGTATGAGGTCCACCACGGAGTGAGGGTACAGGATTCCGCTCTTGTTGCCGCGGCCAAGCTTTCGAAGAGGTACATAACCGACAGGTTTCTTCCGGATAAAGCCATAGACCTGGTGGATGAGGCCGCCGCGGACCTGCGAATCCAGATAGACAGTATGCCGGAGGAGCTGGATGTGGTGGTCAAGAAGATCAGACGGCTGGAAATAGAAAGAGAGGGGGTCAAAAAGGAAAAAGACGCCAGAGAGAGGCTTAAACCCATTGAAGAGGAGTTGAAGGCTCTGCAGAAGCAAGGGGCGCAGCTTACAGAGCATTGGCAAAAGGAGAAGGCGATCGTAACCCGTATCCGCGAGCTTAAAGAAAAACTGGAGCAAACCAAAATCGAAGCGGACAAAGCGGAAAGAGAGGCAAATTACGAGAAGGCGGCCAGGCTGCGATACGGAGAGATAGATCACCTCCAAAAGGAGCTTAAAGGGCAGAATCAGCTGCTGGTGAAGATCCAGAAAGACAGAAAGATGTTGAAGGAAGAGGTGGATGAAGATGATATCGCGGAGGTGGTGTCTAAATGGACCGGGATCCCTGTGACCAGATTGACCGAGACGGAAACAGAGAAGTTGGTCAAGTTGGAGGAGCAGCTTCATCAGCGGGTAGTGGGGCAGGATCTCGCAGTGGAAATCGTTGCCAACGTGGTTAGAAGCGCCAGGGCGGGGCTCTCTGATCCCAGGCGACCGATAGGGTCGTTCATATTCCTTGGTCCCACCGGTGTGGGAAAGACCGAGCTGGCCAAAGCCCTGGCACAGTCGCTGTATGGTGATGAAAACGCCATGATCAGAATTGACATGTCCGAGTACATGGAGAAATTCTCGGTCTCCCGTCTCATAGGTGCCCCGCCGGGGTACGTAGGATATGAAGAAGGAGGGCAGCTGACCGAGGCTGTCAGAAGGCGCCCCTATTCCGTGGTACTCTTCGACGAGATCGAAAAGGCACACCTGGAGGTGTTCAATCTTCTTCTCCAAGTTCTGGATGACGGAAGACTGACCGATAATCAGGGAAGAACCGTAAGCTTCAAAAACACCATCCTGATTATGACCTCTAACATCGGGGCGACCCTTATAGCAGAAATGTCAGAAAAGATCACTGAAAAGAATGAGGATCAAATCTACGATCAGATGAGATCGGAGGTCTTGAGCCTTCTCAGAAAATCGCTAAGACCTGAGTTTTTGAATCGTATAGATGAAATAATAGTGTTCCGCTCCTTATCCTTTGAGGACATGAAGAACATCTTAGACTTGCAGTTCAAGGAGGTCAACCGGAGATTGGCAGAGCGGGAGATGAGCGCAAGTTTAACTGATAGGGCGCGAGAATATCTGGCCAAAGCAGGCTTCGATCCTGCCTTCGGAGCCAGACCTCTGAAAAGAACCATTCAGAAACTGATCACCCAACCTTTAGCCAATGAAATCCTCAAAGCGAAGTTCAAGCCGGAAGACAAAATCAAAATCGATGTGATGGATGAGAGGATTGTGTTCCAGTGAGCCAGGCAAGCTGGTAGTGCGTGTAGAAAACCGTTTCTGCTTAGCCAAGAATGCGAAAAAGCATTTGCAAATTTCAGGTGAGCAGATTACCTTGTAGCAGATGTGACTAAAGAGGAGGTTCAAGAAAATTGAAGAACATCACAACTATCGTGGTTTTTCTGCTTGTCGGGGGCTTCATCCTTTCCTGTTCGTCCGGTTCGAAGAAAAAGAAAACTGAGGAGGAGCTTTACACCGACGCGCAAAACTTCTCAGAACAAGGAGACTTTCAGTCTGCCATAGAAACGTACAAGGAGATTCTGAAGGCGTATCCCGACAGCCCGCGAGCATACAAAGCCGAGTCCTTGATGGTGCTCGTCTATGAGGAGAAGCTCTATACTGCAGCTCAGGAATACTCAGAGGAAGGGGACTTCCAGTCTGCTATAGAAACTTACCAGGAGATCCTGAAAACTTATCCTCACAGCCCACGAGCTTATAAGGCTCAGTTTCTGATCGGCTTCGTTTACTCCGAGAATCTAAAGGACATCGAGAAAGCTGAGGAGAATTACAGAAAGGTGATTGAGAAGTATCCGGACTGCGATCTGGTGGATGATGCCCAGTATATGTTGGAAACGATGGGAAAAGGCAGCATGGGTGACCTTCCCGATACAAGCTCTTAACCTCCCTGCTCGTTCAAATCGAGATCAAGTTTAGAGCACCGGACCCTGACCGGAGTCAGGTTCTGGTGCTTTTCATTACGTTGGGGTCCATCAAGAGTTCGAAAAAG
>JABAOH010094958.1_pt2 | contig 13600 bp, 13 predicted proteins | sample 7062181 | NCBI WGS metagenome assembly JABAOH01 (sample SAMN14538630, study PRJNA623070) | marine sediment metagenome | biome: marine biome [ENVO:00000428]; feature: marine pelagic biome [ENVO:01000023]; material: deep marine sediment [ENVO:00002113]; isolation source: pool of 5 deep marine... | reverse complement strand
CCATGAACACGTAGAGCGCGATCCACCAGGCGAAGGCCCAGCCCAGCGTGCCGGGGTTGCGAAGCCGCAACAACCCTAGCGCAGCGATACAACCCAGGATGACTAGCCAGTTCATCGCGCCCTCACTCGACCCCGAGATCGGCCTTGGTCGTCTCGAGCGTCACGGTTGGTGTGCCGCCCAGGCTCTGCAGGTAAGCGATCACGGAGATCATCTCGTCCTGCGTGAGAGCGATCGGCGGTTCATTGATGACCGGCATGCCGCCGGCGAATCCTTCCACGATGTAGGACTCGGGATCGTAGATCGACAGCGCCAGGTAGGTCAACGGGTCCATGCCCTCGATCCGCGTTCCGGCGCGGGTCGCGATCCCGCCCAGGTCCGGGTAGCGCAGTGCCGAGTCCGCCTTGCCGATCGTGTGGCACGTCCGGCACAGCCCCTTGCCCTCGGCGATTTCACGGCCGATCTCGGCGAGGTCGTCTGGCGTGGCGTCCTTGGCGATGACGGTCTCCTGCGGCGCCGCAACTTCCTTCTGAGGCACGAGCTGGCCGATGTGCGTGTACAGCGCCGTCGCGCCGACGACGAGCAGCAGGATCTTGAGGATGACCCAGCCGCTGGATTGCTGCTGGCTCATGACAGCTCTCCACGCGAGGTCGACGCGGAAACCGGCTCGGGCGAGCCGCCGGCGGTCGTCTCGACCTGCGGCTGCCAGTCGGGCTTACTCGACAGCGAGGTCAGCCAGAACACGACACCGATCAGGCCGAAGAAGATCAACACGGTGAGCGAGACGATCTTGGTCGCGTAGCCCAGCGTCGGCGTGAACGCGTCGACCGAGTTGTCGCGCATCACGCCGTAGACGTGCCAGTGCTGGCGCAGCCCCGAGCGCACGTAGCCCATCAGACCCATCAGCCAGGTGAAGCTGATCGCGATGAAGATCAGGACGTACTGCGAGATCGGGTTGATCTGGCCCCAGTTCATGCGGCTCGTCTGCTCGGCCTTGCGGAACAGGATGATGTCCAGGATGGTGATCACGACCATCGCCACCAGCACCGACAGCACCTGCGGGATCGAGAACCTGATGCGCACCGCGGCCTCGACGAAGTAGCCGTAGATCCCGTAGAAGATCACGATCGACGCGGACAGCGCGAAGGTCCCGAACTGCATGGCGCTCAGCAACCCCTTCATCGGGTGTGTCGCGCGTTTACCTGTGCGGCGGTAGAGCAGGAAGCTCATGAAGGTGGTCAGGATCAGGATGTTGACCGCGGTGTTCTTGGCCGACATCACGCCCAGGTAGCCGAGCATCGGGTGCGCCGAGCCGCCCATCGCGCGCACCTCGGAGACCGTGGCGATGATCGAGCGCGGCGTGGCCCAGATCGCGAAGCACAGCGCGATCGCGATCAGCAGGTACTTGATGAACTTCTGGTAGTGCGTCGTGCCCTCGATGCGGCCCATCCCCAGCCACAGGTAATAGTTGGCGGCAAGGAACAGGTTCCCGATCAACGCCGCCTGGATGATGAACAGCCAGGAGAAGGCGCCGCCCATCATCTGCAGGCCCAGCGCCTGGTTGAAGGCGTAGATCTCGGTGGCCAGCCAGTAGCCGGCGAACGGCAGCGGCAGGAACGCGCTGATCGCGACGAAGTTGCCGATGTAGCCCATCCAGTCGTAGTGCGCCTGCTCGTCCTTGTTGCGCGTGGTGAGGAACTTGAACGCGGCGTAGGCGGCGGCGATCGAGCCGCCGAAGGCGACGTTGGCGATGATGCGGTGGATGTTGATCGGCATCCAGGTGTAGTTGTTGACCGCCTCCCAGTGCTGATCACCGCCCCGGTCTTCAACGAGACGCCCGCCGGCGAGGTCATGAAGGTCAGCCAGGCGTTGGCGATGAACATGATCGCCGTGCCCACCAGGTTGAGCATGAAGCCCAGGAACAGGTGCACGCGCGGGCCGAACTTGCCCCAGCCGTAGTAGTAGCTGTAGAGGAAAGCGGCCTCGAGAAAGAACAGCGCGACGTACGGCAGGAACGTCGGCTTGAACACGTGCATCAGGTACTGCATCAGCTGCGGATACAGCAGGATCAGCATGAACAGCAGGAACGCGCCGAACGTGGCCGTCATCGAGAACGACACGGAGAGCAGTTTGGTGAACTCGTAGGCCAGCTTGTCGTAGCGCTTGTCGCCGGTCTTGTAGCCGATGAACTCGATGATCAAGGCGAAGATCGGCACCGCCAGCACGAACGCGGCGAACAGCAGGTGCAGCTGTGCCAGCACCCAGACGATCACGCGGCTGCTGACACCGCCGATCTGGCGGTAGGCCTTCTCCTCGTAGGGCTGGTTGTCGTGCTTCTCGGCCTCGGCGGCCGCCTCGTCGGCCAGCCCCCGGTCGCGCGGCGTGACGTCCTGGACGCCCTGCTCGACCCGCTGCGGCATGCGGAACTCCTGATCCGAGACGAACCAGGTGACGGCGCGGATGCCCGCCGCGACGCCGACGATCAGCAGGCCGGCCAGGACGATGATGGTGAGCTTGTTGAGCTTCACGGCGTCGCCTCACGCGGCCGCTCGGCCTGCATCTGCCGGACGTGGGCGATCACGGCCCAGCGGTCTGCGGGCGCCAGCGGATATCCGTAACCCTGCATCAACCCCTTGCCGTTGGTGACGATGTCGAACACCTCGCCGTCCGGGTAGTCCCTCGCCGTGTCCGCGTAGAACGACGGCACCGGGACGTTGCCGTACTCGTACATGATGCCCTTGCCGGTGCCGCGCTTCTCGTGACACGGCTGGCAGTAAATCGTGTACATGTGCAGCCCGTGGGCCAGGACTTCCTCGGTCGCTCCGACGGGAGAGATCGCGATAAACTCGCCGTTTTCGTCGCGGCCGGTGTAGAAGTGCGGCGGCTCCGTGCGCAGCTCGCCGCGGGCCACCGTGCCGGGGATCGGCATCCGCATCGCCCGGCCGTCATAGAAGAAGTCGCTTTCGGCCTGCGCGTTGACCCGTGGCTGATAGTCCATGTTGGGGTTGATGTGGATCGGCGGGCGCGGCGATGTGCAGCCGCGCATGCAGCCGGTCAACGTCAACGCGGCAACCGCGAGCAGGGCCAGCTTGGGGAGACGCCGCATCAGTGGGCCTCCTCCTCGGCGTGGTGCTCCGCTTTGGCGGGCAGCGTCGATTCGGGCGCCAAGTCCGGGTGCGGGTTGCGCAGCTTCGCCAGGTAGGTCGTGCGCGGCCGCGTCAGCAGCTCGGCGAGCATCGCGTAGTTGCGGTCGGATTGCTTGGACGCCACGATGCGCGAGTTTTCGTCGAGCAGGTTGCCGAACTCGATCGCGTTGGCCGGGCAGGCTTGCTGGCAAGCGGTCTGCACCTCACCGTCAGCGATCGTGCGCTCTTCCAGCTTGGCGTCGATGCGGCCGGCGTTGATGCGCTGGACGCAGTAGGTGCACTTCTCCATGACGCCGCGCGAGCGCACGGTCACGTCGGGGTTCTGCGCCAGCTTGACGATCTCCGGCGTGTCCTTCGTGAAGTTGTAGTAGTTGAACCGGCGCACCTTGTAGGGACAGTTGTTCGCGCAGTACCGCGTGCCGATGCAGCGGTTGTAGACCATCGTGTTGAGGCCTTCGGAGTCGTGCACGGTCGCGGCCACCGGGCAGACCTGCTCGCAGGGCGCGTTCTCGCACTGCATGCAGGGCACCGGCTGGAACACGGTCTGGGGATCCGCCTCGTCGCCGGCGAAGTAGCGGTCGACGCGCAGCCAGTGCATCTCGCGGCCGCGGTGCACCTGGTCCTTGCCGACGACCGGGATGTTGTTCTCCGCCTGGCAGGCGACGACGCAGGCGTTGCAGCCGGTGCAGGCGTTGAGGTCGATCGTCATGCCCCACTGGTAGCCCGAGTCGTACGACTCGGGGTCGTCCCACAACTGGTCGTAGTGCGGCACGTTGACCATGTCGTTGGCGAACGTCGGATGCGTGCGGTAGTCCTCGAGCGAGGCCTCGCGTACGGCCGGACGACGGCGCGACTGGTACAGCGAAGGAAGTAGATCGGGCTCGTCCTGCGTACCGTGATCCTGGGTCTGTCCGAACTCGTAGCCGGATCCGGTCTTGGTGAGTGTGGCGCCGGAGTCGATATCCATCGCCGACGAGGCGCGCAACCGCCCCGTATCGGCGCCGACGCCGTCACCGACGCGTCCGGCGGCCGTGCGGCCGTAGCCCAGCGACAGCACCAGCGTGTCGTCCGCCACGCCGGGTTGGACCCACACCGGCAGTTCGATCTCCGCGCCACGGTGGGCGACGGTCACGAGGTCGCCGCTTTCGAGACTCTGCGCGGCGGCGGTCACCGGGGAGAGCAACGCGGCGTTGTCCCAGGTGATCTTGGTCATTGAGTCCGGCAGTTCCTGCAGCCATGCGTTGTTGGCCAGCCGGCCGTCGTACACGGCGGCCGAGGCGGTGAACACGATCTCCAACCCGCTACCCGACGTGGATCCCGGACCCGCGACGCCGGCAGCAGGGGGGGTCTGCGCAGGCAACGCGGAATCGGCGAGCACGCCGTCGTGCAGCACACGGTTCCAGGCGGCCTCGTCGCCACCCAGCAGCGCATCCCAGGTCGCACGGACCAGGGTGTAGCCGTCGGGAGCCGCGCCGCTCTCCGCATCGGGGCCGAACGCGATCAGGCCGAGGACCTCGACATCGCTCCGTCCGTCGAACAGCGGACGGATCAGCGGCTGGACGACGCTCATCGTGCCGTCGGCGCTGCGTGCGTCGGACCACGACTCGAGGAACTGGGCGCGCGGCAAGTGCCAGTGCACCTTCTGCGACGTCTCGTTGACGTGATCGGACAGGTGGATCGACGACACGACCTTCTCGAGCGCGCCGGCGAAGTCGAGGTCGGCCGGAGCGTCGTAGACGGGGTTGCCGCCGAGGATGATCAGGTTGGTGACCGCGCCGCTTTGCATCGCCGCGATCAGCTCGGCCAGCTTGGAGCGGCTGGGCAGGGCGGCATCGGCGAACGCGCGGCAATCCAGCGTGTTGCCGACGTTGCCCAGCGCAGCGTTGAGCGCGTAGACCGCGGCGTGCACCTCCGGCGGCTGGCGGCGACCCGCGACGATCAGACTCTCGCCCTCGTGGTGCGCGAGGTCGTCGACCAGCGCGGCGACCCACTCGGCGTCGACGCCCGCGGGCATCGGGCCGGACATCCCGAGCACGCCGAGCTGCGCCCCGAGCCCCGAGACGAACTGGGCTATCTTGGACGAGGCGAGCCGCAGCCGGTGGTCGGCGTTGGCGCCGGTCAGGCTGTGCACCCCTTCGACGGCCCACAACCGGCCCATCGAGCCGTGCGTCTCCGAAACTTGGCGTCCCGCGGCAAATCCGGCGGTGTTGCGCACCTGATCCGACTCGGTCTGCAACGGATCCGCATCGAGCGTCAGGATCACCTTGGCCTTGTCGAAGTGGTAGATCGGATGCAGCTGGCCGCCCGTGGCGATCTCGAGACCGCGATAGATGTTCTCGTCACTGATCGATTCGTACGCGGCCCACATTGCATTGGGATAGCGCAAGTGGATCGCATCGGTCAGCCGCGCCATCGTCGGGGACGACCACGATTCGGTCAGGAACGCGAGACCGCTGCCGTCGCCGAGCTGCTCGGCGATCGCGGCCCACGCGGACTCGAATCCGGCCCAGGTGGAAGCCTCGCCGTAGCGGATCGGATGTTTTGAACGATCGGGGTCGTAGAGCGTCAGCGGTGCGGCTTGAATAAAGGGGTTCGAGCGTCCCGCGGTCGACGGGTGCAGCTCGTTGCCCTCGATCTTGTTCGGGCGGCCCTCGTGGCTCTCGACGACGACGCCGTAAGCGTCGAGCCCCCACGGCATCGTGGTGGCGAAGTGCCGCGGGATACCCGGGACGACTTCGACCGGCGCGTTGACGTAAGGGACGATTTTTTCAACCGGACGGCGGCAGGCGGCGGCACCGGCGAGCGAGACCGATGCGCCCAATAACGACAGCATCGTGCGCCGCGTGACGCCCTCCGGGGCCTCGCTCGCGCCCTCGGGGAACTCGCGCTCGGCGAATTGCCTGACGCTCGGGTCCCCGTTGCGCTGCTCCAGGCTGCGCCAGTACGCTCGATCGGCCGGCCGGAGGTTCATCGGTGGCATGCGGTGCAGTCCTCCGGCGGCTTCAGGTTCTTCTCCTCGATGACCTGGGCGGCAAAGGCGGCGTGGTCTCGAGGCGGGATCCAGTCCATGTTGGTGACCTCTTCGGTCGGTCGCAGGTGGGGTGCCGGGTTGCGGTGGCAGTCGAGGCACCAGCCCATGCTCAGCGGCTCCGTCTGCTCCACGACCTCCATGCGGTCGATGCGCCCGTGGCAGCTCACGCAACCGACGCCGGCACGGACGTGCACGCTGTGATCGAAGAAGGAATAGTCCGGCAAGTTGTGCACGCGGACCCAGCGTAACGGCTTGTCGTTCTGCGCGCTCTCCTGCAACGGGGCGAGCAGCTCACTGTCGCGTTTGATCACCGTGTGGCAGTTCATGCAGGTCTGTGTCGGCGGGATATTGGAAACCGCCGACGTCTCGACCGAAACGTGGCAATAACGGCAATCGAGACCGAGCTGGCCGACGTGCAGCTCGTGGCTGTAGGGGATGGGTTGCTCGGGCGCGTAGCCGACGTCGGTGAACTCGGGGGAAAAGAAATACCAGACCCCCGCGATCGCCAGGATGCCGACCGCCGGACCGGCGATCGCCAGGACGAGCGGGGCCCAGTTCGTCGCTTTGGGAAAGATCTGAGACAAGCCCCGTTAGCCTCGCGAGCGCGGTTGTCTGGCGCGTGCGTCACAGCCCGGAAAACGGGCACGGCAGACAGGCGTCCACCGCCCCTTCCCCCGAGCAAGGGCGCGAGTTTACTGAGCCTCCGAAAATCGGTCAAGGGCGGCACCCGGCTGTCGGCCGCGCCGTTTCTTGACAGCGCCGGGGGCGCGTTCATGATGGTGCGTCATGGACTCGAACGAGCGCTTCGCCCGAACCGCGGTGCGACGGAAAAATCTGTTCCTGGTGCTGTCGCTGGCGGGCGTCGTGGTCGGCCTGGGGCTAGCCGTCTGGTTCGGCTATCGGCGCTGGGCCGACCCGTCGGCGGGGTCGGGGTTGGCTTTCGTCGTGGTCGTTTTGGTGCTCTTGAACGCCCGCGCGAACCTGCGGCAATACCGTTTCGCCGTGGCGCTGGAGCGGCTCCTGGAGCGCGGTCGTGACTGAAGCGCCACTCGAAGAGACCAAAAAACCTTGGTATAAGAATCTTTTTCTCTGGTACTTCATCATCGGGGTGCTCACGCTGACGGCCCTGCGGCCGTTCCTCAAGCGCGAGCCGCCCCCGCCGCCGGTCCTGCGTCAGCTCCCCGCGTTCGAGCTCATCGACCAGAACCACAACACTTTTTCGCTGAGCGAGCTCGAGGGGCACGTCTGGGTCGTCAACTTCATCTTCACGCGCTGCGGCTCGATCTGCCCGATCCTCACCCGGCAGATGGGCTTGCTCCAGGACAACTACGACACCTACGGCGTGGACGGGATCAAGCTGCTCTCGATTTCGGTGGATCCGGAGTACGACACGCCCGACGTCCTCAGAGCGTACGCCGCCGCCAACGGCGCCGACCCCGCGCGCTGGACCTTCCTGACCGGCGACTTAGAGTCGGTCCGCGGCCTGGTCGTCAACGGCTTCGCCACCGGCATGAGCGAGCCCTTCGAGGACGACGCGGGGATGATGGACATCTCCCACACGGGCAAGTTCGTGATCGTCGACCCCGACGGGGGCATCCGCGGCTACTACGACACCGGCCCCGAAGGCCTCGACGAGATCTATCACCGCTCCCGCCACGTCCTGAACGCCTCCCGCTAGCCCCTGGGCCGGTGCGTCGGCGTCCTCTAGAATGACCCGATGGTACGGACACCGAAAACAGGCTTGCTGCTGATCAATCTGGGCACACCCGACAGCCCGGACCCGGCCGACGTGCGGCCCTACCTGCGGGAGTTCCTGATGGATCCGCGGGTCATCGATCTCGACACCTGGAAACGATGGCTCCTGGTCAACATGATCCTGATCCGTCGGCCGAAGGCGTCGGGTGAGGCCTACGCCAAGATCTGGACCGACGCGGGCTCGCCGCTGCTCCTCCACAGCCGGGAGCTGGTTCGCAAGGTCGCCGCGCGGCTGCCCGGCGTACCGGTCGAGTTGGGGATGCGTTACGGCAACCCGTCGATCGCGTCGGCGCTGACTCGACTACGCCAGGCGGGCGTCGACAAGATCGTCGTCTTCCCGCTCTACCCGCAGTACAGCTCGGCGGCCAACGGGTCGTCGCTGGAGAAGGTGTTCCTCGAGGCCGCCAAGCTCTGGAACGTGCCGGACATCGAGACGATCCCACCGTTCTACGACGATCCCGGTTTCATCGACGCCTGCGCTGCGCGCGCGCGTCCGGTGATCGAGGCGGCCGACCCGGAGAAGGTCTACTTCAGTTTCCACGGACTGCCCGAGCGGCACGTCGTGAAGAGCGACGTCAGCGGAACGCACTGCCTGCGTTCGGACGACTGCTGCGCGACGATCGGCAGCGCCAACCGCTACTGTTACCGGGCCCAGTGCTACGCCACTGCGAAGCTGCTTGCCGACGCGCTGGGCATCCCGGAGAACAAACGCGTCGTCTGCTTCCAGTCGCGCCTCGGACGGGATCCGTGGATCAAGCCCTACACCGACCAGATCATGATCGAGGACGCGCGGGCCGGGGTGAAGCGAGCGGCGATCCTAAGCCCGGCGTTCGTCGCCGACTGCCTCGAGACGTTGGAAGAGTTGGGAATTCGCGCCGTCGAGGACTGGAACGCACACGGCGGCGAGCGGCTCGATCTCGTGCCCTGCATCAACGCCGACGACCGCTGGGTCGACGCCCTGCTCGACATCGTGCGGCGCAACAGCACGATTCCCGTCGAGGGAACGCATGGCGCGGAGGCCACCGCGTGAGCGAAAGGCCGCGGATCGTCATCGTCGGCGCCGGCATCAGCGGGCTGACGGCGGCGTACCGACTGGCCGAGGCCTTCGACATCACGGTGCTCGAAGCCGCAGACCGCGCCGGGGGCCACATCCGGACCGAGGAGCGCGGCGGTCTGTTGCTCGAATGGGGCCCGGACAGCCTGGTCGCGCACAAACCCGCGGGCGAGCGACTCTGCCGCGAACTGGGCCTGGGCTCACGATTGTTGCGACTGCGCTCGGGCGGCTCGCGCATGCAGGTCGTCACCGGTGGGCGCCTGCAGCAGGTGCCCGAGGGATACCTGATGATCGCGCCCACGCGGATGATGCCGTTGATCAGGTCACCACTGCTTTCGCCGCTTGGCCGCACCCGCGCGGCACTGGAACGCATGATCCCCGCGCGCCGCGACGAAGCCGACGAGAGCCTGCAGAGCTTCGTCACGCGGCGCTGGGGCCAAGAGGCCTACGAACGCGTTGCGGAGCCGGTGTTCGGCGGTTTGTTCGCGGCCGACGCGACGCGGTTGAGCGCGCAGGCCTGCGTCCCCCGAATGCACGCGCTGGAGAACACGTACGGCAACGTCGCGACGGGCCTGAGGAAGATGATGGCCGCTCACGGGGCGGGGAACCGGCCGCGCGCCGGTGTTTACGCGCTCGACGGCGGGATGAGTGTGCTGGTCGAGGCGTTGGAACAGCGGTTGCCGGACGGCGCTTTGCGATTTCGCACCTCGGTGTGCGATTTGCAGCGCGGCGGCGCGGGTTGGCGACTCCTGCTGGACGGCGGCGAGACGCTCGACGCCGATGCGGTCGTGCTCGCCTGTCCCGCGTTCGTGGCCTCGAGGTTGCTCCGCGCGACCGCCCCCGAACTTGCGGCGCAGCTCGACGCGGTCGAGTACGCTTCGTGCGCGACGGTCAACCTGCTCTACGACGCCTCCGCCATGCGCACGCCGCTGCACGGCTTCGGTTTCTTCGTGGCGCGCAGCGAGAACTCGCCGCTGCTCGCCTGCAACTACGCCAGTCTGAAGTTCGACGGGCGGGCTCCGCTGGGGTGCGTGTTGCTACGCGCGTTCCTCGGAGGCGCGGGCCGCGCATCGCTCGACGGCCTTGACGACGGCCAGTTGGTGCGTGTCGCGCACGAAGGGCTGGCCGCGCTGCTCGACCTGCGTGGCGCGCCGCGTTTCGGACGCGCGCGACGCTTCATCGACGCCTTGCCGCAGCCGGTCGTCGGCATCGGGCAGACGCGCGAGAGGCTTGCCGCCGGGTCGGATCGACTCGCTCTCTGCGGCAGCGCCTGCGGCTGGGTCGGGTTGCCGGACTGCATCGAGTCCGCCGAGAAGGCGGCCGAACGCGTGGCCGAAGAGACCGCGCGGTCCGAGGGAATCGAACGGGCGGGCTGACGCGATGCGTGACTCGTTCTTCGTCTTCGTCTTCGTCGCCGCCCTCGTCGTTTCCGTCGTCGTGATCGGCGTGATCGAGTCGGCTCCGGACGACGGCGCAGTGCACTCGACGTTCCGTCCCGCGTTGCACGCCGGGCTGAACGGGATGTGCGCCGCGGTCCTGCTCGTCGGCTACTGGATGATCCGGCACAAGAAGAAGACCGCTCATCTTGCATGCATGGTCCTCGCCGGCCTGCTCACCGTGACCTTCCTGGTCTCCTATCTCGACTACCACGCCAGCGCGGGCTCGACGAAGTTTCAGGGTGAGGGGTTCGTGCGCTGGGTCTACTTCACGATCCTCATCTCGCACACGGTACTCGCCGCGCTCGTGGCGCCGCTGGTCGCCAGCCTCTACTGGTTCGCGGGCAAGCGGCAGTTCGACAAGCACCGCAGGGTCGCCAGATTCACGCTCCCGATGTGGGTCTACACCTCCATCACCGGTGTGCTCGTTTACTACATGCTCCACGTGTGGTTCTAGTGAGCGGCTGGAAGAAAATCGCATTCCCGATCATCGCGGTCGGCGGCGTGCTGCTGCTCGTCGAGCTGGCCCTCGTCCTCGCCGGGGTCGCCCCGCTGGCCGAACGGGAAGACCCGTTTCACGGCTTTTCGCGGGAGCTCCGCGTCTTCGAGCCCGACGAGGCGAGCGGCGTTTTCCGAACCGGGCCGCGGGCGGCGGCGCGCTCGTTCAACAAGGAGGAGTTCCCCCTCGAAAAGCCGGAGAACGCTTTTCGGGTGTTCGTGCTCGGCGGCTCCAGCGCGTTCGGCTTCCCCTGGGGCGCCGAGCAGGCTTTCTCGTCGAAGCTGGAGCACGCGCTGCAAGCCTCCTGGCCCGACCGTGACGTGCGCGTCGTCAACGCCGCGGGGATGTCCTACGGCTCGCACCGGCTGCGGATCCTTGCGCACGAGCTGCTGGACTACGCCCCGGACCTGCTGGTGCTTTACACGGGTCACAACGAGTTCGTCGAGCGTGATTTCTACGACCGCGTGAAGGCCGCGGAACCGCTCCCCGCGGGCCTGCGGTTGTGGCTGCACCGCTGGCGGACGTATTCCGCGCTCGCCCGGTTGATCGCGCCGGCGCCGGCGCCACCGGACGAGGCACCGGCCGACGCCGCCGAGCTGATCGGTTTCGACGCGGACCGTCGCTATTCGAGCGACGTGGCGGCCGCGGATCGCGAAACCGTGCGCGCTCAGTTCGAGGAGAACCTGCGCGCGATCGTCGCGGCCGCCCGGGAGGCCGGTGTCGCGGTTCTGCTTTGCACCGTGCCGTCGAACGAAAAAGGCTGGCGACCGAACCAGACGACCTGGCCGGAAAACCTCGGTTTCGCCCGTCGCACGAACGCCGAACGCGCGATCGAGCGGGCCAAGGAAGCCAACGACGCCGGCGACCCGGAGGCCGCGTTGCGCGCCGTGGCCGAGGTCGAGGCCGTCACGGTGGAGGCGGCCGGGGCGTGGTACGAGAAGGGGCGTGCGCTGCTCGCGATCGGCCGTCCGGAAGAGGCGGCCGACGCGTTCGTTGCCGCACGGGACACCGACGGCCAGCCGGGGCGCGCGGTCAGCGCGCTCAATAACACCATCCGCCGTGTCGCACGCGACACCGGCGCGACCTTGGTCGATATCGAGGCGACCGTTCGCACGCTTTCGCCGGACGGGATCCCCGGTTTCGAACTGTTCGAGGATTACGTGCACCCGAAACCGGGTGGACATGTGCTGATCGCACGGGAGCTGTGGCGTGCGCAGACCGCATCGGACGACGAGGCCTCCTTCCTGGCAGCGCTCGGACTGCCCGCGGACTTCGACTACGCATCGAGCGAGGCGGGTCCCGAGACCACGGGCGACGCCGAATCGTCACCGCTGCTGTTCAATCTCGCCGTCGTGCTGGAGAACCAGGGCCGCTACGAGGACGCGATCGACCGTTACCGCCGCTGCCTGGAGCTGACGCCGGAGTATTACGTCGCGCGGGCCAACATGGCGCGACTGCTGCACCTGACCGGACGTTCGCAGGAGGCCGCGCAGGAGTACGCGATGGTGCTGCAGGTGCGACCCGACCACCTCAATTCGGCGATCGGTCTCGGCGATGCGTTCCGCGGGTTGGGGTTGCTACAGCAGGCCGAGGCGGCCTACCGGCGCGCTACCGGGATCGACGCGGAGTCTCCAAGCGCGTGGAACGGTCTCGGTTCCGTTTACCTGATGGCGCAGGACTACGGTGAGGCGGAGCGAGCGTTCCGGCGCACCGTCGAGCTGGATCCGGGCAACCTTCCCATCCAGGCCAACCTGGGCATGGCGATCTTCCTCCAGGGCCGCCACGACGAGGCGCAGTCGGTGTTCGAGTCGAGCCTCGCCGTACGACCGGACGAGCCCGGCGCCATGGGCGGGATGGGCGCGCTGGCGATCGAGCGGGGCGACCTTGCCGCTGCCGAGGACTGGTTCACCCGGGTGCTCGCGCAGGACCCGGACAATCCGCTCGCCCGAGACGGGCTGGAAGAAGTGCGCCGCCGCAACGAATCGCCCTAGTCGGACGTTTGTTCTGCCGTGCGGGAACCGCCTGGCGGGTCGCCGCCCCGGTGGCATACTCGGGACAGCAGGAGATCCCATGCGAAAGACACTGGTCACGGTCGGATGCTCCGTCGTCGTGTGGGCCGCGCTGGCCGCACCGGCCGGGGCGGGGGTGCAGGTGAGCTTCGACGCGGAGACGCTCGCCATGATGATGCGTGCCGCGTCGACCCAGGACGTGGAGATCCCGATCAGCGGCGACCGTACGTTGCTGGTTCAGATCCGCGACGTGCGTCTGTTGCAGCTCGACCCCGCCGCCCAGGGCCAGGGCCGTGGGCTGATCCGCACCGCCGTCGACGTCTCGGTCCCCGAGTTCGACCTCGAACTCTCGCTGAAACCGACGGTCGTCCTCGACGTGGTCAAGGGCGACCGGTTCAACGAGTTCGAGATGCGCTTCGCCGAGCTCGAGATCCCCGTACCGATCTTCGGAGAGGTCGACATCGCGCCCTTCCTGCAGCCGCTGCGCTACCCCGCGGAGGATCTGTGGTACCTCGCGGGCGCGCGCGGCATCGTCCACCTTCGCAGCCACCTGGTCGAGATCACGATGGGCCAGAAGGCGATCCGGTTCGACTTCGAGCTGGAACTGACCGAGGCGCCTGTTCCTCAGTAGTCCCGTCTCGCGCGAACTCCTGTATCCTGGCGGTCTCCCGA
>JABAOH010024678.1_pt1 | contig 13601 bp, 16 predicted proteins | sample 7062181 | NCBI WGS metagenome assembly JABAOH01 (sample SAMN14538630, study PRJNA623070) | marine sediment metagenome | biome: marine biome [ENVO:00000428]; feature: marine pelagic biome [ENVO:01000023]; material: deep marine sediment [ENVO:00002113]; isolation source: pool of 5 deep marine... | reverse complement strand
AAAACTAAACTAAATCGATTATATTTATTGTTATAGTATGAGTGAGAAGACCTACTTTTTCGTAATCTCTATACCAAGAGACCAAATGATTGAATATACAACAAGGCTGAACTCTTATATCTCAAAGCTGTTCCAAAAAGAGTACCCTTGTACGCTTAAGCCGCTCGAGATAAGGGACCAAGACGTGCTTGCCAAGATTAGCATTAACACAAGCGAAGAAAATATCAGGGAATTCGCAGACCGATTCTTCGGCAACAAATACGAGCTAACAGAGCGGGATTCTGGAGAGGTGGAAATCACCCAAAAAGAGCCTAATTTGCAAAATGTAGAGCAAGATGAAGGCTTGAAGCACTAATATTTTATCAACCCTAAGAGCATAAGCCCCCTATATTATTGTCAATTTCAAAACAATGCTGCTATTTTTAATAAATATTTATATTTCCTGAATCCTTTGTAGTTGCATTTGCAACTAAATTGGTGAAAACAAAAAACAGCAGCTAAAGAGCTGCTAAACAGGAGGCAGTAAAATGAAAAAGTTTTTAATCGCAGGAGCATTAGCAGTAGGACTTAGCTTTCCACTTACCTCACAGGCAGAAGTAAGCGCTTTCGGAGTACAGATTCCGGTTGAGCAAAAAGAAGTAAGTGACAATATCCGCGGCGGATATGTAGCCCAGGATCTAGGCGATACATTCCAGGTGCAGAAGATTCAGAACTCGTCTCAGAGATCGTCTGTACAGTCATCCAATGCCAACACCTACTATGTATTCGGAGTAGAGCTGGGCGGTGACAATGCCATATAAGACAACAAAGATAAATTCCTCCAACCAATCACGAGTCCGGCGAAATTATTCACCGGACTCGGCGGACATTGTCCGCTGACATTCTATTTCTCCAACTCTCCATAGCCTGTATGTCACCCTGAATTTATTTCAGGGTCTCGTTTTTGCCTTTATCTTTTCGTATTCCCGACATTACAAATAATGACGTTAAAAAAATTACGAATGAAGGCGTAAAATCTTATGCGGCACGATTCCGAGCACGTGAGGAATCGCTCGCAATATCCAAGGACATTGATAGTTTGTTAACTATCGGGAAAGCCTCTCATAGAAGGCGGCCGAATCATAAGATTTAGCCTGAATGATTAATTTTTAGACATTCTTTGTTCAGTCCGGTGACTTTTGCTTCTTTTGGTTATCAAAAAGAAGTAGATAGCATCCACTCACATAAAATTTCTTAGAAACTCCATAACCCCATACTGTCATTTCGAGTGAACACAAGGTGTTCTAACGAGAAATCTGTCTTTATTGTTTAAAACATAGATCTCTCACATCCGTTCGAGATGACAGTGTATCTAGGCAATTATATTCCAAATCTAGTACGCGCCTACTCCCCTACTGCTCTGGCCCCCGGAAACGGCGGCTCTACGCAGCAGTAAAACACACCGTTTGCAGAATAACACTGCTCATCCTTGCTGGGACAAGGCGTAGCCGGGCTGCATTTATCCAACGAGCAGGCGCCTTGCGGCTCAGGAAGCTCTACCTCTTCTTCGTCAATTGCGTAGGATACGGAAGGAATAAAAATAAAGGCACTCAGCACTAAAATACTAAACGCCCTATTGATATATTGATTTAGATTGCTCATGCTACACGCCCCCTTCTTTATCTACTATTGTAACACCGATGAACTGCCAATTCAGCAAAAGTTTAGTTTAAGTACTTATGGATACCTCATATCCCATAATAGCTTCTGCTCCGGTGCCGCGAAAGGACCCTGTCACAGGAGCTGCTTCAAGAGGAGTTACGCCTGATGCAACTGCAACATGCCGGTCAGCCACTGCTAGCCCCAATGTAGGGTCATATCCCCTCCAGCCCCCTCCGGGTATATAGACTTCGGCCCAGGCATGAAGGTGATTCTGCATGAGAGATAAATCGCCCTCTGTATAGCCGCTTACAAACCTTGCTGCAAATCCCATACTTCTTGCAGCCTCGGCAAATAACACTACAAAGTCTCTGCAAGACCCCCTCTTGCTTTCGAGCGTCTGCTCAGGCTCGCGCGCCGGGCCTTCATCTCGAAATTCATGCTCAAAATCCCGGTAGATGCAGTCAGTTAAAGTAGTTAGAAATTTCAAAGAATCATTTTCCGATTCAAGCAGCATCTTTGCGACAAACCCCTCAAAAACATCCCCAAAATCAGCAGAAGGCACTCTGTATTGCTCGAGAGCAGATTTATTAGGCTTGCTGTACTCCATAGGCAGACGCTCTGCTCTATCTGTGGCAAGTATATAGTTAAAGGGATTAGTTCTTTTGGTCTCAACCTCGGAGCGGCATATGATCTCAAGAGAATCTGTCATTTCCTCGAACCATATAAATACGGAATCTCCCCCGGAATCTATCAAATCCGTCCGGCCCGATGGCTTGGGAGATACAATAATTTCAAATTTCCTAAGGGTCTGAGCAGTATCGGATCTTGGGCGGAGCCTAACTGTATGAGGCTCCAAAAACACCTCTTTGCTGTATTTATATCTGGTTATATGCTCAATCTTGTATAGCATTTTTTATAGGAATAGGAGTTTCTTCATTTATGGAAATGGGAGTTTCTTCCAGTTTAGAATACACTGCTTCTATCCAGTTGTGAGGAAGCTCCCTTATTGCTTCTCTGATGGTGTTTTGCCACCACTCTGAGAGCTGCATCAGCTCGTGTGAATTATAGCGGTATTCAACAATGTGATATGAGTCCGCACGGTAAAGCACCACATCTATCGGGAAATCAACATCTACTGCGCTTGTTCTTGTCGCATCAAAAGCCAGGTAGCCGATTTTGAGAGCCATCTCCAGGTTTAGATCATACGACAGTGCCCTGTCCATTATTGGCTTGCCGTAGCTGGACTCGCCAATTAGGTAGTACGGTGTACCCTGGCTCACCTCAACCCAGTTGCCCTGAGGGTAGAGCATATAGAGCTTGTGCTCTCTATCGTTCTCAAGCTGGCCCCCGATAATAGAGAAGAGGTTAAAGGGAAGTCCGCTTTCCTCAAGCGCTTTTTTATCTTCTTCCGCCACTCTTCTTACCTGCGCCGCAAAGGCATTTACAGCTTTGTAGAGCTTATCAAACTCCCTATCACTTTCCTCCAGCACCTCATCGAAATAGGTAAGCGCTTTATCCCTCACAGACCTAAGCCCGGAAGTCATAAGAAAAAGAGAATGCTTGCCGTACTGATGTATGGTCACTTTTCTGGCTGTAATCGACTCAGTGCCGGTGGTAACTAACGTATCAGCTATACCTACCAGCCCTTTTCTGACTTTCATTCCAACGCAAAATGTCATTGTGAGACCTCTTTACTTAGCTTTTCCTTATCCGTTGGGCGCAATGAAAAGAATGTATCAAATATTGCATCCCCGACTCCGTTGAGCTTGGTCTGAAAACCGTCCAAATACTCATGGAGCCCCTCAGAAATTATTTCATCAATATTTGCATAGTCAAGATCTGAGCGCAGACGCCCAAGACGCCTCTCTGCTTTGTTCGTAAAAGTTCCGATGACCGTACCCGTTAATTCGTGGAGAGATATCTGAGCCTTGTGCAGGCAATATCTCATCGACCTTGGGAATTTCGTATCAAGGATCAAAAACCTGGCTACGTCCGTTGGGGTAATTCTTCTATATTTTTTTCTGTACATTTCAAATGCGCTCGCCGACTTAAGCAGCGCCGCCCATCCGATATTATCTATTGGCGTACCAACATCCTCAACCCGGGGCAGAAGCATAAAGTACTTCACGTCCATTATACGCGAGGTTTTGTCGGCCCTTTCCAAGAGTCTGCCTAACCTATCAAAATGCCATGCTTCTCCATGAGACATGGTAGTATCCGTTATACCGATAAAAAGGTGGCTCTGCAGTTTTATCTGGTTATAGAAGTCATAGGGAGTATCAAGCGCAGCATCCGATTTTTCAGCATCCAAGAGCGAATAGTAAAACTTATTAATCTGAGCCCACATCTCCGACGATATAGCATCCCGAACGGTCCTTGCGTTTTCTCTAGCATAAATCACTGATGAGATAATAGAGTTAGGGTTGTCTCTGTCGAATGTGAGAAAATTCACTACATTATCCCTTGAAGCCTCACCGTATCTCTCCTTAAAGCTCTCATGGTCTCCCGATACGATCACAAGAGGCTCCCACTGTCCTTTACTCTCTACAGGGCTGTCCAGCATAAGATGAAGGTTTACATCCACAAACCTTGCGATGTTCTCCGCCCTCTCTATATAACGGGCCATCCAGTATATTGAATTCGCTACCCTGCTAAGCATTATTCACCATATCATTCTTGATACTGCCCTTATTCTGCCGGCAGACTACTCAAAACCCATGTATCTTTGCTGCCCCCGCCTTGTGAAGAGTTAACCACAAGCGAGCCCTTTTTAAGCGCCACCCTTGTAAGCCCCCCAGGCATTACGTATATATCCTCACCGTATAGTATATAAGGCCTTAGGTCCACATGGCGTCCTTCAAAATGATCATCATCCACTATCACAGGCACCCTGGAAAGCGAAAGCGTAGGCTGTGCAATGTAGTTCCTAGGATTCTCTTTTATTTTTTCTGCAAACTCGGCTCTTTGCTCCGGGGTCGCCTGAGTGCCCATCAACATTCCATAGCCCCCGGATTCGTTTGCGGGCTTTACTACCAACTTGTCAAGATTCTTAAGCACGTGCTCTCTTTCCTTATCATCCCAGCACACATAAGTAGGCACATTTGGAAGTATAGGGTCTTCTTCGAGATAGTACTTAATAATTTTCGGCACATATGCGTAAACCACTTTATCGTCCGCAACCCCTGTGCCCGGGGCATTGGCTAATGCAAGCTTTCCCGATTTGTAGACCTCCATTATCCCTGGCACGCCCAAAAGCGAATCCGGGTTAAAGACAATGGGATCAAGATAATCGTCGTCTATCCTTCTGTAGATCACATCTAGTTTTTCAAAACCCTTTGTGGTTCGCATATAGACAAATCCGTCTTGCACCACCAGGTCGTTCCCTTCCACAAGCTCTATTCCTGTCTGCTGAGCAAGGAATGAATGCTCAAAATACGCAGAGTTGTATATACCCGGGGTCAGCAGGGCAACACTTGGAGATTCCACGTTGTCCGGAGCTAGGAATTCAAGCATCCGGGAGAGACGGTTAGGATAATCATCTACCGGTCTGACGCTAGAGGCATCAAACACCAATGGGAAAGTTCTCTTTAATACCTGCCGGTTCTCAAGAACATACGAAACCCCGGATGGGCATCTCAGGTTGTCCTCAAGAACATAGAAAGTTCCGTCCCGGTCCCTCACTAGGTCTGACCCGGTGATATGGCACCATATGCCTTTAGGGGGATTTAGCCCCTCACAGTAAGGCTGAATACATTGACTGGAATAAAGCACTTCCTTTGGAATTATTGCGTCTTTTATGATCTTTTGATCATGGTAAATATCGTCAATGAAGAGATTAAGGGCAAAAATACGCTGCTTAAGCCCCCTCTCTATTAACTCCCAATCCCCGGGCTCTATGATCCTAGGCAGGATATCGAAGGGGAATATTTTTTCTATCCCCGACTCATCGCTATATACGGTAAAAGTAACTCCCATATTAAACAGAGCCGCCTCAGCTGCTTTTTGCCTTCTAAGTATCTCCCCTTTGGGAAAAGACATAAGGCGGTCAATAAGTATTTTTGTGCCCGGACGAGGCTCACCTTTGCCTCTAAAAAGCTCGTCATAGAAATTTTCAGGGTCATAATTTTTAAAGTCCATATTCATAGATAAGCTTAACACTCTTTATAGTTATTGTCTTTATTATCTATCCTCAGGAGTTATACGCCCCGGATTACAGTAGGCTCTCAGAGGATAGTTAGAAATAATCCGGGGCTTGGTTAAAGGTGCATGAATGCTAGTATATATAATAGATGGGGGCTGGAATGTCCCATATTCCGGCCCCCATCTATAAAAGGAGATAAGTAGAGAAATGAGCTCACCATTTCTTTCTTGCTATTAATAATTGCAACTACCGTGCCAGTTTGGTTGAGGATAGAAAATCCTTGATTTACAACAATATTACGGATAGAGAAAGCGATTTGAGATATCTACGTGCTTACAAACCGCTCATGCGGACTTAAATTCTAAGCATTTTACTTAAATTAATATCAACACAAGGCTACAAGCCGAATAAATAATAGTAAGACACCCATTGTAAATAAAAAAACCCTTCCTCCTTAGCACCTACCGGCAACAAAGGAAGAAGGGTCGAGAAGGGGACAAAAAACTTATATCTAATTATGGTTAGATAATTGCATTTCCCTCAATATATAAATCTCTCGTGACTCTCCGTGCCTAGTACCTATTTGCGTTACTACCGCTACAAATAACCTGCTTACAAACAACACAAAAAATCAATAATAGTATATATGGTTCCGAAAAAAGCTCTCTGATTATTCCCTACCGTTACTTAAGACTAGTATAGGCGAAAGTGAATTTTTTGTAAAGTTATTATTAATTAGAGATGAAAAATATTTTCGCTTTTCTGGGATGAGTCAATTAGCGTTACCAGTATTTCTGATCCACACTACGTCTTAACCTTTGTTCCAGGTGCTTGACATTCGCTTCATTAAAATCCTCAAATGGCTGGTAACCGTCTTTTGTTATAATAACATCAGACTTATACCACATAACCAGATTAATATTCGTACCCATCTCTTCGGACAGTTCCATTTCTAAGTCGGCAACTTCCTCAGGAGTAATCGGTTTGACTCCCACTGCTTCTATCAACGCATTGATTTCTTCGCCTATATAAGAATTATGCACATTGATTACAAAAAGATTTGGATTTTCTTCAAACCTAGATATAACTTTTGCGTCCAGTTCCTTGAGCTCTTTTTTCTTTGCCTCGTCAATATTATCGTAATATATCCAGCCGTACAGCATCTGGCCGTTACGGTCGGAGATAGTTGTCCTAAGCATCCTAACAATCAAATTTATATTTTGATCATCAAGGCTCTCTCTTATTTTATTCTCTAGCGCTGTAATCTCATTATCGGTGAGAATCCTAAAACCCGTAACCGTAGCTAATACTGTCGGGCCTCTGGCTATGTCGATATACTCTGTATTAATAAGCCGCATTTTAGGCCAGTATGCGAGCTGCTCTAGTATTACCTGCTCTGCCTTGCGTATTGTAATTTGATCCTGGCTTAAGTTTTTATTGAGAAAGAAACCGTCTAGGTTTTGGTCAATTATAGTATTTGCGCTCCCTGTGGCGCTAACATCATTTGAAATAATACTTCTGACAATCAGCTCTATAGGCATATCTATCCTACTTTCAAAGGAATCTTGGAGTTTCTTTATATCTTTTGGTGTCATTACAATTGGAGAGCGCACAGAGGCAAGAATATAGAGCTTACCATCCTCTATATCATATACATAGCTGTCTACTGAAGTAGAATGGAGTCTTTCAAACTGCTCGTTTAGCGTGACTTCAATATCATATTTAAGTTTTCTTTCCTTAACTATGTTAACGAGCGAATAAGTAAGAAACGCAGCCACTACAATGAATCCGACAACTGCTAAGACAGCGCTCCTTACGAAGTTCTTATCTTTCCTTAGGCTTGCGGCAGGAGTCATGCCAGCTGCGATAAATGTGACAGAGGCGACAAGCAGTATTGAAAGGAAGTTTGCGAAGAACAGCATGAACGACCCGAAAGCCCCGCTGTAGTAACCGAGGGAGAGGCAGATTCCTGTATTCGATAGCGGAGGCACAATGGCTGTTGCGATCGCCACGCCCGGAAGCGCCGGGCTCACTTTCTCATCTATCATTGCATATGAGCCCGCAAACCCCGCAAGCACCGCTACGAACAGATCAAGCAGTGTCGGCCTTACCCTTGAGAGCATCTCAGGCGTAGCTTCCAGAGCAAGGGGCAGAAAACCCAATAATGCCGAGAAAAATATCGCAAGCACTGTCCCCACCACAACAGACCTGAGCGAGTTTGCAAAAAGTCTTGCATCCCCGAGCACAAGTCCCAGGGAAGAGCCTATGATAGGCGTCATAAGAGGCGACACAAGCATCGCTCCGATGATCACAGCGGTACTATTGGCAATGAGACCAAAAGCCGCGATCAAAGCAGATGTGCTCAAAAGAAGATAGAACCTTAAACCGGGCTCCGATCCCGAGGTGACTTCCTCTACAACAAATTTCCTCCTCTCGGGGGAAGTCTTTATCCAGTTTATCTTGAGTCCTTTGATCATAGATTCCAGCATAACTATATTCCCATCACTTACAATTAATTTAACGCAAAAACCCCACAAATAACAAGCCTTAGACTAGGTGCCGGCTTTAATTAAGACAGCGCGCATGTAATATAAAGCTTGTGAACGCAATCAGGTTTGGTGTTTATGCAGGACTAATATGGGCCCTAGTCTCAGTAGTCTTAATAGAGATATCGGTTATTAACGGCTCTGAGACCGCTTGGGTGGAGCTCGATTTCAGATTCCTAAGCGGACTGGGGCTAATAACAATGTACGGGCTTGATTTGAGCGCCGGTGTATCCGAGATTATAAAAATCGCTCAGTACGGAATGCCGATAAACGCCCTAAATTCAATCGCTGCAATAGCCTCCGGCTTCATAGACGGCTTCGTAAGCGGGTTTTTCATTGCTATATACTACAATTTAATATCCATAGTATTTGAGAGTAAAGATCTTCCCGCTCCCTTAAAATTCGGCGTCGCAACAGGAAAGGTATTTGGAATATGCTCCGGGCTGCTCGGCTTGGTAAGTATGTACTACAACTTTCTCATAGAGGCCTTTAGTTTCTCCATAAGACCCGTGTTCCTTGCTATCATGGCAATACCAGAGAGTTCATTAACAACACTTAGAGAATCATACCTTCTGTTTCCGCATACATACTGGGGTGTGATTCAATGGGTGCTCTGGGGATTTTTAGACGGGTTTATCGCGGGTGCCGTTCTGGCCTATTTATTCCTAAAAATTAAGTCTTATTCAATAAAGACCTAGCCTGGCGATCAAAGCTCAGTGCAGTCGCCTAGCTTACCGATCCTATCCTGCATAAGTTTGGCAATAGAAACAGACCGCTCTTTCGCTAAGGTTGCTTTAGCCCCTGAGAATAGCTCGTCTATTGTTTGGTGAAAGAGATACAGCCAGCGGGTGAAGTGCTGTTTTCTAAGCCGCACTTTTTTGTTCAGATCAAAATGCACTTCCATTGCTTTTGGTCCCCTTTTATATACAGGCCTCTGAAATAATATNNATGCGCATTTAGATCGAGCTTTGCATAGTGTGTAAATATATAACCAATGACGGGATCGACCATCATTCGGTCATAAAAACTCCACATTAGCTTGTCTAAATCTTCTCTGTTTTCAATATCTTGTAGATCTTTCGCCATTATCTCTCGAGCAGATAGTTTACCAGATATCTATAATCAATGAATAGTCTATTCAATTACAAGCTGTTTTAGGACCTGCGCTTTAAAATCAATACTATCTTTTTGGTACTTTATTAATTATACTAGGCCCATGCGTTGTGGGCTCATCTTAGTATTACTTTCTGTACTATTGCTATCTTCTTGTGACAGCGAGATCTCCGGTACAGTTAGCTCCGAGACTATCCCAAGACAAATTGGAGAAGGTTGCGCAAGCGATCAGGATCTTGCTCATAGTGATTGTCCGGCGATAGAGATATCCAATATCTGCGACCCATTCTTATGCCGTGTTACACCGGGACAAAACATCGAGGACGATATTGCGCTGGCTACAGACTACACAATTCCCGAATGCGATAGAGAGTGCAAGGCCATGGACTGCACTACCATTGAATGTACGGGCAGCAACACCTACAGCGAGCTTACCGTTGCTATTGATCAGGACGGGGAAATTAGCGTAAGCGGTGTATTAAACGAGGAAGTAGTATTCACATGCCTTACCCGCACTTCATGCGGGCCTTAAGAATTCTCCGGGGAATATAAACACCATCAAAACTCATAGCTGTGCATACGGATCTCTTGGTCGAAAAGCTTTGCCACGGCGTCCCTTTGCTCAGGGGTATAGACTTCCTGGTAGGGCCTTCGGTCTTTGCGGTAGTGGGATTTCTCTTTAGGCCCAAGCGAGCCTTCAAACGGAACTCCAAGCTGTGCGAACACATCCGCAAGCTCGTCATTCAAATTCTCGTACCTTAGCACCCTGTCTACAATAATATTGTTGTCCAAATCGGTATATTTTGGATAATTATAAGGAAGCTCGGCTACTTCAAGATATTCCTCAAACGATATATTCTGATCGTACTTACTGTAGCGCTGCCTTACAAAATGGTAGTGAGATAGCACCTTGTCCCAAGGGTTTCTCTCCACAGTGAATTTATAGTAACCATCCCAAATGTCCTTTGGAATCCTCTCCCGTACATCCCTTGCTTTTATATGGGACTGGAATTTCTTAAGCGTAAAGAACCGCCCAAGGGTTCTAGCTACTTTGGCAGGGGTTTTTCTCTCTAACAGCTCAGGTATAGGGTTGTAGAGCCCTCTGTAGTTTCTTGGGTGGTAAGGCCGCTCGGGACGGTCTATGGTGCTTATAATATCATCCTGCCCGCAGACGTCCGATAGATAGATCTGTATGCTGGACCCGGCAGTTTTTCTTGTCTTTATGAAAATAAACTTATATTTATGTGAGATAATCATCAGCTACAGCCAGCTTTATTGCGTTGGATAAATAAAATTCTACCCAAGTATGGCCGCATTGAAAGTAGTGTGGATAGGATAGGCCGGTTCTGGAAGCCAGGCGATTTATCCTAATCTATCGGAGATCTTTACCGGACTTGGTCTGCCGTTTGCACTACAAGCTTTATGGGCTTATCAGTGGATACCCCCAGATACTTAAGAACAGCCGCAACTCGCTTTTTAAAAATTAATGTCTAAGATATGTCTAGCATACAATTTTTAATATTAATCCCGAAACCATACTATTCGAACAGGCAACAACACCTCTAATATGCCTTTATTATTACATATTAACCTTATTTAATATTTTTAAGAAAATAGCTTGACAAACCTTATACATCATTGTACTATTATTATACATTACATAGACAGGAGAGTGAAAATGAATAGATCATTACCAGATATTGAGCATTACGACGCTAAAGTAAACAAACTATTTCATGAGGCCGATAAGAGCCGGAGCGGTTTGTTTGATCTAGTCAGTATAGGAAGAAAGATTGGCCTTGAGAGCCAAGAGATAGAGGCCATCAACTATTATCTGCATAGAAGCCAGATGATAGAGAAAGCAAGCGGATCACTATATAGAATATCTAAGTATGGACGAATGATGTTCAGTGGTTCGATAACTCACGGCTATGTACCTATGCCGTAGAAAAATTAATTAAGGAGGCAGACCATGAATTTTATCATCATCTTAGTAACAGGATTTTTAGCGACAGGCCTTATGAGCTTGTTCCTATCCCTAATAACAAAGTCAAAGCTGGCAAATGCAGACATGATAAGAGCAATCGGAAGTCTTTATACCGGATCGTATCACAATGCTCTTGTGCCGGGGCTCATAATACAGTTCACTTCAGGAGTGATATTTGCCGCGGCCTACTTTATGGTGATGAACTTCTTTTTTACCCCTACCCTGATTAGCGGAATACTGGGCGGGTTAATAATGGGTCTGTTTCACGGAATCGTGGTGGGTTTTGCGCTCGTAATCACAGTTGCTGAGCATCACCCCGTTGAAAAATTCAGACATGCAGGCCTGACAGTAGCATCATCCCATGTGGCGGGCCACGTAATATTCGGACTTACGGTGGGAGTAATATACGCAATAAGCAAGATACAAGTTATTAATTCTGCGTTCGCATACACATTTTAGAACGCAGCAGACATCCTATACCTTCCACCTCTCTATCCCAACCCTGGATTGGGTGCTATAAATCCCAGTTCAGGGTTTTTTTATCGCCCTTGCTTAGAGATAAAACGCGGCCTTGAGCGAGTGTGCGGACAAAATGCCTGCTTGCTATATGATTACCATAGAATAGAGTTAATTCTGATCAGGATATCTGGCCCCGGATTCTCTATAACCCGGGGCCATAGGATGGTGGAGGAGAAGGACTTACGTCCTTCAAAAAGATACTTTTTTGCTTCTCTTAAGCCCACGCGTGTATTTGCGGACTAAATAAACTAATAACCGCCTTTACAACCAGGATCGTCCGCACAGTCCGCATCATCGCAGTCAACTTTTGAATCACCATCGTCGTCTGCGTTGTTTGTGCAGTATTCTTTAGTTTCACTTTCAGCTACTTCTGGTTTATCAACACTCTCAACTTCCTCTACAACTGTTTCAGTCTCAACCACGCCCTGCTCTGCAGCCTGATCTTCAGCTGAAAAAGCAAGCGGAGCAGCTATTACTAAAGTTAATGCCAGCAAGATAGAAAAAATTGATGTTCTCATGTCTATCACATCCTGATTTCTTTATTTCATGCCATGGTATTATCGTCCAATATTATTTATATAAAGTGCAACGACCATGCCAGAATAACGGTTTAAAGAAATATCTAGTGTATTAGGAGAGTTAGCACAATTATAGAACGACTGTTCGAAGAAAAAAGAGCTTTATTAGTGGAATATCACCAACTATGAATTGTGCGTTTTCAACAATTTTTGGGAAAATGGCTTCAACTAAATTTTTCTAACCATCTATGCATATTGAGAATTTATTAGCTGGCATTGTTATTGCTATATTCTAATTTGTGCTGTGAATAGGAGAAGTGAGGAAATAAAAACAAGGAGGTGATATTAGTGAAAACACTGCTAACTATCACTGTTTTAGTTTCATCGGTTCTTAGCATCTTTTCGTCCTCATTGAAGCTTTACGAGGTGCCGGTATTGCAAGAAGTCGTACCAGCAATAAACAAGGAGAAGGGGATTTTGGAAAGTAACTCGAAGGACGATATGAAAAGAATTTACATATCATATGATGTCTCAAACAAACGTGAGATATCTAACTCACCTGTGCAACAAGCTAATGAGAGAAAAGGTATCAAACCAGATACAAATGAGAACTATATATCGGTTTTTGGTGTTAAAGTTCCAAGCAAAAATACCTAGAGCAATATATAGAAAAGCCCCTTAGATAAAGTTAGATCCAAGGGGCTTGACTTAAAATATAGAATTACGTTTGGTTAATTAACTTCTTTTAACTGCTCTTCAATGTGCTGCTGAAATACGGCATACGGCTGAGCTCCTCGGACAAACACTCCCTCTATCTCATCACCGTCAGTTGTTTTACCTATGAAGTAACTTGGTGTTCCGGTTACTCCGTACTTTTGTCCTTCCGCAAAGTCTGCTTTGATTTCCTTTTCTTTAGATTTATCATTGATGCATGCTTCAAATTTAGCTTTATCCAATCCAAGCTCATCGGATGCATTTAAGACCGGCTCTGTACCAAGCTTATCCGGATTTGCAAACAGGAAGTCATGAACTTCCCAATATTTTCCCTGCTCTCCGGCACAGTTTGCCGCTAATGCCGCAGGAACTGCCTTTTTATGAAAACCTAAAGGATAATCCCTAAATACGAGCCTTACTTT
>JABAOH010010403.1_pt2 | contig 13601 bp, 7 predicted proteins | sample 7062181 | NCBI WGS metagenome assembly JABAOH01 (sample SAMN14538630, study PRJNA623070) | marine sediment metagenome | biome: marine biome [ENVO:00000428]; feature: marine pelagic biome [ENVO:01000023]; material: deep marine sediment [ENVO:00002113]; isolation source: pool of 5 deep marine... | reverse complement strand
AAAATTCTTTAGCAATTCTCCTCCCTAAAAGCACTATGCAATCCTTGTGCCGAACAGGATTGATACGGCGCAAATAAAATCTAGCAATCGTACAACTGTTTAAGGGTATTATCTCAAAACAAACGGGGCCTGTACCGAATCAATCAGTATAAGCCCCGAATTTGCAAATCTGTTGCACTAATTATATTGAACGATCGAATCCCAGCTTACTGTGCCGGTGGATGCAGACGAATATCGTCGAAGAATAACATGCCTGTACCGCCGGTAACCGATCTAAGACCAAGTGTAATCGAAGTTACATTGGAAAGGTTCACGCCCTGATCGGCAAAGGCCTGTAATGGGATATTCCATTCGGTCCAGGTAAATGCCTGCGCTGCCTCGGGATTATCATTATCGACACCAGCGCTGCCATTTAGAACAACATACATTGTCTCAGCTGCATTGCTCGAACTGCCTATGTACCAAATCGTCAGTGTATCTACACCTTTTACTGTCCAGTCACGATTGGAAGTCAATGTCAAAGTAGCCTCAGATTTGCCGGGTGAGTTGTCATATTCAAATGGCATCGATTGATTACCACTGTGAACGATCCTCTGCTCTGCGAATGGTGGATTAGCATAACCTACGAGAGAACCATTAGTAGGGTCGTCATATCCATCTATCCATGCATTAAATATCCTGTTGCTTGCCGGGTCAGCCGGGTCAAGATCGTTATAGCTTTCCATATCATCAATGATAAGGAAATTGGCCGTCGTAAAGCTCCAGAGAGGACCTGTCCACGGGCTGTCAGTGTCGGCGTTGTTGGCCTCATCAATCCGCCAGTAGTATGTGGTATTCCACTCAAGCTGTCCGGGTTCATAGCTTTCTTCGCCAAGGTTTCCACTGCCTTTTAATTCCAGAGCAGCTGGATCGGTGCCGAAAAAGACCTCATGTGTATCGGCAAAAACCCCCGGTACCCATGTTAGAACAGGTGTTTGTGAGACGTCCTCAGCACCATTAGCCGGATTCGGGCTTCCGACAGCTCCTTCGGTTGTAAAACTCCAGACATCGCCTTTATGCGTTTCAACAACATCGAACTCATCGACCCGCCAGTAATATGTCTTTGCCATTTTAAGTGTGCCTGGGCTATAGTTCAAAGTCCCCTGAGGTGAACCGCCTGTTGCATTATCCACTTCTTCAAAAGTTTCACCGAAGTAAACCGTGTGTAGTTTCGCTCCGTAACCTGCCGTCCAGTTAAGTTGCACATCCACATCTACAGAATCGACACCATTGGCAGGATCTGGAAAGTACGCAGTCTTGGGAGGAACGCTAAAGCTCCAGATGTTACCTTTCCAGGGGCTGTTTGGCTCGTCTTCATTTACTTCGTCAATTCGCCAGTAATATGTTGTACCCGGTACAAGACCATCTGGAACAGGAAATCCTGGAAAGCCAACAACGATAAACGTTCCGGCCTGGCTACCAGCAAATGTGCTCTCAGCGCCAGCATCCACTTCATCAAAATTATCGCCGATATAAATATCATGCGAGACTGCGAAATCTCCTGGAGACCAGCTTAGATTTACCCATGTTTCCTCAATTAGCGCACCATCTTTCGGATTCGGACGCCGGGCTTGCGGTTGGTCGCCTGCAGTAGCGTCGGAGAGATACATGTGCGGAAATCCCTGACTCTGGTCATGAGCTTCAAGGCCTGTCCAGGTCATTTGAAGTTCTCTATCACTATCGTCGACGTCGGTGTCGTCGAATACAGGGTGGAATCCGATAGTGTTGCCTACTGAAAAGTCCAATGATAGCATCCGTCCATGTTCGATAGAGACTTCGCAGATATATCCATCACCGGTTATGGAGGAGGCTACCTGTAGGTAATCAATCGCGCTCTGACCACCACTATCCATATTGCACCAGTTCCATGTCTGTTCTTTGAAGTCAAAGCCGTACTGGTAATGTTCATCATGTCCTGAAACTGCGTTTAACGTCGAGAAAAATACTTCTACACCGTCCGCATTCCAGATACTACCGTCGGTTTTATTCTGGGATAATTTATCGTCTTTCATCACTAGTGCTATGTAGATATACGTGTCATCCCATAGCAGATAGAACTTTGCACTGCTATCATTAGGCCCATCCCAGGCAGCGGCTCCCTGGGCGGCGCCTGGATATATCTGCTCTTCCGTATCAAGAACCGCCGGGGTCATAGACCCGAGATTCCAGTCGCTTAGATCTCCGTCAATTGTAACAGTACCCCTGAGACAGTCTATCACCAATGGTTCTCCAGTCTTTGGGTGTACTGGCGGGTCCTGCGCCATCACCAAACCTAGGCTAAACAAAGTTAAAATTACCACGAAAAGACATTTCTTAGCTAACATTTTATTTCTCCTTCAAATGAAATTAAATAGGAAATTTCGCTCCGGCCACACACCAAAGCGACTGAGTGTAATTTTATCTTATTATTAGACTAAACATCTTGATTCAAAATGGTTTCTGGACCTAATGCTACCTCCTTTCTCCAAAACCCAAGCATCAATTATTGATTGAAATGGAAAGTTCTCCTCTCACCAAACACAAAGTTCTTATTTGAGACTACGTGCTTCACCTAATAACTCCTCCTCTATTCAGAAAACTGTAAGAATTGTGCCCGCTGAATTACCTCAAAGCTGCAGATGCCCGACTGCGCGAGCACAAGCTTCAATAATATTATGTATACCAAATTATCTACCTTCCCGTCAAAGAAAATCTCTGGATTCTGACCTGGCAAAGTTCCTGATAAAACTGTGCAAAAACATGGAGAAAATAATCCCATTTTCGCTGGCTATAAAATACCAGAATTCTTCAAAAAGCCACCTCATTCGAGAGCTGAAAAACACCCTGATTTCCAAGTGACATCTTGTCACCGTTTTGTCTCCACAAATGTCAATTTTGCCTATATCGAGTCCGAATAAATGTCGATTTTTTGCAAAAATCTGAATATTTCTCAGAAATTTTTTACTTCTATCGGATTAAGTATACGGTGAGAATGAAATGTATTGATCATATCATTATTTTGAGGATAACACGTCTCTGGGGATTTCTCTTCGTAGATTATTTCAGATCTCCGGTCTTTTACTTCGCTAGCTTTGATCGACAGAAGACGTGTGCTTCGCAAAATGGTGAGAAAAGAACTTGATGTGGCGTTGGGCGTAGCTATACTCTCATAAAGGTCGTACCATGAAATAAAGGCAGATCAGAAATATATCAAGATGCTCGAACCGTAGGAGCGACTGGAATAGCGAAATTTTTCAGCCAGCAGGAACAGCACAGCTAAGGTTTTTGGCACACTATTCATAGGGAGGTATACTATGATTATTCAAAATAACACCAAACGGATATCACTTATACTTTGCGTGCTGCTTTTATTATCAGGGGCCATACAAGCGCGGGAGTATCATGTTTCGGTTAAAGGTGATGATACAAACAAAGGGACAGCCAAAGCCCCTTTTAAGACAATTTCCCAGGCAGTGGAGGTAGCACAGTCCGGCGATGTCATAACAGTGCATGAGGGAACCTATCGTGAACGCATCAACCCACTGCGTGGCGGTGAGTCCGATCAGAAGCGCATCGTTTACCAGGTCACCCCTGGTGAGAAAGTCGTCATTAAGGGCTCCGAAGTCATCAAGGGCTGGCGGAAGGTAGTAAAGGACACCTGGAAGGTCACCATCCCTAATAGCTTTTTCGCAGATTTCAACCCGTACAGTGACTCGATTCACGGCGACTGGTTCAATCCCAAGGGACGGAATCACCACACGGGGGCAGTTTATCTGAATGGCCACTGGCTCACTGAAGCAACCAATCTGGATGATGTATTGAAACCTATCGGAAACACCCTGCTGTGGTTCGGACAGGTGGATAAGACGAACACCACGATCTGGGCGCAATTCGGGGACGTCAATCCCAACGAGTCCGAGGTCGAGATTAACGTTCGCCAAACGGTGTTCTACCCTGAGAAGCCGGGCATCAATTTCATCACCGTGCGCGGTTTTACAATAATGCACGCGGCAACACCTTGGGCACCACCCACGGCAGAGCAGATCGGCTTGATCGGCACCCACTGGAGCAAGGGATGGATCATCGAGAACAACGATATCTGCTATTCGACGTGTGTGGGGATCACGCTCGGTAAATACGGCGATCAATGGGACAATACGTCGCAGAATACTGCTGAGGGCTACGTTAAAACCATCGAACGCGCCCTGGAAAACGGCTGGTCGAAGGAAAACATCGGCCACCATGTGGTGCGGAACAACCATATCTCGCATTGCGAGCAGGCGGGCATCGTCGGCAGTCTGGGGGCGGTGTTCAGCACCATCACCGGCAACGTCATCCACGACATCCATATCCGGCAACTGTTTTCGGGAGCCGAGATGGCCGGTATCAAGATTCACGCCGCGATTGACACCGAGATCAGCCAGAATCACATCTACCGCACTTGTCGGGGTATCTGGTTGGACTGGATGGCGCAGGGCGCCCGTGTGACCAGGAACCTTTTACACGATAACAACACTCGAGAAGACCTTTTTATGGAGGTTAACCACGGGCCGTTCCTAATCGACAACAATCTCTTCCTTTCGGGTCGTTCGCTGTTTGACATGTCGCAAGGCGGGGCATACGTGCACAATTTGTTCGCAGGTCGCATTGAGCCTCGGCCTGAGCTGCGGCGCTCGACCCCGTTCCACAAGGCGCATAGCACTGAGGTGGCAGGTCTGCGGAACATCCAGGGTGGCGATGACCGGTTCTACAACAACCTGATTATCAAGCCGGGCGGTTTGGACGGATATGACAAGGCAACACTGCCTATGCAGATAGAAGGCAATGTTTACTATAACGGTGCCAAGCCCTACTTTAAGGAAACAAATTACCTTGAGAAGGCGGTTTTTAATCCGGAGGTCAAGGTTATTGAAGAAGGCGACAGTGTGTTTCTTCACATTATGCTGGATGATTCTTGGCATGCTTTGGATAATCCCTTGGTGACGACAGCGCTTTTAGGCCGGGCCAAAATACCGAACGCAGCCTATGAGAATCCCGACGGTACGCCCTTGAAAATCAATACTGATTATTTCGGTAAAAAACGGAGAGAAGCAAATCCTTCTGCAGGCCCCTTCGAGAATCCGGGAGAGGGGAAACTCACGCTGAAAGTATGGTAGAGTTTAGAAACGCAGGAGTGTACACCCAGAACACATTTCAGTTTGACACTACGCCCGAGCAGGTCATGCCATGAAATAAGCAGATTCACGATGTCCATTATAATGCATCGTGAAGCCGAAAAGCTGTTCAGATAAGCTATGAACGTTGGCTGATATGTCGTAACGAGGATGCCTCAAAAGAAATCTGTGTCAACAGAGATTTTAGTATTTGACTTTGAGCTCTTCAAAGGTGACAGATTAGACTTTCGCGAATAACAGCTAAAATTTACCTGTTTGCAGAATACCAAGCCGGTTTTAGGCATTTTGCTTCACCTTAATGCCCTATCTCATTTTGAGATCTTCACATTCAAAATCTTCTCGGGATCATCTACCCATTGGCCCCTACTATAATCATACGGAATGGCTACTAGTCGATCCGATGTGATTCGAATCACTGTCACCTCCGACCAAGCCGAATTCACCGACGGAAGCTGCACAAAATTCACATCCCGATAAGACCCTACCTTTGCCTTATGATAATGCCCACCCAACACCATAATTACATTCGTATCGCCCAACGCATCCACAAATGCGTCTCGATTGGTCATCGCATCGAAACATAAATGCATTGCCACCACGATCGGCCTCCCTTGGGGTATAGATATCAACTTTTCTGGCACAAGATCGGGCGAATAATGCCGATGCAGATTTTTTCTAATAAAATCCATCGCTTCGGTCGTTATATTCTGTGCCGGACTTCCCAGACTCTCATCATATGCCGAAAAGGGGCACACAAAATGAATTCCACCCTGATCGAACGTATAGCTCAGGTCCCCATAACGTCTTTTGAACCACTCTTTCATAATCGGTGGTGCTCCTTCTACACCATCAGCCCCGGCCTCGTCATGATTGCCTAGTATTTCATAACTGGGATATCTCAATCGTTTCGTAATCAGATCCTCATATGTCTTTTTCGCTTGATGCGTGGGCCATTCGGTAATATCCCCACAATTAAATACGAACGCGGGTGTAGCAACAATGCCGCCAATATTCTTTGGATATGCCTTGCCAGGCAATAGATTCATCGCATCAATGGCTGGCCACAACTTGCTCCCATCACCATGAATAGGTATATGAGTATCCGACCAGCCGAAAAAGGTTAAAGGTTTTCCTGCAGCCTTTTTACCTTCACCATCTTTCTGTGTGTTCTTTAGCCTTTTTGGCAGTGCCATTGACATTGCTCCGACGCCTATAAACTGCAACATATCTCGCCGTGTAAACCCAATTCTCATGGCAGTCTCCTTTTCAAAACTTTCTCATTAGTGCACCAAGGGCCAGGGGAGCACGCTAATAATAATGCTTGGCCTTTCAACCTGTACTTTCAAGGTCTGTTTCATAGCACGAGATTATCATGAAACTTTAATATCTCAAGCAATAACAATATGAGAAGATATGTACAACTCGACTGAGATGGAACTAGCTTTGTCAAATCATAGTAACTACCGATCAGGGAAAGTCTTCAAATTTCCTACCATTGTATGCAGACGGATAATAGCATTATCAACTAAGCGTTCTCCCGCACCAACTTCTACATAGGTGGAATAATTTGCACCATATCCACCTTCTGAGGCAGCTTGGATTGTAGGAAAATACGAAAAAACGTCGTTACAGTAGCCTAGAAAAAAAGTGTTGGGAATAGGTGACCGATTGCGAAGAGCAATCTGAAAATCATCAAAAAATTCTCCTGGGAAACCTACCCAAGCAATTTCTTCTCCTAATAACACTATTGGAATTTCAGCTTTAATAACTGATGGGCGTTCTTTGAGTAACTCTTCATAATATTTTTCTCCGCGTTGCTTAATATAAAATTTTTTCACCTTCTCATTTTTTAAGTCGTAGCGGTATTTTAATTCCATGACATGGTGATTTGTGCTCAATATGAGTTTATCTTCTTTAACCGGCTTCATAGACTCAACGATGTGGACAACTTCCTTTCCTAGTGCAACTCCCGTTTGTTTTACTTTCGAATATGTATCTTGATTAGTTTCTTTCGGCCTATCATACGGATTTATCTCACCACAGGCTCCTTGCATGTAAAGGCAAGTACCTCCAAGACGTTCCTCAACATATTTGCGCATAAAGCCTGGAAATTCTGCAGAATATTTCAGATTCGAACCCTCAAAAATTACCGGATGACATGCATGGTGAACAAGGATAGCAATCCATTTACCATCCATTCCCTTGAAACCGGCAACACCAACAGTCTGATCGACCGGGGTGTTCTCTTGCCTATACGGATTTCTCCACAGCATCTCAACGGTCCCATCGGGATTCACCACCCGCCGGTCGTATGAGATATCTGCTGAACCATACCCAATTTCAATTGTAGCAGGAGATTTCGAGGAAACAGCATTCTTTATAACTTCATAAATATTTCTCTCTAATGTGGGTAGCCAGGGATTCTCTTTTGAAGGAAGATCAGGTTTCAGATCTGGACCGGCATGTGTATGAATTGCCAAAAAGAGAATAGTAGAAATTTGTAATTCTTTTTTCGCTTTCTGAAGGATGCGTTCACGAACATCCTTGGGTGGCGGACCAATGAGATCGAGCACAACAAAACAAACACGCTTATTTCCATCATCAAAGACAATTGATTTGGCATACAGTGGATCCCAAATGCCATTAGACAGATCTTTTCGTGAGGCATATCCTCTCATAGGCATTCCCAGTGGTGGAGTAATATCGACCGTTGCAACTCCGACTTCCAGAGCATGGGCAGTTTTGGAAACGTTTCCGTTTTCAACTGTAACTAAAAAAACACAGTAAAGAGCAAACGTAAGAATAAATTTGTTCAGAAACATAATTTCTCCTTTGTTCAATGACAAAACTACAAATCACACTGTAATAAAAATATTTCTTCTCTACTACAATTATTGTAATCTCAGCGACATCTTGCTACAATCTCTATCATGAAAACGCCTCTTCCGATGGTCTCAAGGAGCTTGTGCTCGTATAGCCTAAAAAGCAATTTCTCATCAGTTATTCTTGAAAAAGATATCAGTGAATAGCAAAAAAAGAAAGGTGCCTACCTATGAAACCGAAAAGAAATACAATGACACGTCGTAGCTTTCTCAAAACCAGTACCCAAGTTACTGCCTTAGCAGGACTCTCCGTCGTTACGCAAGCATATGGAGCAAACAATGATCGAATCCGAGTCGGACTTGTAGGCTGCGGGGGCCGCGGCACCGGGGCTGCCCGAGATGCGATGATGGCTGGCCCGAATGTTGAATTAGTGGCAATGGGCGACATTTTTAAGGAAAAGGTCGAAAGGAGCCTTGCTCGGTTGTCGAAACTCAAAAGCGGCAACAAAGCGATTCAAAACAGCCTCAAAGTGAAACGCAGCCATTGCTTCGCCGGTTTAGATGCCTATCAGAAAGTGATCGATTCCGGCATTGACTATGTCCTCCTTTGCACCCCTCCAGGGTTCCGGCCGGAACATATTGAATATGCAGTCAAGAAAGGCGTGCATATTTTCGCAGAGAAACCGTGTGCTACCGATCCGCTGGGTGTGCGCCGAATACTTGCCCTCGAGGGCAGGATGCGTCAAAAGGATATTGGTCTATTATCCGGCTTCAACGGCCGCCACGTATTTCATTATAAAGACCTTGTCAGAGCCATTCATAGAGGTGAACTCGGGGATGTGAAGGCCCTATACGCCTACTTCAACACAGGCAATATCTGGTATCGCGAACGTGAAAGCGGAATGTCACTTCCCGATTACCATTTCCATAACTGGTTTCATGTGGACTGGCTCTGCGGCGACCACATCGTCGAGCAGCACGTCCATAATCTTGACAGGTGCAACTGGATTATGCAGGCTCATCCCGTTAAAGCTTACGGGATGGGTGGGCGACAGTATCACACAGACCGTGGTGGCAATATCTACGATCACTTCACAGTCGAGTTCGAATATGAAAACGGTGTTCGCATGACCAGCATGTGTCGCCAGATCCAGGGAACGGACGCGAAGATTGGAGAGGAGATTGTAGGAACCAAAGGCTTTGCTTCATTGGTCGGCCGAAAAGCTCAGATCACAGGTGAAAATGCCAAGGTTTTCAAAGAGAGCCCAGATCAGCACGAGAGCCATTTACAGGAGCATATAGATTTTATCACAGCACTCCGGCGTGGCTTCATTGTCAATGATACCCGCTTTTTGTGTGAATCGACCTTAACCGCTATAATGGGGCGCGAGTCAGCGTACACAGGCAAACACGTGACATGGGATGAGATTCTAAACTCAGACCTCCAACTGACGCCCCCAGATATTGCAGCTTGGGATGGCTCTATCCGGCCGGTCCCCAAGCCCGGCATGCCGCGGGTGTAACAGATTATATAAAGATGAACTCGCTCTCGTCTTTTCTATTTATGGTTGAAGTTGCCGGTCATAGATAGAGGCGTAACCACCACCTCGGTTGCGTGCCACCCATAATTGATAGTCAAGGTCTTCCCAGGCCGCCATGTATCGCTTAGACACAGGTTTTGATGCAGTTAAAATACCTATGGCGTCCTGTCCATCCTGCGTGCGGAGACCAATAACCAATTCATCTCGGAAGTCCCCACATAGATCGGCTACCATTAGTATGTGGCTATTCGAGACAGGATTCGGTCTGATACCCTGAACAGGCACGGCTTCAGTACCATTGAAATTATTGAGAACCGAACCGTTCTCGCTCAGCAGCTCCCGCGTACCATCACCATCCCACTCAATAGGTGTATAGCCACTTGGAAAGGGATCCAGCAGCAAACGTCCTGACGCCGAGAACAACAGGAGGTGATAATCACTATGACCGGCTCGGTTGGAAATGCACTCCGATCCAGGGGAAGCATCCCAAATGTCCGCACTCCAACCACGATGCCCATGGGTCCAGCGCGGATCGTCCTCCCGGTTGAGTTTCCAAATTACTTCTCCTGAGTTTGCGTCCACCATATATACACCCGCATGCATACTCGATTCTACAATATAAAAAACCTCCAATCCCGGTCGTTTTGGCAGATGGTCGTGAATCGAGACAATATCGGGATGTTGTCGGTAAATAGACCAGCACAACGATCCATCATGATTGATGCATGTGGTTCCATCAAATATCTCCTGTTTTCCGTCCCCATCAACATCAGCCACTTCAATCTTATGCCCACCACTACCGCTTGTTTGACCGAAACTCTTAAACTGCCACATTAGATTCAGTTCCGCATCATAAGCGGTGAAGATCTCGTTCTCATACAAACCACTCTGGGTTACTACGGCCGGATGGTTTCCGTCTAGATAGGCAATGGAGAGGTGAATTCGTGTGGACGAGCCCTGGTGATCGGTGGCAATCGGTACCCAAGGCGTTTTGTATTTCACACGACCGCTCATCCCATCCAGAATCGCTGCATAGACCGCATCACCGATTTGCAGTCGCGTAATGAGTTCTGCCTTGCCATCGCCGTCCATATCCCAGACATTGAAGGGCACATTGTTAGCACTACCATAACAGTGGTCGTGAAAGCAAATGTCCTTACGCCATAGGGAACGACCGTAAGAGGTAAAGGCCTCTATTTGTACGGGTACACCTGGATCCTGTGACATCTCGCGATTGCCATTGTCCATGCGGATGACACAGTCCAGGGCTCCATCACCGTTCAAGTCACCAAAGATCGGAACGAGGGAACCCGGTTTGCAAATGGGAGTATAGGTGGCAATGAGGGGATCGCCTACATCTTTAGCATCGACACCTACCCATTCCGAACGTCGCAGTTCCCGACCCTTTATATCCACCGGGCGCACATAGTATTGGTATCGCCTTCCAGGCTTTGATCCGGTATCTTCAAAATACGTTGTCCCACTAAGGGGAACCTGTGTAATTCTTTGCCCACCATGGTTACGATCCGATGCTCGGTACACATGAAAACGAACATCCTGGGCATCGCCCCGAAGGAATCCCCAACTCAGAGCAATTTCACCGCTGTCGCGTGACACTGCGCACACGCGCCGCACCTGCACACACCAATCGTGCCCTTGGGGTTCGCGCACAGGTCTGAATCCTAAGTCAGGGTGTCGCAAACCTGCTTGCATCCCCACACCGTACCCACAGCGCAGATAGGCTGCACCCCGGGCCCACGAGCCGCCCATCACACTCTGCCCTTTGAACTCGGGTTCCTCTAAACGATAGATCCATTTTCTTGTGGCCGGATCGTATCGGTTCAAGACCATCTGCCATATATTGCCCGCCATACAGTACAAGCCATAGCCGTTGGCCCGGCCCCACTTGGCCGGGCGCAAATACTCCTGCCAGGCGTCAAATCGCCGTGATCCGTGCACGTCGTAATTAGCCTGATTTGCTGGTTTATCATTACCCCAAGGATAGCGAGGACGATCCAGGCCGCCATAGGCGGCATGTCTAAACTCTATGGCCGTTGGCAACCGGTACACGCGGCCATCCTGATCTGTGAGCCATTGCAGGTACTGTCGGACATCATACCGATTAACAAAAATCACAGGGTACTCTTCCTTGCCAACCGGAATCTGCCCCTTTTGCCAATGTAATGGTGCAGCATGTCCGGTTGCATCCACAAAAGCCTTGTATTCGGCATTGGTAACGGTGTGGTCCAACATTTCAAAGTCCTCTACACGAATGCGACCACCTTCGTACTCTGCACCTTTGATGTACACGAATCCCTCGGGAGTTTGTCCTAAAAGGTCGAGTGATAAAAACCATAACAACATTATTAAAGAGAGTATTCTACTTGTCATTACGTACCTCGCTAATAGCTTGGTTTTTTATATTTTTTCGAACTTAAAACAATTCTCCTTATCTTAAGTAAGGCAGGGTGTATCGAAGCCTTGCTCAAGACGCATTGCGATGAGTGCCGTCATAGCTAAATAATTAAGGTTGCTATACGGACGGCAGTGATTGTAATCCATCCGCCTGTGATCTGCAACACATCTTAGCTTATTGATACTCAAAACAAGTCTATAACGATCAATTTATCTCTGGTCTGCCGTTGGACGACTTTATTTCTTGGTGCTTCTGTCTTGGCCAAGAATGATCCAATTTCATGAGTTGACAATACCAGAATTCTTCCAAAAAGTCCCCTCTTTCAGAAGCTGGAAAACACCACAATTTCCAGGTGACTTCGTGTCTCCATTTTGTCACTACAAATCCCAATTTTGCCTATATCGAGTCCGAATAAATGTGAGTTTTTTGAGTAAATACAGATTTTTTTGATAATTTTTTAGGTGTAATCGGATTAAGTATACGGTGAGAAATTAATGTATCGATCGTGTAACTCTTTTGGGGATAGAAAGTACGGATTAATATTGCTTTAAATAGTAAAAAGTGATTTACAGTCTGTTTAATCGAAGAACAGGATTAATCAATCTTCCAACCTCCTGCTGTCTCATTTATGGGAATTGTGAATAATTTGTATCTCAAGGATGGGAATGATTTGCGGTATATCATCCACAGTGAGCAGATTTTCTTTTCTCCCCCACTTTTTATAACATTGTTATAAAGCCGTTGTTGGTAATATGGCGTTTTCGTCAGCAAAGATTCCAAGTCTGGTACGCTAATTGCTAATAGATTACGGAGGTTGTCTAATGAAGGTTACAAAGGCTACAGCTTATGCTTTGCATGCTCTAATGTATATGGTCAGGCATATCACGCAATTGCCTGTCACAACCGATACTATAGCTAAAGGAGAAGGGATTCCACCCGGATATCTGGCCAAGATATTTCAACAACTGACAAAAGCACGCTTAGTCAGAGGCGTGAAAGGTCACAAAAGGGGACACGTTTTTGCCAGGCCACCAGGAGAAATCAGCCTGCTTGAGATAATTGAGGTTATCGAAGGTAAATCATTGTTTGACGAGTGTCCATTAAAACACTGTGAATGTGGTGGAACCCCAACAAACTGCTTTATTTTTGCCCAGTGGATTAAGGCCACGAGGAAAATAAATGAGTTGTTTGACGAAACTACTCTGGCAAGTGTAGCTTGGAACCATCCGGAACATCGTTTTCACAGCTTACCAGAATCATTGAAGATGACAAAGAAACAAGCCAAGAGGAATGTGCCCATATCAGAGATTATTGTACTAAAGCAACCGGGGCCTATACCGAATTACTCAGAATAGGCCCCATAAGAATTTAGTGCATAACTTGACTCAACAGCCAAATCGCAGCTTACTGTGCTGGTGGATACAGACGAATGTCATCGAAGTACATCATGCCTGTTCCGCCTGTAACCGAGCTTAAGCCAAGAGTAATCGAATCGACATTGGCAAGATTTACGCCCTGATCGGCAAAGGCTTGCAGGTCTATATTCCAAGGTGTCCATCTGGTTAACATTGCTGCATCAGGATTATCATTGTCGACTCTCGCGTTACCGTTCAGAGCAACGTACAAATTC
>JABAOH010003114.1_pt1 | contig 13602 bp, 10 predicted proteins | sample 7062181 | NCBI WGS metagenome assembly JABAOH01 (sample SAMN14538630, study PRJNA623070) | marine sediment metagenome | biome: marine biome [ENVO:00000428]; feature: marine pelagic biome [ENVO:01000023]; material: deep marine sediment [ENVO:00002113]; isolation source: pool of 5 deep marine... | reverse complement strand
ATATCTAACCGTTTACGTGCCAGAGAAATCGAATATCCAGCCCGAGGTTGGTGCGCAAGTTAAGATTTTTTCGGGACGTTCAAAGCGTTACAATACTACAGGTTTGGTTAGTTTCGTCCATCCAGGATTCTCAATGACTGCTGAGCGTCTTTCGTTCAGGGGGCAAATATTTTGGGCACGTAAGATTCATGTTGATCTAAACGAGAATCACGCCTTGCTCCCTGGAGAGATTGTAACCGCACGTATCGGCAATAAGACTGGCGACAGTAGTTATTTTACCATGGCAGTCCAGGCTTCGGAGACTGGCTCTAATGAAAGTGGCAGCCAGGGCAATCCGCCGCTAAAAGACATGCAGGTGGCACAGTCACTTTGGCAACAAAGCCGTTTTGAACCCTCCGGGATTGCCTGGTTGGAGGATATTGAAAGATACCTGATCCTGAGTGACGACACCGGTATAAAAGATACCAATAGCGATCATGCCCTATGGTTATTCCTTATGGATGATAAAGGCGAGGTTGACTCCTCTCCTGTAATATTGAATGGTATTGATTCTGTCAACGATTTAGAGGCGATAGCCCCTGCCGAAAATGGGATTTTTTATCTCGTTTCTTCACAGAATATTAGCAAACAAGGCAAACGCCCGATAAATAGAGAGATGATACTTAAAGTCCAACAGGATGGCAAAACTCTGAATGTTCAAGGCAAGGTTGCATTTTTGTCTTTGATACTCGATTCCTATTCTAAGGAGCAACGTAATGCACTTGGGCTTGAAAAAAATGCAAAAGATGGACGTCCTGCATTGAATATAGAGGGAGCAGCATATTATGACAATGTTCTTTATCTGGGTCTAAAGGAACCTGTGGGAAAAAAAGGCGCGATAATTTGGAAACTGAGTGATCCCAGCAGTATTTTCAACGGACAAAAACTTTTGCCGGGACAGCTCTCTGTTTATGGATATGTTCAATTAGGAGAACACAAGGGCAAGATTGCTGGCATATCTGATTTGATCTTCGATCACAAGGGGAGGCTCTGGGCACTTTCTACAATTGTCGGTGCCGAAGATGATGAACAAATGGGCGGTTTCCATCGGGTTGATCGTTTTACTGATGGTCATTTAGAATCCACTCGTGTTTTTAGTTTCCCCGGGCTCAAACCAGAGGGAATTTGTCTTCGAAAAACGGAGTCTTTTCTAATTGTCTTTGACCAGGACAACGAAACTCCATCCTTTTGTACAATTTCTGCGGAGGACCTATGAATCGGATTTTTATATTTCATGACAATGGGATTAAGGTCTTCCTATATCACCAATTGTTACTAATTGCTGCATTCTTTCTTAGTACAGCTATGCTGGTTCGCCCGCTTTTTGCTCAAGCGAAGGAGGACGCTGAAATCAAGCAGATTCTCAATAGTAAAAACACCCCTCAACAAGTTACATTGGATACCCTTACTGAAGAAAGAGCCATCGAATTAGCCCTGGAGCGGAGCAGGGAACTGCAATCACTCAATACCAATGTTCAAATAGCCAACTATCGCCTGGATTCAAGTGGCAAGATAAGCAATCCTGTGTTAAGGATAAGCGATGCCTCCACAAAATATTACACAGATGAATTTGATGAACTAAGAGTTGGGTTTCGCTGGCGTCTACCGAAAATTGGCGAGCTTGCAGAAGAAAAACAGCAGGCTCAAGTTGAGGTATGGGAGAGAAAAGTAACAGCAATTCGATTTCGTCAACAGTTGATTACTAAAGTTCGCCATAACTATGCAACCGTGATTATGCATGACAGCCTGGTTGAACTGGCCCAAAAAAGGATATCCTTGGAAGATAAGCGAATCAATATCATAGAAAATATGGTAGATACAGGCAATCGATCAATCGTTTACTTTACTAAGGCTAAAATATGGCATACAGAAGCGAAGAATGATTATGCCAGAATAGTTCTGAGTCGAAACGAGACAAGGCGAAAGTTAGCCAGGCGAACAGGGATGCCGGTGAATATCCCACTTTCCATAAATAATTTACCCGAAATTACACAAGATTTAGATCAGCTTATTGCAATTGCTTTTAAAAACCGTCCTGAAATCGATCTGGTACAGCAACGCATCCAGTTGGCGGTTAAACAGTACGATCTTGAACACCGTAAAATTATACCCTGGCCAACATTTTTCGACCTGTCATACCACATAGAAAATGATCCAAGAGAGGACTGGGGTGAGTTGAGGCTCGGAATCAATGTTCCCGTTTTTAACTTGAACCGTGGCAATATAAAGGCAACTGACCTGGCGATTAAGAATAAGGAGGGCGAATTCGATGCTATTCGTGAAAATATAGAAGGTGAAGTCAGGGATGCATATACAATATACATTGACTTGCTGTTGGACTGGAAGAACTTTAGCCGTGATGCAGAGAAATTAATATCAGATGTAAAAAATCTGGTTGAACAGGCAAAAAAACACCAAACTCTTCTGCCAGACGAAGTGCTGGAAATGGAATTGACAAGTATTGAGACGCAAAAAATTCTCTATCATAAGCGTCGTGACCTTGCTCACGCCTTGATTGATTTATACTTTGCCCTGGGCATTGAAAGTTCGGAGCAATTGAGCGAACCAGGAAAAGGAAAGTTAAATGCCTTTGGATCTCAGTAAAATTAGACGATACGAACTTAAATATACAGTTGACGAAGATATTGCCGCAGAAATTCGTGATTACATTCAAAGTTTTTTTTCACTAGATAAACATGTTCCACCTGGAAAGGGTGGCTACATCGTTAACACGCTTTATTTTGATACGCCAGATCTTCGTTTTTACCATGACACAAAAAACCGCAAGTTGACGCGATATAAACCACGCGCTCGCTTTTATGGTGAAAAGGTCACTGATTATATTTGGCCTGAAATCAAATACAGGCACGGCAGTGTGATATGGAAAACACGTTATCGAATTCCGGCTGAAAAATGGCCTGAACTGTTTTATCTGCAAAAATCCGAGCAGGTAAAGCCAGTTTTAAAGCCTGGCGTGGATTCATTTCAAGAGTTAATCCATTGGTATGGAGCTCAACCTATTCTATATGTGCGTTATTTTCGCGAACCTTATGTCACAGAGCTTGAAGACTATGGTCGGATTACCTTTGATCGACATTTATCTTATCGCATGGCGCACGGTTCGATCAATTTATCGCAAGATGACGAGGATATGCTGTTTTATGATGATCCCGTTACATCCAGACACTTTGAGTCCCCGGTACTTCTAGAAATCAAGGTAGAAACATTAATCCCTTTTTGGGCGATTGATATCATCAGGAAATTTAACCTTATTCAACGCCCCTTCTCAAAATACTGCTACGGCATAGATAACAACAATGGATATTTGCCAGATGTCAGGAGTTCTATTTTTAATATGGGATTTAGAAGTATATAAATAAATAGTAAATGGTAGAACATGAACAGTTCTAAAAGAGGGGTAATTAATTAATGGAAAAAGCATTGGCTTTTCTAGTCGTGTTCTTGCATGTTGCAGGATCGGTTTGGGCGGTTGAACAAATCGTAATAAATGAGATCATGTACAACAGCTTAGGAGCTGATATCGAATATATCGAGCTTTATAATAAATCAAATGTAAGCGTGAATTTAACGGGCTGGTATATCCTGGACGACAACGACAGTCATGACCATTGTTTACTGCAAGGAACCCTGGGACCAGGAGAATACCTAGTGGTGGCTGGAGATGTTACTGTCTTCGGGAACCAATATCCTGGTGTGACCAACGTTAACGCCAATAGTTTCGACCCGAATGGAAACGGCTGGTCTCTCGGAAATGGCGGTGACGCGGTGCGTCTTTTCGATGCCTCCGGTGTTTTGCATGACTATGTAGCCTACCAGGACGGAGGAGATTGGCCAGGATTGGCCGACGGAAACGGTCCTTCTCTTGAACTTATTCATCCCAATCTGGATAACGCCCTACCCATTAGTTGGGACCCGAGTACTGTTGACTGGGGTACACCCGGAACCCAGAATAGTGCTTATACAGAAAACATAATGCCTGTTTGCAAGGACGGCAACCGCAATATTGACCTACCAACAAGCTCTGATGCTGTCACAGTGACAGTCATCGCTTATGACTACGAAGGATTAGCCAGTGTGAAACTCTATGTGGATACTGGAGCCGGATATGTAGCCCAGTCAATGTATGATGACGGCTTGAACGGTGATGGTTTGGCAGGAGATTCTATCTTTACAACAGTGATTCAATCTCGGGATAGCGGAACCTTAGTAAAATATTATGCCATAGCCACTGATGACATTGGTCAGACAGATACCTGGCCCAACAATGCTCCTGCTGAATACCATGCCTATACTGTAGATTACATACCTCCTGGATTACGTATCACCGAAATTATGGCTGTCAATGAATCAGGAGTCAAGGACGAATTCAATGAGTATGAAGACTGGTTTGAGATCCATAACACAGGGAGTATGGCAGTAAACCTGGGCGGGATGTTCGTCAGTGATGACCTGGGTTCGCCACGCAATTTCAAATTACCATCGATGGTTCTTAATCCAGGTAAATACTTTCTTTTTTGGGCGGACAACGAGGTAGAGCAGGGTAATATGCATGTTGATTTTAAATTATCATCTGCTGGTGAAGCGATTGCCCTTTTTGAAACGGTTGACCACGGCAACGTGCTGATTGATGGCTGGAAGTTCGGAATTATGAGCGCCGATGTTTCTATGGGCTTCTACCCGGAAGCTGGCACCGCTCCTGAATATCTGGCTGTTCCCACACCGGGCGCAAGCAACGAATCAAGCGCGCTTTTCTCACCGGTTTGCATTAACGAATTCCAGAGCACCAGTGACTTCGGTGGATCTGATGATTGGATTGAAATTTACAACCGAGGCAATCAGCCTTATGACCTATCAGGCTGCTTCCTTTCTGACAATCGGGGAGAAGTCGATAGGTGGACATTTCCCAATGGCACTGTCTTGAACCCTGGTGAGTTCCTTGTGATTTATGAGGATGCACTTGGATTTGGATTGTCTTCTAGGGGAGATGATGTGATCATGTTAACAGCGGCTGACAGCACGACAGGCCTGGATTTTTACGATTTCAGTTACCAGTCTCCCGACATGAGCGAAGGACGCTACCCCGATGGGACGAACAATTGGAGATTTTTTGAAACACCCACACGTGGTACATCGAATTCTAATCAAACTGCAACTAACGATGACCAGGCTGTAATCCCTATAGAATTTGCTTTATTTCAGAATTATCCAAACCCATTCAACCCAAGTACCACTATTTCATTCTCATTACCTGAAGCAGGTAATGTGTCTCTCAAAATTTTTAATATGCTTGGAAAGGAAGTTGCAACACTTGTTGATGGACGTCTCAATGCTGGTGATCACTTTTATCATTGGCAGGCTAACGATATGGCAAGCGGGCTATATTACATCACGATAAAAGCTGGGTCTCAGAGCCAGACAAAAAAGATGTTGCTGATTAGGTAACACTGGTAGATTCCTTGTATAATGAGGTTAATTTTTTAGTCCTGCTACTATTTCACATGATAAATATAGCACGATCGCGCATTGAATCATCCATTTTCATTAAAGTAGTTGAACAATGCTAGGAAAATTGTTATCAGAACTGATTTTTTAAAATTTGTCATCTAAATTTTGCAATTTATAAAATCGCATCAGTTTGAGATGTAGCCTTCTATGCAATTTATTAGCTATTCTTTAGAAAAATTATCTATACAGTGAGAGATTATGATGGAGGTTCAGGGAAAAGTGGATCCCCTCCAATTATTTATATTTTTTAGACATCTGCAAAATTAAAATATTGGCGTCATTTCGAATAGAATGAAGTGGAGTGAGAAATCTTTATGCCCTAAAATATCAATTAGTTAACCAGATTTCTCGCTTCCTTCGAAATTATATAATTTATCTGCATTAACGAGCAATTCATTGTTACCATTTTTGTCAACAACCACAGTGTAAGTCTGATTGTCGCAAGTAGATGTGCCGTTGTGATTATAACCGTCTCCGCAATCTCTAATAAATCCAGCAAAGGTCGATAGTGTGAACTGAAATATTCCGTCCCCATACGCATCGGAAATGGACATATCAGCATACGCCGCCCCAATAGCATAATACCAGTCTTCTGATCCCGAAGCATAGTCCCATAAGGCTATCCCTCTTGTATCACTATAAATGAGCTCCCTGGACATCGCCCAATATCTATTTAAAAATTAATCCACCATGATTGTTAATAATCATAAAATATACATGCCAGTCTTTTGTCCCGTTGATCACAACAGAGGAATCAAGATTCCTGACACAACTGGTTGTAAGCAGGATAATTATCAGGATCGTAGATATTGGGTGTTCTTCTTTTTATTACAATGCTCCAGGAATATGCAAATGAGAGAATGGCTATGATGGTTAAAAGTGTTATAATAATTTTTTGATGAATGGACATAGGTTTTCAATCGGAAAGTTTGATTTTAATCTTTATATAAAGCATAATAAAATACAATCTTAATGATGAATTTGCGTAATTAGATACGAATTAGAATTCGATAATTCTAGCCACAAAAATATCTTGCATTTTTCAATTATTTTTGTTAATGTTATAAACAAAAAATTTTTTGAAAAAAATTTTTTTAACGGTGCATATCATGAAGCAAAACATAGATCTCGAACCAGTGCCATTTCACAATAAAATATTTTTTTGTGATATTATTGGGTATTCAAAACTGGAGCCGATTAATCAATATGAATGTCATGCGCAATTAACGCGTATCATTAGAAGCTGCCTGGACAAACTCAATGCTAAGCTTTTGGAAGATGTTATTGCATTACCTACAGGTGATGGATTAATTCTTAATTACATCAAACCTGAACCCGATATCCATCTTAAAACTGCTTTGATGGTGTTAGAAATTCTTTCAAAATATAATCAAAATACATATTGGCCGATCAAACTAAGAATTGGTCTAAATACCAATGTAGACTCGATTGTACTTGACGTGAATAATAAAAAAAATATTGTTGGCAAAGGGATCAATCTTGCAGAACGAATCACAAATCTTAGCACTCACGGTCGAATATTAATGCATAAGAGAGTATACGAAGACTTAAGCAACTATAAAAAATATGACGGAAAATGCATATTTTTAGGTGATTTCACGGTAAAACATAATGTGGTTTTGCCTATTTATCAATATGTTAACCATGAATGTCATTATTTAGTTAATACCTTACTTGAAAAAGCTGATGAAAAAACATCTTCTCTTACTTTAAGCGATATTCGAAAAAGCCGGGTCAAAGAAAATATCCTCAGTATTAAATTAAAAGGCTATGATCAAGATTATTTTGATGATCTTCATGACTATCTTGAAGAATTTCTTGACAATCAGCAAATCTTTCAGAATACCAAAATTGCTGTAAACTGGATCGCCAATGAGATGCTTGATAACGTGTTTAAGCATGGACATCTCAGCCATGAGGATGATGTTTTTCTTAGATTAGATCGTATCAAAAATGGAATACTTATATCCACGGAACAACCTGATAGGCCTGAATTTAGTACTAAAAATATCGATGATTATTCAGAAGATCACTTTCTGACAATGTTGAGAAAGAAAGGAATCAACATCAATATCTTACATTCAGATAATCGTATGACAATATCTTGTATGTTACCAACTGATTTTAAAATAAGATACCTTCATATGTTGGATGTGGAGCAAGATTTAAAGACTAAAGAAAGAATTAGTGGTGTTTTGAACACAGCGAAGAAAGAATTTAAAGAGTTTAGTGCGACAATAAGCTATACAGTTTTAGATAAAGGCATCTGCCTTATCAAACTCAGGGACAAAATTTATCAAAACGAAGCTTCTCATTTTAAAGAACTAATTGAAAGATTGTTAAATGCTAAAACTATTGATTTTGTTGTTGATTTATCTGAGCTTACATATATTTGTTCTGCAGGTATCGCCAACCTAATAAATAGCTATCGATTGGTTCGTCGTGAAGGTGGCACGATAATTTATGTCAATCCTAATGAAAAAATAAAAGAAGTATTCAGCATTTGTAAGCTGGACCAGATTCTACAAATTACGAAAAGTTTGGATGACGCCCTGGCCTATTTTCAAATATTTTACTAAGGCAATTATTAAATATTTTTTTGAAATTTTTTTACACTGAAGGAGAGAGGGGAATGAAGAAAATATTATTCTTTATTTTGTTTGCTTTTATATTATTAGTTGCCATCTTTCTAGTGAGAACTTTTCTTTTTACGGAACCTTTGCTTCAATTTGAAATACAGCAAACTGACGAAACATCTATAGATACCAACCAAGTTGCCAATCATCTCGCTAAATCTCTTCAATTTCAAACTGTATCCTATCAAGACCCGGATCGATTTGATGGACAAGCATTTTTGGAATTGCAAAATTTTCTGGAAGAAATATTTCCCCAAACGCATCAGTTGCTCAAAAAAGAAGTTATCAATAAGTACAGCCTTCTTTACGAATGGGTAGGAAGCAATGAACACCTTCAACCAATTCTTCTCATAGCACACCAGGATGTGGTGCCGATTTCCGAGGAAACTCAGTACCAATGGACATATCCACCGTTTGACGGAAAAATTGTCGAAGGATTTATCTGGGGTCGAGGTACAATGGATGTAAAATGTGGTTTAATGGGTATACTCGAAGCCGTCGAACGCTTAGTACAAAAGGGATTTCAGCCACAACGGACACTATATTTAGCCTTTGGTCACGATGAGGAAGTTGGCGGATTACAGGGCGCGGCTAAAATTGCAGAATTACTTCAATCCAGAAATATCCAATTGGAATTTGTCCTCGATGAAGGAGGAGTTATTGTTAATGGAATAATTCCAGGTGTTTCTAAACCCGTTGCACTGATCGGCCTTGCTGAAAAAGGATATTTAACCCTTGAGCTTAAAGTTGAAACTGAAGGTGGGCATTCCTCTATTCCTCCAAAGCACACGGCGGTCGGGATCTTAAGCGAGGCTATCACAAAACTTGAAAATAATCCCTTTCCGGCCAACATGCAATTCGGTTCTCAACTTTTCGAATATGTTGGTCCCTACATGCCTTTTTTCCAAAAAATGATATTTGCCAATATGTGGTTGACCCGCCCTCTCATTGAAAACAAGTTAGGCGATTTACCAGCAATGAATGCAAATATCCGAACGACTACAGCGGCGACAATGTTTAAGGGTAGTCCCAAAGAGAATGTATTACCAAAGCAAGCAACAGCGATAATTAATATTCGAATTATGCCCGGCGAATCTGTTGCTTCAGCAATTGAGAATGTTAAAAAAATAATTAACAATCCTGAAATAGAGATTAAACCTTTAGGTATACAATCCGATCCCCCACCGATATCAGCTAGAGACTCAAAGGCTTATGAAATATTAAAAAAGACAATTTATCAAACTGCGACTCATCAAGAATTAGTTATCGCACCATTTTTAGTCATTGCCACGACCGATTCTCGTCACTTTATTAATTTAGCCGAGAATATATACAGATTTATACCTATCATCCTTAATCAGAATGATTTAGTTAGAGTTCACGGAGTGAATGAACGAATTTCAATCGAAAATTATGTTCTGATTGTAAAATTTTATTATCAATTTATTAAATTTGTGAATATTTTTTAAAAATATTTTAGGAGATCCTCATGGCTTTACAGACGATCCCATTTGACAAATTTATCATTAGTCCAGTTGATCTATGGTCTAATAAATGGATGTTATTGACTGCTGGAGATTTCGAGAAGAATTCCTTCAATGCCATGACTGTCGGCTGGGGAAGTTTCGGCGTGATGTGGAACAAACCTTTTGTCCAGGTTGTTGTTCGTCCGACTCGTTATACATATAATTTTATGGAGGAGTTTGAGACTTTCACTCTGTGTACATTCCCTGAAAAATTTCGGATGGCTCTTGAACTATTGGGAACAAAATCTGGGCGTGATGGAAACAAAATTGCTGAGTCAGGACTTCAGCCCATTGCATCAACAAAGTCGGTTGCGCCTGCTTTTGCCGAGGCCGAGCTTATCATGGAGTGTCGTAAAATCTATTGGGATGACTTTATTCCAGATCATTTTCTTGATCGCAATATCCATTCAAATTATCCTCTAAAAGATTATCATCGTGTTTATTTTGGTGAGATTATTACTATTTTGGGTGATGAAAAATATAGAGATTGATATAAAATGGGAAATATGTTCACGGCAGCGATTGTTCGCACGCTATGTAAGAATATAGTGCATGGCTGAAGTAACTCCAATATAGAAAACCAGATTATGAGTTAGCTCTTAAGCAACATTTGGAATATATTATGGAGAAAATTATATGACCATCGGTGCACATCTCATTAATAGTGGATGCTATTTTAGAGTTTGGGCCCCCAATGCAAAGGAAGTTTATGTTATTGGTGAATTTAACAATTGGACGAAGGGAATTAATAAGCTTTCAAAACAAGATTATGGCTATTGGGATGGAATGGTGCAAAATGCACAAATAGGACAAAAATATAAATATTTAATGATTTCCCACGATAATAAAAAATATTACAAAATAGATCCAGCGGCAAGAGATACGTTACATTCAGGGACAAAAAATTTACATAAAATCGATTCCAATGCAGGAATCATCATAGATACCTCGTACAATTGGGCGAAATTCCAACCACCTAAGTTTGATAATTTTATCATCTACCAGCTTCATGTTGGTACATTTGCTGGATATCATGATGGGATTTCAACCCATAATAAAATTGCAAAGATTAGAGATATTGAAACAAAGTTAAGTTATATCAGGGAACTTGGTTTTAATGCGATTGAGTTACTTCCGATTCAAGAGTTTCAACTGGACAGGTCGTGGGGATATAATCCATCTTTTTTCTTTGCACCAGAATCAGCGTATGGAAATCCTGATGATTATCGGCATTTCGTTAATGAGGCTCATAAAATCGGATTAGCGGTTATTTTTGATGTTGTTTTCAATCATATCAGTGACAATGATAGTTCATTTTGGAAATACGATATCGATTCTGCAGTAGATAAGGGAATTTATCTCTCGGATAATAGAACACCCTGGGGTTGGGCTCCTGCTTTTTGGAAACAACAGGTCAAAGATTTTTTTCTTGAAAATGCTGGAATGTACTTCAAAGATTACAACGCTGATGGTTTAAGATTCGATGCAACCAGAGTTATTGAAAGATGTGCTGGCTGGAATGACGATGGTTGGAAATTTTTACAATATATTACATATCATATTAAACAGGTCTATCCTGATAAATATCTGATTGCCGAACATCTTCCAGATCATGATACAATAATAACTAGTGCTGGTTTTCATGGCACGTGGTTTAGCCGTGCCCACCATGAATTTCAAAGAGTTGTAAATGGTTATCAACCGCTAAATAAACTGAAAAGCTTTTTGGGTAATAACCTTGGTTACGGACATAATTATCCGAATCAATGGAATCTGGTCAAGTATCTTCTGGGTTCCCATGATGATTGTGGGGATGATAAAAATGGCGAAACATTGAAGCAGGCTGATTGGGAACAGCATCGATATTTTGTAGATTTTTTTGGCGGTCGTGACAATTGGCATGCAAGATCAAAGGCAAGACTGGGCTGGGCTTTAAATGTTGCCATACCCGGCACACCGATGATGTTTATGGGTACAGAATGTCATCACTGGGGTTACTGGCATGACGCAGTCGATCAAAATGGAGACCACAGATTTAACTGGTCAATTGCTGGTGATTCAATCGGCATGCCAATGAGAAGAATGGTTACTAATGTGAACTGGGCGAGATGGAATAATCCTGCGCTAAGAAGTGAGACATTTCAAATCACTCATGAAGATTATAATAATCAAGCGATTGCATTCAAGAGATGGGTTCCCAACGGTAACAATGTCGTTTTAGTTATTGTAAATGTAAGTGACAACAATTTTGGCAACTTTAGTTACGGCGTAAATACAGGTGGACAAATGGGACAATGGATACAAATTTTTTGTAGCCAGGATGCAGCTTATGGTGGTTGGAATGGCGCTGGGAATGCTTATCATGAACCGTGGACACAAAATGATGGAAAAATATACATTAATCTCCCGAAATGGAGTGTAATTATGATGAGGCTGAAATAATATATATTTCAATCTTACAAATACGAACACTGAACGGGTAAAATGTTATGTCCAACATCTGGTGCAAATTAAAAACGAAATCAATTTGTGTTAAACTTATCCATAGCTTTACCCGACTTGGTCGGGTGTGCCATTTATTTTTGATTTTTAATTCCAGTTGTGTGTTTATTTTCATAGCCCTGATTATTATTCCACAAGATGCTTTGACATCTGATGAGCAAACAATCTTTTCACCTTCGGATCAGTTTCCTGCTGATACAGTCACTATCCCTGTTGCAATTACAGAGCGCGATAGCTCTGTTTATCAATCTAATTTAAAATGGAATCAAAATTATCAATCTCATCCAGTACATCCCTATTTTCGAGATAGATATCGAATCATTCAAGATATGCGTCGCTTAGTGCAGATGTTTGATTACAGAGCAGTTCAGGGATACGAATCAATGAGCGAGTTAGTTGATATCTGCCGAAAACTACCAGACTATAAAAAAACAGAAATGATCTTCACGGCGTTAGCAGGTGGTGTTGTAAATTTTGCTTCTGAAGAAATGAGTAAACAATTAAGAAAAAGAAAGATTAATTTCTTACAATGGAAACTGGAAAAAGTGATATTAAGAAGTAACTTTCGATATTTTTATTTGAACATCTATACGGGTGTGAACTCCAAAGGACTTGTTTTGTATATTCCAAAATTTCGAATTCAATATTACCGTTATTCTTCCGCTTATTATTCGAGCAAGAGTATTACATTTTGGCCACTACGAAAGTTTGGCTTAAACTATGCTTGTTGGAATGGACATACAACTATAACACCTTTTATTTCCTCTTCAATTGGCACCATGGCATTAAGCTACGATTATGACCGTAAAATTATCCGATCACGATTAGATCTCCGAAAGACTTCATCTTTTATAATCCGGATCGTTCATGTCAAATTTCTCGATCGCAGACATTCCGATCATTTATTGAGTGAATTGTTGATCTGCTGGTGATCCATCTCATATTTTTTAACACATTATCCCTTTAAAAAATCATGGCAAGATGATAACGTATAAAATAGGAAACATGATTAGCACTTCTATAATAATCCATTAGAATCTCAATCACTTCGAGACGACTGAATCATTTTGGCGGTCTTTCTCCATTGGCTAACGTTCACGCAATTTTGTACCGCTGATCAGCAAGTGATCACCTTTTCCGTGGGTACATGTTTTCAGATTCTGACACTAAATTAAAGTCATTGGAATTGTACCATATTACACCGAATCTACAAGTTTTGCACAATTTATGTATTTGCATGGAAAAAGCCAGTTACAGACTCTTTCAACAGTAATTTTAAAGGATTCTTGAACGCCAAAAAAACAAATGAAACGGAAAATATGAAATCAAACAGCTGAGTCGAGGAGAATACA
>JABAOH010006302.1_pt1 | contig 13603 bp, 9 predicted proteins | sample 7062181 | NCBI WGS metagenome assembly JABAOH01 (sample SAMN14538630, study PRJNA623070) | marine sediment metagenome | biome: marine biome [ENVO:00000428]; feature: marine pelagic biome [ENVO:01000023]; material: deep marine sediment [ENVO:00002113]; isolation source: pool of 5 deep marine... | reverse complement strand
TGACTTTACTTTTGACAAAATAATTGAATGTGGTTTTAACGTCGATGAAAGGTCCATTGTCATAGGCAACCTTGATGTCAGGGCCGTCTCCTCCGATTGGAACAAACTCCGATACATATTTGAACAAAGTGAGTTTTCCGCCTCCAAACACCTTATCGACAGGTAACACCGCGGACGTTCGTTGCACAATATCTGAGTATAAGGGATCTCTGACCGACACAGCAAAAAAACATACTCCAGCTTGTGCCGTAGCAATTGCTTCCTCCATTACGGTAATTGACGGGTTTCTTGACATCTTCCAATATAACTCCATTGACCACCAATCCCATCTGGGTATTCCAAACATGCCCTTTGCACCGGCTCCATACGTGTAGTCTGTACCGAGAAAGCCCGCAGCTATTGTTGCTAAGTTTGTATCACCTAAAACGACATATCGCCCAGGCGCAGTTGAATCTATATAGTATACGGCCTCAACCTCATACGCAGATGGCTGCACCTTCGTGATCTCTTGACGGGGATAAGTTTCATACAAGGCAGAAGTTGCCTGCAAAGACAGGAACAAGCAAAGAATCAACAAAGCCAGTGATCGTGGACTCGGCATCTTCAGCGATGGATTTGACTTGACTCTAGAAAAACCAGCCCTCAAGAAGTTCGCGACCCCCACCAGCCCGCGCGCGGCAAACGGCATCAAAAGGAGAGCCATGATCGGAAGTATTCGATCAGGCACAAAGGTATTCTTCATTCCATACATGGAAACATAATAGTCTATGGCCGCGATCACATAAAACAGGAAAAGCATAAGAGCACTCTTACCTCTCAGAAGCCTGCCCCTGATGCTGAGCACTAGTCCGAGAAAGGCAAAGACGAGGAGAAGAGTGGTAATGTCTAACTGAAAAGACAGAACGTTCTCAATACTCAGAAGATTCTCCAGCGAAAAAGCAGCCCCTTGCACAAATGAAACCAAAGGGTACACAGCAATAATTGGAGCGATAAAGGCGATCTTCAAAATGCGATTTATTCTACTCTGATATATAGCGGCTCCAAAAACGAAAAGGAAACTGAATATCCCAGTTTGCGGATGAGCGAAGAATGCTGCAAAGGAAGCCAAAAGCGACAAGAGTAAGATTCGTTTGCTCCGATTATAAGCCCAGTACAAAAGAAGCATTATAGAGAATAATAGGAAAAAGAAACCTAACGAATTGGGAACCGAGATTGTTCCCCAATAAATCAAAGGAGAAAAAAGACCAGCGCCTATGGCTGTCAAAATGGGAAATATTTTGGTCTTCCTGAAAGCCAAAAGTTGGGCAAGTTTGTATGAAAAAATCGGGACGAATATCGACCAGAGTAGCGGGATGAAAAAAACGTGAACCCAATAAATGTCTAAAGAAAACATTCGTCTGAAAAATGCAACAAGTGCATATTGCGCTTTATACTTGAAGATGTCGATTATGAGCCGTTGTGAAAACAACCATTCGTAGGCATAAAATGTGCCGGTGTTGTCTATGAACCTTGCTTCACCTAAATGAGTCCATGGATCTCCGTATCTGCCAGGATACCAAACTATTAGAAACAAGCTATGCAATAAGAAAGAGAAGACGAAAATGAGACCGAGTTTCACTTCGATGTGAACCTTGGTAAAGAAAAGTATGGCCATCAAGCAAAGCGACGCCGAGAAGAAGGCAGGCAAGAAAAAGTTGGGAATTGTTGACCAAACCGATATTGCGCCCTCACCAGTTCTCGCAAGCAGTAGAGCATAAAAGGCAACTGCAACTGAAAGCAAAAATGGACCAATAAGCAAATAGAATCTTTTCTTTTCAACATAGTTGATCGCCACTTGTTCAACTGTCTTTTCGACATTCCTGTGTTTCCCGAATACAGACAGAATGCATAAAATCGAGCCAATCGCTATGAAACTTGCAAGCGACACAATCTCAGTGAATCGGAGTATTAAAATCAGAAACGTCCCTAACAATGTGATTGTCAGAATGAAAGTAGCTAAACCCAAGGCCTGTCTGAAAAATCGTTTTTCAGGAGAGAAGAATATCTCACCAGTAGCAACTGATCCTATATATATCGCTGCTAAAGAAACTGGAATCCCGATAAAAGGCGACCTTAAGTTCATCGAATTGAACATCATTGCACCAGAAAAAGTCAGGAATAGAGCTAGCTTGGTCCATTTCCATCCAGAGATTCTACTCGTCTTGTTTTTTGAAGAGTGAGTCAGCTTGACATACCACCCACACCGGTAGACAAAAAGGCCATAGTCCTTGGCATAATCTTTTTACTATCATAATTCTGCGCTATAAAAGAATGTCGGGAATTTCTGCTGTCATCATCAAACAAATCGTCACTGTTGATAGTTTGATGAAATATGCGGACAAAATCGTCAACACGCGGTCGGACAAATCTTCCACACTCGAGATTTTGAGAAAAGAATGATTGCAATTCTCCTCCACTTGGACCACTACCAATAACATACAGTCCCGCGCTAATGTATTCGTACAATTTTGTAGACATCGCGTACAGAAGGAATGGTTCATCATCAAATGGCACAAGTCCTACATCACACGCTGCCATAACTTCAGATAAATCGCTACGCGGCAATGGACCCCTTATCTCAGCCAAATCATCTGGAATGCTCAACAGAGTTTTCAATCTTCCGTAGCGTTCAATTCCGCTGTACAAGTAAAACACGAAAAAAGTTTTTTCTTTCACATCATTTGGCAACAACTTTGCACTGAGAAGAACTCGGTCCAAACGGTAGTAGGGATTTGCGCTCCCACAGTATAATAGAACAATTCTATCCAAAGGAATAGAATGCTTCAACCTTATTTTCCTCTTGGACTTTGCATCTTTGCAAGAGAACATCGATATATCTGCTCCATTTGGCGTCAAAACTAACGTAGGGTTTCTTATGCGGTGTCGGACTATGTTTGCCAATGTCGGGGTTACTACCAAAATAACGGTCGAAACTGAGTAGATGGAATTCGCAAGCTTGAAGACTGGTTTCATCAATCTTTCTGGTATGTACTTTGTAAGTAGAGTTTTCATCGACGATTCCCAATCATCCATGTAATCAATTACCAGTCTCTTGCGTAGTAGTCTCGATAGAAACCATGCACTCGCTCCAGTTTCAATTGGTGGCATCGAAGCCAAGATGTGTGAGGGCTTATATCGAGTTGATAAAATTAGGCCATGGACAAAGAAAGCAAGCAATTTAATGGGGTCAAATAACGCAGATAGCGGAAAGGGAATCGACCTTGCAATGCCAGTGTTGTACAAAAGGACTCTTGAACCGACGCAGCCCTTTTCATGTCTCTTGACCTTGCGTGACGTAAGAACAATCGTCTTTCCGAAAAATCTGCGGCTCGCTAGCGCCATATGGCGCGCACGCTCACCGGCGGGGCTATATGATTCCGGCGGATGCTCGGCTATTATCAATAGTGCAGGCTTTGTCAAGGGCGGTCCTCGGCGAGGCATATGAATCTCCTATGATGAATGTCTTTCCTTTATTTAAGCATAGATGAAATGAGATCGTCAAGAAGTTTCGAGTTCTTTTCCCAATCAGCTTTTTCCAAAACCAACTGATAGGCTCTTGTGCCTAGAGATCTTCTCAAATCTTCATCCTTCAGCAACTTAACTATGTTCTCTGCCAAAGATTTAGGATCGCTACATGGTACAAACGCCGCACTTTTCTCGTGTTCTAACCACTCCCTATTTGCCGGTATGTTTGTCACAACCATGGAAAGCTTGCAAATCATAGCCTCCAACAAGCTGGCTGATGTACCATCTGATAGTGATGTCGAAACGTATACGTCAGACATTGTAAGATGCTTCGCCATCTCGCTGTAGGGAACTCTTCCCAAAAACCTAACGTTATTCTCCACGCCCAATGCATGTACGCGTTTTTTCAGGTTCTGTGTCAAACTACCACTACCCAAGATCAGAAAACGTGCATTACTGACTTCTTGGAGGACATAAGGAACAGCTAGGATAAGTGATTCAACATCATATATTGGTTCATGCCACCGTGTGGAGATTATAATTGGGTCACTTTCAAGCCATCCTAAACTCTGTCTAAATGCCTTTCTATCTCTTTCTTGAAGACCGACGTTTTTCTCTACTTCCCACAACATGGGTCGCAGATCAACCCAAGGAAACTTAACTATTCTTTGAGGGTTATATCCCAGTGAAACACAAGCGGCCGCTTCTGTTTTACTATCTGCAACCACTGCATTCGCTTTTTTCAAGGCATACTTTGCTATGAAGCGTAAAGGAAACACTTTGGGCTTTGTGAGAACATCGGATCCCCAAACGAGCAATATGTTGGGGGAGTAGTTTGAAAGAGCACCATAAAACCCGTAGGAAATCGCCCATGAAGTGATTAACACGTCGGGTTTGATGCTGTTCAGGTACCTTCTGAGGAGAATTGATCGGAGGAAGGAAGCCGCGTAAGTATAGAGACCCTTCATCGGAGAGACTGAAGGATGAAAGGGTTCACGCATTCTGACAACGTGAACATTTTGAGGAGCTGAATACGGTTTTTCGTCAAATGTCAAAAGGTAAACGTAATTATTTTTGGCAAGATGATTAAGGAAGAAGAAGTCAAAAACGCTCTTCCCTACACCCGCGTACGCGATTATAGCCATAATCATGGCCTACTTAGAGCTTTTTGACCCCATGGTCGACTGATTTTTCGAATTCTTTGAACCGGTCGAGTTTGGCCTTTTGCTGATGAGATTGCGAAACAATTGCCTTGCCCATGACAGTCGCCACATATGTTATGATTATGAAAGCGTGCGGAATGACAGACTTTGCATCGAGTATTTTTCCGTAGTTTCCCGCGAGCACGATGAAGTCGTCGTAGTCAACGTCGCCGTCGATGTCGAAGTCGGCTTTGAGCTGGTAGCCTGCTTGTCCGCAGCCTGATCCGTAGGCGCCGGCTAAAATCATGAAGTCGTCGTAGTCAACATCTCCATCTCTGTCTATATCGCCTGTTATTCTCCAGTCAACAGATATTTCTACCCGACTTGAGTGAGTGGCTGTGAACGTCAACATCTTGACTGATTGGTCGTAACTCCACGTCAAAGTTCCACTGCTAGCGTAAACTGATGTTGGTTCTCCCCACTCGTCAACATAGACCTTGGTGATGCTTATGCTTTGAGAAGGGGCATTAATGGCGAAGATTAATTGATAACTTGTGAAGAACTTCAAAACTGTGAGGTTGGCATTTTCAACGCTGAACCAATATTGGTCAAAGTATATTTTGTCTTTTGTTTGGATGATATTGTTGAGGCTTCTGGTTGCTGCGAAGTTTATGTAAGTGTTCTGTTGCCAAAGATGAAAATAAACATGAGGTGGGATGATTTTGCTTGACTTCCACCATTGAACTTCCACTAGTTGTCCGCTTGAATGCGTTACTTTTATTGTTGCAGTGAGTATTCTTGTCTCTCTATCATAGCTCCATGACGTAGCTCCAGAAACGCTTCTTGGTTCACCTTTAGGGCCACAATAAACTTTGATATTGTTTGGTGTCACACTTTCACCCACTACCTTCAATGTGAGTTTATGAGAGGTTGCATTTGCCTCACTAACAAGGAAGTTTTTTCCATAATGATTAATTCTGAAAGGTTGAATTGTATCGTCTAAAGGAATTTTATTCCAGCTAAGCCTATGGTGATATGTCATAGTTTCGGATTGCCTTTTTTCTGGCAGTTTAATATCATTCAATCCAAAATATCCAAGTCCTTGGGAAGTATAGCGTCTGTAGGGTTGAACTAGTATTTTAAGAGTCCATGAGGTCCCTGAGGAAAATGTCTCTTGTATTCTGTTGTATCTTAAATAGAAATGGAAGAAACTACATGATGCCTGCCTTTCAGCCTCTATTTTGTCGCAGTTGCCACTAACATTTTGGAAAATGACACCATCATCATACATATTGTTTATGTAGTAACTGCTCATATTGACTTTCCAAACGCTTGCATTGAGAGAAACGATGTCGAATTGTGCTTGTGGCTCATTTATTTTGAAAAAAGCTTGGAGGTACGTAAGATTCGCGTTTTTAAGTAGAGTAAATTTGTACGTGAGATAAAATGAGTCTGAGTTATTCCATGTTTCAATTCTTAGTCCGATATCCCATTTATCTTCAAAAGTATGATTTACGGTTGTGTTCGTAAACCCCTCATTCCAACTATATGTGGACTGGTTAACGGACATATCTGCAACATTTCCCCACATGCTATAGTAACCTGTTGAATTTTCATACAGATAGTAAAGCCACCACTCTCCATGTGGGTTATCTTCATTGCCGAGAAATATTCTATTGTATGAGCCTGAATTTTGTCCAAACCTTATCAGGGCGTTATGGAACGTCCAGTAGGTGCCAAGTTGGTTCGTAATTCTGCTTTTTCGGTTGTCTGATTCTATTTTCGGATTGCTCGCCACTCTGTAAATATTATCTGAATCAGCTTGAATAACGTCATTTGACCACAATGAAGTCGCCAATGTGTCAACATAAGTTGTGTTTTCTGCAACTCCAGAAAGAAGGGTAACAGTCCAAGAGTCTCCAACCTTGGCCGAATCCACCGCATAATGAACTTGATATTCTCTAAAGTTCCCGGGATCTGTGCCAAGCATACCTAGAGAAGTATGATGTGGATTTGCAGAGAGTAGAATGCTGAAATGTCCACGGTTATAGGTTGTGTTGAACATCATGATCCAAGGATATTTCTCAAGGTATTGAGCCTCCCAAATGCCGACAGAATCTCCCTCAAAATCTGCTGTTATCTTTTCAATTGTGTTGTTATGGTTTACTCTGCAACAGGTATCCCCCCAAGCATCATTAAAAAGGATACAATACTGGTTGTTGAACTGATGTTTAGTCTCTTCATTATAAGTTCGCGAAGTTGTTGCAAGGTAATATGGCTTATCTTTGTAAAATGCAATGTATTCGGTTACTGAAAAATTTAGGAACGCGCCCTTAAATGTCGTCTTGGATTCTGTGACAATTACACTGTTGGTTTGATACACAATCTCAGTGGTCTGACTTTGCTTGTAATTTTCCAATCCCCAATCCATGGAGGCTTTTTCCGTTCCATTCCAACTCATAACTGTCTCATGTCCCCCGATAAAATTCCATTGTGGTAGGGCAACAATGTTGACACTTGTTTGAGGCTTGATATAAAACTCAGAAATATGTCCATGCCAGCCTTTTGTGATATTTGCTATGAAATATGAATTTTCTATTTTAATGTAATCGCTTGTTTCAGTTACGAATTTTGGAGGCTCTTGAACTGGTTCAGAGAAAAAGCTTCCGATTAGCCCGAACAAGATCCAACTGAACAGTAACACAATGACAAAGTTACGTTTCGGCGCTTCTCTTACCTGCAGGCGTCGCGTGCTCAAGAGTATCAAGAATGTTAACCATATGTAAACGCGTAGAATTGAAGCTTCATACTTCCGCATACCACTCGAAGGTCCACCATCCACCATTTGGTGGATTGTTGAATTCGATAGAGAAATGAGTGGTGTTCTTATAACCGACCCAATAGGCTCCTGGTCCACTTTGCCTTGCAGTTACCTGTGGGAATCCGCTCCGAGGAGTCCAAACCAAGCCATGCGCAACCCATACCTCGTTAACGGAACCTGTAACGCTTGCTAATCCCCAAGCCTCTGTTTTGTAACCTGAGTTGAAATGAATTGTTGTATTCGGTCCTATCCTCGAGATTCTTTTGTCCACCTCTGGAATCGTTATTACGTCGTTGTTCAATATCTTGTTGTAATCTGAGACACCTGCTTCCAAAATTCCTATTGCGTCCTCATCTGCGTCACCTCTTTCTATGCTGTTGCCAGTGACGGTGTTGTATTTGCCATTAATCGTGATTCCTCTGCCCTTTTTAGTGAGGGTAATGGTGTTTCCTGAAACTTCATTTCGACTGACTCCATCTTCGAAGTAGGTCATGTAAAATTCTCCGATTTGAATTGCTGAGCCTATGGATGCGTAATCGCTCCCCCAGTGCGCCAAAGTATTTCCAATGATTTTGTTGCCTGTTGCCCCTTCGTCATAGACTTCGATGCCATCCTCGTCAACAACGCTTGGATCAGCACTTCCTATGATTTCGTTGCCGATTATGGTGTTCCATTTGAAGTTTGGGCGCACGCATTTGAGTCCCCATGTGGCTCGGCGAATTTTGTTGAAGGCCACGGTTGAGTTTTCCAGATTCGACAAAACCATTGCACCGAAAACTCCAGGGACATACTGCAGTGTATTGTCGTTCAAAGTATTGCCTTGAATATAAATGTTGTAGGGGTTGTCGTATCGCTCTCCCACGCGCAGTCCGCTGCCTTGGTTGTCATGAATGTAGCAATTGTAAACACGGATATCATGGCTCGACGTAACATGAATGCCGCTTGGCGGTCTTCCGGCTGTTGCTTGTCCAACGTTCTTGACTTCAAGATTTTCTAAGGTGACTCTCGAAGAATTCTTGATGTAGACGAGTCCATACCAATCGTCGGGTGGCGAGGTTGTAACATTTGCTCCGTTGAAGACAAGGTTCCGCACCAGCACGTTAGTCTTCGATTCTATCTTCAGCAAGTAGTTGTTATCTGCTGTTCTTCGAATTTCAGTTAGTGGTTCTGCGTCAATTTCAAGGTTACTTTGTGCAATAATGGGAGTGTCGATATTATAGATAGCGCTTGTAAAGAAAATCTTGCGGGTTCCACTTGCATTCATCGCTTGATTGATAACAATTGCCGCATCCTCACCGTGAAAATCAATTTTGCCGTTCCAATTGATAGCATAAGTGGAAGTACCGTCGTTGCGAATTACATAGGTTGCAGTGGAGGGTATAGCATCTAAATAGATGTCAGGAGGGGCGAAGTCTCCAGGTAGGCTAACAGACAATACCCAATAGCCCCCTGCTCCCAGTAGAGCCCCTACTAGCATGGAGATCACGCAAACGATCACGATTTTCTTGACCATTTAGATTCCCTCTCTACCTCTGAAGTATCTTTTGTTCTAAATCTAATAATCTTTCGGATTTTTCGATTATAACTGCGTGTGCGCGCATGATTTAAGACTTTGAGCCCTTACTTGTAACAAATTTTATCGCTTCGGTGAAGCCTTGAATCATCCTGTCTATCGAAAAAAGGTTACGTGCCAATTCTTTTGATCTCTCTCCCATTTTCGCAGCCAGACTCTCATCCGTAAGCAACTGGTTCAGATGTTTTTCGATCGCATGAAAATCTTCTTTTTTAACAATGAATCCATTCTCTTCTGCCCTTACAATTCCGGGTACCGAGTAAAGAGCGTTGCACTCTTCTGAAACTATCACAGGTTTTCCGCTAGCCATCGCCTCCATTACCGTTATGCCTCCTTGGGAAGGCAAAACGAATACGTCAGAAAGCGCATAGTATAGGGGCACCGTGTAGTAGTCCACCTTGCCTATAAACTTGACATCTTTTGTTAATCCTTTCTTGTTGCGAAGCTCAATCAAGCGGTCTTTGTCGGGTCCATCGCCTAATATGAGAAGAGAGGTTTCAGGCAGTTTCGCCTTTATTCTCTCAAAGACTGTAATTAGAATCTCCAATCTCTTCCTCAGCTCCAACGAACCAACGTACAGTATCATCTTCTTGTTCCGCAAGCCTAACTGTGTACGTAACATCTCTATCTTTTTCCTATTCATTCTAGGTATTTCCTCGAAAAGGAAGTTGTCAACAGTATTTGTTGCAATGAATATTTTGTCAGGTTTTACTCCAAGAAAAATAAGAAACTCTCTGGAACCTTTTCCATATGCAATCGCGGCATTGCACCGCTGGTGAACAAACCTCACTATTACGTACACGATTTTTTTAATCAAGGGATCTGTAGGCTTGGGAGCGTTATCTCTTATGTTCCCTCCATTCCAGATAATCAATGGCCTTTTCGTTAATCTACAGCCGAGCAACAGCAGTACCAAGTCCACATAAATTTGACTCTCAGTGATTATGACATCATATTTTCCTCTTAGGATTCGAAACAACAAAGTTGGAAAGGCTCTTAATGATCGTTTCCAATGGAATGGTTCCATCGGTATTTTGCCTTGATAAGAGATCGTTGGCAGAAATTGGTAGTTAAACTTAAAAGTGGATACATCTTCGGGTTTTAAAAAAGCCGCATGCGTCATGTAGTTAGGAGCCCTTCCCAACAAAAAGGTAAATTCCATACCTTTGACTTTGGCCAATTCCTCCAAAAAGTGTGCTCTATAGGGTCTGCACATCCCCTGAATAACTGCAACTCTCATTTGGCTCATGAATTTGCCCCTTATCTTGCTAGTGACTGCCTCTTGGCTTACACATGTTGTGGGTTGTTCCGATCATGGTCAAGTGCACTACACCGAGCAGTGTCAACTTAGTTAGGAATGACGGTGTAGTGGTCATGAGAGAAACTTTTCGCACACTATGACCCACTCTGAAGCTAGATTTGGCGGAATGCGTTCGGCAATCTTGTTATCTACGCTTTCAAAAGCCGTTATCGGTTCTCTCCCTAAAAGAGTACAAAATGACCTTAGGTATGGAGAGAGAAACCTGTAACTACCTATGTTCACTATTCTGAAACCATGTTTGTTCAGCAGTTTACGGATGCCTGTGAGTGTAAATTGTTGATTGTGTCCAATGCGCTCCTTCTTATCTAGTTTCAACATTGAAATTTCATGGTCTGCCAGAGAAAACATTGTTTTGTAGACGCGTGAAAGTATAGTCCTAGCGGATATGCGTCTGCAGACGAACCTGTCATAAAAGAGTCCAAAGGTCAGCGCGTTGGGAACTACTACTATTAATCGCCCATTTTTCCTTAACACTCTCTCAATCTCAAGAATCGTTTGTTCAATGTTGGATATGTGTTCAAGTACATTGATACATATAATGGAATCAAAAGAAGACCTAGCGAAGGGTAAGCTCAGCAAGGAGGCTCTTGTCAACCCGATATGAGCATTTTTCTCTTTGAATAAGAACAAACTCTCACGCACTTCGTTTACCGCTACATCCAAAGAGTACACGTTGAATCCTTCTTCCCAAGCACAAACGGATAACCAACCGTTCCCGCAACCTGCATCCAGTACACGAGTGCCTCTAAGGTACGAAATCACGAGGTCTCGTATTCTTCTTTCATTTGGAAAGAAAAGGTGCCGCTGATAATATTTTCTTAAGCCCAAGCTCAGGTTCTTCAAATGTGAAAAAGACCTCGAATGTTCATACTTGTCTGCAAGAATCCTTGCCCATCCTGTCGCGCGCGCGCACAAGGCTGTTTGCCGAAATTTCAAACATAGATAGGGTAGCACCTGAAGAATTTGCGTTTTTACTTTCTCTCTACAGTTTTTTGGCTTTTTATGAAGATGCATCCTGAAAGGTACTTTAGAGCCGAAGACGAGAAGGAAATCCCCTTTTTCTTCATAATACGTATGATGGAAAACCATACCTCTTTTGGAAGAGGAGGAGAGGCTAAAACAGGAAAACCTGAAATGTCTTGTATGCTCAATCCAGCTTCAGAAAAAGATTCCCTTATTTCCCCTAGGGTAAACCATCGGCTGTAAACATTTCTAAACAAAGCTCGTTTGCGAAAATTGATGAAGAGGGCTACGGGTAGGTAAAAGCTCTGCATGCTTGGAAAATTAGCCACAAAGTATCCTTTTTGTTTCAATACTCTGGCAATTTCAACCAAAACTTTGGTGTAGTCTGATATGTGATTTAGGACGTTTATGCTTACAGAGCAATCGAAAGAATTCGTTTTGAAGGGAAGCTTGTGAGCGGCAGCCACTACTAGGTTAATCCTTCCATCAACTCTTCCTTGAAGGGATTTTCTCCTTGCTAATTTAATCATGGCCTTGGAGGGGTCCAAGCCTATTACGATTGCTCCGTTTTTCGCGAACTCAATTGCAAATCGTCCGGTTCCAGTTCCAACATCCAAGAGCAAAGGTGTATCATTCAGATCGAACGATCTCAGAACTATTTCCTTCTGCATAGTATCAGTGAGCATCCCGACTGGAGAGGCAAATCTACCTTCATCGTAAGTCTCGGCTTCTCTTTCATAAAACTCAGAGGTATCCGCTTCCATGTTTCCTTCACTAGTCAAGTAATTTCGTTATAGATGTTTTCGTTCATTTTAACTATTTTTTCAGCCGAGAAATTCTCGCGAACAAATGCTGATGCATTCTGACCAATACCTTCTGCTATGTCTTGATTTTGGAGTAGGTAGACGATCGTCTTTGCCAATTGAGTTGGATTGTTAGGTTGAATTAGCATCCCCCTGTGTCTATTTGAGATTATCTCTGAAATTCCTCCTACGTCTGTCGCAACAACAGGTTTTTCGGCAGCCATAGCTTCCATTATAGGTAAAGGATAATCCGAAGGACCGGCCATACTAAGGAAGGGAGCCACAAGCACATCACAAGCAGCAATAACTTGAGGCATTTTTCTTGTTATGCCCATGAACATGATCTTTTTCTGTAGATCAGGAGAGCTTATTTTGGCTCTTATGACGGTTGTTTCGTCATTTAGCCTATCTTCAGGGATGGGCAAAGTTATCATAAGCTTGGCGGTAGGGGCCTCCTTTGTGATCTTTTTCATAGCCTCAATCAAGACATATACTCCTTTTGTCTTTGTTAGGTTGCCCACAAAGAGTATCATTGGTTCATCTAGGTCCATTCCTAGCGACCTTCTCACATTTTCCCCTGATACAGTCGGATTAAAGGAAGATAAGTCGATTGCTGGTGGAATTATGCTTACCCTTTCTCTTGCCAAACCAACTTTTTCTAACGAAGACCTAATATTACTGCTTATTGCAACAAGCTTATCCGCTGACAAGAAGAGATTTTTAATTAGAAGGGGGTTCGGGAAAAATTGAAAATGGTCTTTTTCAAGAGTTCTTTCCTCTAATGAACAATACAATGTATGAACCGAAGGTATGTCAAACATTCTCCCTGAAACTGACGGTACTATACCGACAACTGGGTACCCTGAGTGACCATGAATTACTTCAATTTTCTCTTTTTTGTGCAACCGCCTGATTTCTGATATTGCCTTGATTAGAAATTCAAAGCCGTATCTTGCGGAGGGATAGTGTCCACCCACTTGCAAAAAGTGAATCTGAGCCCAAGGCACTTCATAAGCAATGCTTCTCATGTAACGAGCTGGTGTAGTAATTATGTGGATTTGATGCCCTTTTTCCCACAAACCTCTTGACAATATAATAACATTGTTTACTGCACCTCCTACAAAACTTCCCTCAAGAGAGGGGCCTATCTCTAAACCAACCATACAGATTTTCAATCCATTGCCCTCAAAAAATAATCCTGCGCAGAAAGGTCTCGAAGATCTCTTTCAGTGCACCTTTGAAGCTTTTTCCAAAAAAAAGATTCCACGATCACCGTTTCAGTCATTTTTCACCATGAAGTTCCCAAGGGCTAAGCCGTCTAATTTGGATTTTTCCAGTGTCCAAAGTGCCTGTTCAGGGTTGCATACTATTGGATACCCGTGAAGATTGAATGATGTGTTAAGTAATCCGCCTACGCCTGTAAGGTTCTGAAATTCTTCTAAGACTTTGCGGTATTGAGGGTTACGCTCTTTGTCG
>JABAOH010135513.1_pt1 | contig 13606 bp, 12 predicted proteins | sample 7062181 | NCBI WGS metagenome assembly JABAOH01 (sample SAMN14538630, study PRJNA623070) | marine sediment metagenome | biome: marine biome [ENVO:00000428]; feature: marine pelagic biome [ENVO:01000023]; material: deep marine sediment [ENVO:00002113]; isolation source: pool of 5 deep marine... | reverse complement strand
GCCAAGCCGCGCCGCGCCGTCGCGTCCACCAGCGCCACCTCGGGCACGCCCTGCCCCGCACAGGCCGCCCGGACCCCGGCCCGCTTTCCTATGATGACGTCCGCCGGCCGGCCCAGACGCCGGAGGGCGAAGAGCAGCGGCAGGGCGAGTATCGTCGCCACGCCGCCGACCACGTACGCCTCGCCGATGGAACGGGCGCGCGCCAGGTAGCCCAATCCCCCCTGGCTCACCACGGCGCCGGCATTCCCAAACATCGAATCGAACGACGTCACCGACGCCCGTTGCGCCGACGGAATGCTCTGCTGCAGGTAGGCCTGCTTCACCGGCCCCGCCATCCCCAACGCCAGCGCCACCACGAGGAATAGCGCGACCGCCAGCGCGAACGACCCGGCCAGGCCGACGCCGATGGCCGCGACGGTCTGCACGGCCGCGGCCCAGAGCAGTAGCGTGGTACGCTTGCCGCAAAAGCGGCTGAACACATCGGCGATGGCGTTGCCGGCAATCATCGCCAGGGCCAGAAGCGAGGCGATGGCGCCGGCTACCCAGACGGCGTCTCGACCCAGCAGCTCGAGGAAGTACGGCTGCCAGGCGTACCAGGCCCAGGCCATGAACCCGTACTGCAGGAGCGAGACGAGCATCAACAGGCGGACGGGTCGCTCCTGCCATCCGAAGCGGAGCGACGTCCGGGCAACGCTCTTCATCTCAGCGGGCACGGTGGTCAGGCGCAGGGCGCGCGGCGTGAACCCGAGGTCACGCATCGCGAACCAGGCGACGCCAAACACCCCGACGAGCATCAGCGTACGCAGCAGGTAGGGCAGTGCCAGGTCGATGTCACCGAGCACGCCGCCCCCCAGCGTGCCGACCAGCATGGCGGCGCCGCTCACCATCGAGCCGCGGGCGAAGACCGAGTCGAGCCCGCCCTGGTGGCCGGTGCTCTGCAACGCGTCCACCAGCCAGGCCTCGACGGCACCGGAGTAGAAGGTGAATCCGAGCCCCATCACCACCGACACGGCGGCGAAGGGAAAGACGCCACCGCCCAGCCAAGCCACGACCAGGTAGCCGACGGTGGTAAGAACGAGGGTGGCTACGCTCAACAGGAACGAGGCGCGACGGCCTACCGTGTCGGCAAGCACGCCGGTGGGGATCTCGAAGATTACCATGCCGGCGGTGAAGGCGGCGTTGGCCACGAAGACGCCGAAGATGTCGAGCCCCGCGTCGAGCAGGAAGAGCGTGTTGACGCCCCAGATCAGCGCCGCCGACAGCGTGTAGAGGCCGGCGATGACGAAGTAGCTGCGGACGACCTGCTTGGCGGTCATGACGAGCGGCGTGCTCCGGATCGGGGTGGGCGCGATCGCCTATTCTGCCCCGGCGACGGGACAGGCGCCAGTGGCAGCGAACGCCCGCACGAAACCGCAGGCCGCGCCGAGAGTCGCTCGACCGACCGCCGAGCGTTAGACTTCCCCGGAGCATTTCGATCATCAAAGGAGAGTTTGCCATGCGACGGACCCTCGCCCGGTTCGGCTTGTTCATCTCTGTCCTGATCCTCGTCGCCTTCGTGGTCTTCCTGGTCAACCAGACGGTCCAGATCGTCGAGCTGGCCGAGCGACTGCACCCCGTGCTCGCCGACGCGGTGCTCTGGTTTCTGGTTTTCGTCTTCGTGGTCTGCGCCGTCGCGCCCGTCGTGCTCTTCCTGCGTCTGCCCAAGCCGCTGCAGCCGCCCGACCGTGAGGACACCCCGGGGTTCGAGCGGCACTTGCAGGCGCTGGGGGATCGGTTGCGCCGCAACCCGGCGCTCAAAGGGCAACCGTTGAGCACGCGCGCCGAGATCGAGTCCGGACTGGGCCAGCTCGAGCGGCACAGCGACAAGCTGATCCGCGGCGCCGCCTCACAGGTGTTCGTGACCACGGCGATCTCGCAGAACGGCAGCCTCGACGCTCTACTCGTCCTCGCCGCCAACACCCGGCTCATATGGAAGATCGCTCACGTTTACTACCAGCGGCCGACGCTGCGCGACATGCTCTACCTATACGGGAACGTCGCGTCCACGGCGCTGATCGCCAGCAGCCTGGAGGAGATCGACATCGCCGAGCAGCTGCAGCCGGTACTCGCCACCGGCGTCGGTTCGATGGCGGCGGTAGTCCCGGGGACGACGCTTCTGGTAAATTCGCTCTCCACCGGCGCGGCCAACGCCTTTCTGACGCTGCGGGTGGGAATCATCGCCAAGAACTACAGCAGTGCTCTGGTGCTGCCGCCAAAGGGCGTGATGCGACGCTCGGCGGCGGTGGCGGCGGCAAAGATGCTCAGCTCGGTGACGGCGGAAGGGGCGAGCAAGGTGACGAAGGCGTTTTTCCGCGCGTCGGGTCGTCGCGTGGGTGGCATGATTACCGGGGTCGGCGATCGCGGCCGCGACGTCTGGGATTGGTTGTGGGGCAAGCCTCAAGCGCCGGGACCCGAAGAGCCGGAGCCGGCCTGAGCGAAGGCCGACGACTCAGTCGGGCAGCGATCGATCCGGTCGATGCCGCCGCCCGACCGCGAGCATCAGCCGCAATCGATCCCCAATCGCGCGGCCAACTCGGTGCGGTCGGTCCAGCGGCGCGGCACCGTACCGAGGACGATGTTCCAGAGCGAGTAGATGGGCGCGAGTAGCCCACGACCCGGCCCCGGCGTGTAGAGGCGGCTCCAAAGCTCCTCCTGTGCCCAGCTCCACAGCTCTCCCTCCACTTCGGGCTCTGGTCGGGCCAGCCGCAGGTACGCCGCGCTGTGCTCGGTCAAGTAGGTTTGAAGCTGGAAGCGAGGATCGGCGGAGGAGCAAGCCGCATCGATCAGCGCGCACTGGTGAGCCCGGAAGTCGAGCTGGGGAGCGACGTGCAAATCCAGGGCGACCTCGCTGATGTCGGTGAGCCCGCGCCGATATTCCGCCGCGATCGGGTGGAGGATGACGGCCGCCTCGCCCAACACGCCTCGGCCGCCGACCGCGCCCGTCTCTTGCAGGTGGCTGGCCAGAACCGGGTCTGACGGCGGGTCGGCGTCCGCTGCGGCGAAGAGGTCGACGCCGACGCCAGCTGCGCCGGCCGCTTCGCCCTCCTCCGCGTTCCGCTTCCACAGGTGGAACCCCGAGACGTGTTCGCGCACGACCGGATCGCGAAGGGCCGGGGCGAGCTTTTCGCGCACCACGCGCTCCATCTCCCGCAGCCGAGCGACGGGCGATGCCCTTTCGGTGACGGCGATGAACCAGCGATACAGCTCGAGCCTGTCCGGATTCATCTCGCCAAGTGCGTTCCGGCGCGCTGTTCGTTGTAGCTAACGGAAGAGTTCCGGGCTCACGCGCACGATCTTGTCGTCGCCGGGACGAGCGCGGCCCCGACCGTCCCGATTGCTGGTCGCAAAGTAAAGCATGCCGTCGGGCCCCGACCGCACCTCGCGGATCCGGCCGAAATCATTGTGGAAGTGGGCGCGGATACGGGCGCGACCCCGTTCCAGCGGCTGCACCTCGTACAGCGCCGCGCCGCGCAGGCCGCCGAAGAAGAGGCGGCCATCTAGATAAGCGGCGCTCGCCGGCGCCCAGGTGTAATCGGGGCCGGAGTGGAGGACCGGCGACGTCATGCCCGGCCGGCTCTCATCGCCCTGGATCAACGGCCAACCGTAGTTCTTCCCCGCTTCGATCAGGTTGAGCTCATCATAACCGCTGCCCATTCCCGAACGCCCGTGCTCGGTGCTCCAGAGCCGGCCAGCCTCGTCCCAGGCGAGCCCTTGCGGGTTGCGGTGGCCGAGGGAGTAGACCGCGGTGTTGAACGGGTTGCCAGCGGGCACGCCTCCATCGTCACGCAGCCGTAAGATCTTTCCGGACAGCGACTGCCGCTCCTGTGCGCGGTCGCGGGCGCCCGCGTCGCCGGTCGTCACGTAAAGGTAGCCGTCGGGCCCGAAGGCCAGGCGGCAACCGTCGTGGAAATGGGCGGCGGGAATGTCGTCGAGGATCACCTTCCGCTCCGCCAGCCTGGCGCCGTCGAACCGATAGCGCTCGACTCGATTCTCCAGCCCGGCGTCGATCTCACCGGTAAGGCAGAGGTAGATCCAGCCGTTGTCCGCGAACTGTGGGTGCAGCGCCAGACCCATCAGGCCGCCCTCGCCGGCCCGGCGCACGGCAGGCACCTCGAAGCTGCGGCGCCCAGCGCCGTCGATCCGCGTCAGCCGGCCGGGTCGCTCGGTCACCAGCAGGGCCCCATCGGGCAGGAAGGCGATGGCCCAGGGTACCTCGAGGCCCTCGGCGATGACGGTGACGTCGCTGGAGCGTGTCGACCCGAGACTGATGCCTTGCTGGGGAGTGGGCGGCGCGTCGGAACGGAAGAAGAGTAGCAGCAGCGGGCCGCGGAAGGCGTAGCCCGCCCCGGCGATGAGAGCGACGATGACAGCGATCCGCAGCGCTCGCAGCTTCAGGCTCATGAAAGAAAGACTTATTGGTTTCCCGTCGCGAACGTCGGGACTGGGCCCGGCCGCGCGCCCGCGCCAGGCGCCTCCGGGTCCGATGCTATGAGTTCTCGCGCCGTGGCCGCGACTAACCTTCGTCGACGCGCACTACGTTCTGCGCCTTCAACCCCCTTTGATCCTCGACGACTTCGAACTCGACCTGCTCACCTTCTTCCAGGGACCGGAACCCGTGCCCCTGGATCGCCGTGTGGTGGACGAAGACGTCCGGGCCGTCCTCACGCTTGATGAAGCCGTAGCCCTTCTCTTTCGAGAACCACTTGACGGTGCCACGCGCGCGACTCATTGCTCTTCCTTCCGTGTTGCTGAAACGCTCTCGACCCCGCAGCCAAGGCGGAGCTTACCCCCAGCTCCAGGCGGCGAAAAGGCGCCGTCCACCCTTGTCACCACAAAAGAGATCGGGATCCGGCACATTCCCAGATCCCGATGTCGTTGTGGCTTAATCGAAGTCGGACAGCCTCCCGGTCGCCCTAGCTGGTCGCGCCCAGCTTAACACCGCGCCGCGGCGATGTCCAGAGCGACGGTTGCTGTCTAGCGTGGGTGACGCGGGCGCGCCCTCTGGCTGCCCTTCGCTCAGGGCGCTCCCGCATAGGCGGGTATCGAGGCGAGACCCAGGATCGCGTCCACCAGCCAGTACCCCATCGCCAGCAGCGTCAGCACCTGGCCGAGGCCGGTCAGCCTGGGAGAGTTGCGCAGGTCCCCCCACAGCCACAGCAGTGGGAAGACGAAGACGGGGTTGATCCTCGAAGTCACGATCATCAGCCCCACCATCGCGGCGAGGACGAGGATCGGGAATACGACCGGGAGGGTAGGTCGCGGAACTTCGCTCATTGTCATCGTCATCTCCAGAGACGGCGAACCGGTACTGGGGCCATGGGGCCCGTTTGCTAGCTCGAGACTTGTCGGGAGGCCATACCTTCGTGGCGGGATCTGCTTGGGCTCGTCCGCGTTCGGGACCGGCATCCGGCGGCGGCCAGTCCGGCGCGGGGCCGGAGGCGCTCCACTCTAGAGACGAGCGACAGGGGTCAAACGCCACATCACGCGGAGATGGGCAGAGTCCCACCAATCAGGAGCTGGAGGTCGGGATGCTGAGGCCCGGCCATTTGCGGAGGTCATGGGCGATTCCGTTGCCCGCCGATTCAGGGCGCTCCTCTTTTTTTTCCGCACCCCAGGTCTTATCGTGGCTTGAGTCCCGACTGCCGCGACGGGCGTGAATCGCGTGGCTCGACCGCGCGGGCTCTGGCCCACCTCAAACGATAGGTAGCCGAAGATGAGGACCGTGCAGGTCACGACGACCTCTGGAGAGACCGGCTTTCTCGACGAAGCGGCGGTCGCCGGATTCCGAGCCAGCCTGCAAGGCGAGATCTTGCTGGCCGAAGACGAAGGCTACGACCGCGCCCGCGCGATCTGGAACGGGATGATCGATCGCCGTCCCGGCATGATCGTTCGCTGCGGCGAAGCTGGCGATGTGGTGCATTCGGTCAACCTTGCCCGCTATCACGACATCCTGGTCGCGGTCAAAGGGGGCGGCCATAACGTCGCCGGTAACGCGGTCTGCCACGGCGGCTTGGTGATCGACCTCTCCGCGATGAAGGGGATCGAGATCGACAGCGCCCGGCGCGAAGCGCGCGTGGCGCCGGGCTGCCTTCTGGGCGACTTGGATCAGGCGACCCAGGCCCACGGCCTCGCGACGCCGGGCGGCATCGTCTCGACCACGGGCGTGGCCGGGCTCACCCTGGGCGGCGGCTTCGGCTGGCTGAGCCGCAAGTTCGGGCTGAGCATCGACAACCTGATCTCGGCAGAGGTCGTGACGGCCGACGGAAAAACTCTGACCGCCAGCGCCAGTGAAAACCCGGATCTGTTCTGGGGCATTCGCGGGGGCGGCGGCAACTTCGGCGTCGTCACGTCATTCCAATTCCGCCTACATGAGGTCGGGCCACAGGTGTATGCGGGACTGATCGTGCAGCCCTTTTCCGGGGCACGCGACTATATGCGGTTTCACCGCGACTTCGTGGCTGCAGCGCCGGACGAGCTGTCCGTCTGGTTGGTGGTGCGTCAGGCACCGCCGCTGCCCTTCCTGCCGGCGTCCGTTCACGGCCAGCTCGTGCTGGTGATTGCGTTTCTGTTCCTCGGCGATGCCCCGGAGGGCGAGCGGTTGATGAAGCCGGTCAGCGACTTCGGCAGGCCGCTGGGCGCGCATGTGGGGATCGCCTCGTTCGCGGGATGGCAGAAGGGGTTCGACCCCCTGAACACGCCCGGCGCCCGCAACTACTGGAAGTCGTGCAACCTCGACGACCTGAATGACGGGGCCATCGACACGGTGCTCGAATACGCGCAGCAGTTCCCGTCACCGCATTGCGAGATCTTCATCCCGCACCTTGCGGGGGCCGTCAGCCGCGTACCGTCGGACGCGACGGCCTACGGGCACCGGGAGACACCCTTCCTGATCAATGTACACACGCGCTGGGAGAGCCCGGCCGATGACCGCAGGTGTGTGAGCTGGGCGCGGGCACTGTTTGATGCCACCCGACCGTACTCGGCGGGCAGCGTCTATGTGAACTTCATCAGCGATGAGGGAGCCGAGCGAGTGCAAGACGCGTACACGCAAGCGACCTGGGAGCGCCTGGTCGACCTCAAGACCCGGTACGACCCCACCAACGTCTTTCGGCTGAACCAGAACATCAAACCGCGCGATTAGAGCCCTCGGCCGCGGCGTGCCCGGCGCCCGGCTGGTTGCCGAACCGGTTCTTCTGGGCCATCGTGTCCGGCGCGGCTGGCCAGCTCGAGGTGCCAGTACTCAATCCGGCAGGGGGCACACATCGATGGAATTCCAGACGGAAGCGCAACGGAGCTGCTTCGAGAAGGTGGCACCGTGGGTGAAGGAGATCTTCGGTGGCTCGGTACTGCGCAAGCCCGATCAGCCCATCCTCGGCGTGATGCACGGATCCGCCTTCGCCCAGGTCGGCGTTTTTCCCTGGGGTAACGAGGACGCGATCATCACCACCCGCGCCTACGTGGTGACCGGCGTCGAGCTCAGCCAGGATCTCATGCGATTTCTGCTGGAGGAGAACGCCGGGATGCACTTCGGCGGCTTTGGTATCGACGACGATGGCGACATCATCTTCGAGCACTCCATCGTCGGCTCGACCTGCGACCAGAAAGAGCTGGAGGCCTCGGTCATCGCCGTGGCGCGCACCGCCGACGACTACGATGACCGCATCGTCGAGCGCTGGGGCGGCGAACGGGCCCTCGATCAGGTCCGCTAGGCGCCCGACGCCTTCACCCCGCGCCGCCTCTCGTCTGATCTCCTGCCTGCGACGCTGACTCTCAGTCGGCCCCGACCTCGGCCGGTTCCCTCTCGATGTAGAGCGTCCGCGTCGGATAGGCGAAATCGATCCCCTCCTCCTGGAAACGCCGATAGATCTCGAGGTTGATCGCCTGCTGCGTATCCATGTAGGCGACGTATTCAGGCACCTGCACGTAGTAGACCACCTCGAAGTCGAGTGACGAATCGCCGTACGCCTTGAAGTGCGCGCGGTCGAATCGCGCCTTCTCCTGCGAGTCGATGATCTCGCGCACCATACCGGGAATCTGGGCCAGCTTCTCGTAGGGTGTCTGATAGATGACCCCGAACGAAAACAGGATCCGCCGCTCGGCCATCCGCTTGTAGTTGCGGATACGGCTGCTGAGCAGATCCGAGTTGGAGAAGACCAGCTGCTCGCCCGACAGGCTTCGCACCCGCGTACTCTTCAGTCCGATGTGCTCGACCGTGCCCGGGAACTCTCCGACGATGATGAAATCGCCGATCACGAACGGCTTGTCGAGCACGATCGACAGCGATGCGAACAGGTCGCCCAGCACGTTTTGCAGTGCCAGAGCCACGGCGATGCCGCCGACTCCCAGTCCGGTCACCAGGGCGGTGATGTCGATGCCCAGGTTGTCGAGGGCGAGGAGTAAGACAAAGGTCCAGAGCAAGAGCTTGCCGACGAAGCGGAGCGCGCCGATGCTCGTGGCCGCCGCCGCGTCCTCCTCCATCCGCGCCTGCATGTAGCGAGTGATCCAGAACGAGATCATCGCGTTGCCCCAAAGCGCGGCCTGGAGCAAGAACCCGATGACCATCACGCCGCGGAAGACTTTGTCGCCCGTCGGCGGCAGCGCTAGCGGCTGCACACCGGCGTACAGCGCGATGATGAAAGGGAAAAAGAACCTCGTCTTCTGCACTAGATCGAGGATGAGATCGTCCAGGTCGGTCTTGGTCCGCTCGGCCAGTCGGCTGAGCTTTCGCTCCAAAACGCCCCGAAGCACCCGTAAGACGATCAGGGTGACCACGAAGATCGCCGCCGAGATCAGCCAGGTCTGTACGCTGTTGCCCAGATAGGTCCACTCGAGAAATTCCATTAAACTCGAACCCCCTCCGATCGTGTCCGTAGGAAGCTGAACAGCCGTTTGCTGCGATTTGTCCGTAGGTCTCCTAATTAACTCATCGTCTCAAGCGGTGCAACGTGCTCCGGAGGCTGAAAGAGCGTCGCGGCGGTCCGTCCTTAGAGCCCGGGTCGGGCGTGGTCGGGTGGCGCGGCGACGGCGGCCGGCGCTAGCATGTCGGCAGGTGCCTGGAACTTGCCAAGGGGGGATCGGCGTTCCAAAGCGTGACTCGGATTTAGAAGAAGGGAGAGCATGTCCGCTGATCAACACGAGGTCGCCACGCTGGCCGGCGGCTGCTTCTGGTGCCTGGAGGCCGTGTTCGACGAGCTGCGCGGAGTGGAGAAGGTAGAATCGGGCTATTCCGGTGGTGACGTCGCCAACCCGACGTATCGGCACGTTTGTACCGGCACCACCGGTCACGCCGAGGTCGTTCAGATCACCTTCGATCCCGAGGCGATCTCGTTCCGCGAGCTGCTCGACGTCTTCTTCACCATCCACGACCCGACCACGCTCAACCGCCAGGGTCCCGACGTCGGCACCCAGTACCGCTCGGCCATCTTCTACCACAGCGCTCGACAGAAAGACGTGGCCGACGATGTCATCGCCGAGCTGGACGCCTCCGACGTCTGGGACGGGCCGATCGTGACGGAGGTGAAGCCGCTAGAGGCTTTCTATCCGGCCGAGGACTATCACCGAGATTACTTTCGCAACAATCCGGACCAGCGCTACTGCACCGTCGTGATCGCGCCCAAGGTGGCCAAGGCGCGCAGCAAATTCCTCGAGAAGTTGAAGAAGTAGCGGGAGGCAGGCCTAGCGACGCCCCGCCGCCAGGCGGGTCGAGGCGATGCGTGCGGTCTCGGCCAGCACGGCGGCGCCGACGAAGATGCTCTCCTCCGCAGCGTAGAAGCGCGGCGTGTGTACCGGAATGAACTCGCCGCCCGACTCCCGGGCCCCGACGCGCAGGAAGCAGCCCGTCATCTTTTCCAGATAGAAGGCGAAGTCCTCGGCCGCCATGTTGTACGTGCCCAACGGGACCACCGCGCCGTCCCCCAACAAACCGGACGCCGCCTCACGCGCCCAACCCACCGGTTCCGCGGCGTTCACGATAGGGGGCGGCCCGCGCTCGAGCTGGAGCTGGGCCTGGAGCCCGTGCGCCTCGGCGATCGCCTGGACGACGCGGCCCAGCTCACGGTGCAGCAGCTCGCGGGTCTCCGCGTCGAGAGCGCGCAGGGTGCCTTCCAAGTACGCGGTCTCAGGTAGGATGTTCGGCGCGGTCCCGGCCCGCAGGATCCCGACCGAGACGACGCCCGGCGTGCCCGGGCTCAACCGGCGCGAGACGATCGTCTGTAACGCCCCCACCAGCGCGGCGGCGCCAACAATCGGGTCCCTGCCCTCGTGGGGCCGGGCGCCGTGAGATCCCCGGCCCTTGAGCTCGACGGCGAAGCTGTCCGCCGCCGCGGCCAGCGGACCGGGCTGAGCCACGACCTGGCCGACGGCGAAGCGGCGGTCCACATGGGCCCCGAAGATGGCCACGGCCGCGTCGAGGGCACCACTCTTGAGAACGGCCTCGGCGCCGTGCCCCGTCTCCTCGGCCGGTTGCAAAACCACCAGCACATCGCCCCGGGCCGGGCGCTCGGACAGCAGATAGGCGGCGCCCACCGCCCAGGTGGCGTGCACATCATGCCCGCAGGCGTGCATCAAACCAGGGTGCTCGGAGCTGAACTCCAGCCCGCTTTCCTCTTGGATCGGCAGGGCATCGATGTCACCTCGCACAGCGACCAAGGGAGCCGTCGGGTCCTCTCCTTTGATCCGGGCCAGGACGCCGGTCCCGGCCAGGCGATCGAGCGCGACGGGGTCGAGCGTCGCCAACTCGTCGTAAAGCCGGGCCGCTGTGCGCTCTTCCTGAAAGGCGAGTTCGGGGTGACGGTGCAGATCGTGGCGCAAGCTGAGCAACCGCTCGCGCACCAAGCCAGGAACCAGTCGCTCAGCGCTCGTCATGACACCTCGAAGCCAATCATGGGACCCGGCCGGGAGGGTTTACGCGGTGCACACGCGGAGTGGCTCTATCCGAAGCGTCGGCGATGGCTGCGGAGTCGCCGACCTAGCTGAACCACAACGGCAGGTCGATGGAACTGTAGAAGCCGGGCGGCGTTTGCTTGTAGCGGCCGATGGCGTTCACCACCTCGGCGGTCGTCCCCTCGTCTCCGTGGTAGCCTCCGGGGATCTCTACCTGAAGCTCGGGAGAGCCGTGCACATGAATGGCGTCCCCCGGTTTGTCCACCTTCCACGCCATCCTAAGGTCGAAGTCGAGCACGCCACCCTCCGGTGTGGTGAGGACCGCGCGCTGGTGCAAGCCCGCCACCGTCCCATCGTCGGCGACAACCGGTTCGATCGACGCGTTCACGTCGTTGATAGGCCACCCCAGCGCCCGCGCCACCAGCTGGGCCGAGGCCTCCAAGCCCACGTGGCCCAGGCGCCCCGCAGCGACCCGGGCGGCGAACTCCTCTGGGGTCAGGCCACGGCCGGTCTTGGCCACGAGCGGGCCGCGGCGCCGCGACGTGTCGACCCGACGGCTGATGTCGATCCGCCGCACCGCCCGGGCGCCGCTGGCCACCGCCACGACCAGCCGGTCCATGACGAAGCCGGGGTTGGCACCCGTAGCGATCACCCGGCGGCCGTTGGACACCGCCGCGCTACGCACCGCCTCACGCTCCGGCACCTCCGGCGCGGACAGCTCCTCGCAGGTCGTGACCACGTGGTAGCCGAGCGCCACCAGGCGGAGGATCACCGGGGCGTTCGCGTCGGCGCGCGACGAGAACGCCGCCAGCGCCCAATCGCCTTCTCTCGCCGGGGGGAGCGCATCGGCTGACTCATAGCCTTCGGCGCCGAACCGCTGCGCCGCGCCGCGCCGGGCCTCGTCGTCGGGATCGACCACCGCGAACACGGCCGTCACCACCCCGTCGCTGACGGCGGCATCGGCGGCGGCGACGCCGATGGGACCGGCCCCGACCAGGACGAGGCGACTCATCGGCTTCTTCCCTTGTTGGACATGGGACCCTCGTAGATGTGCATGACGAGCGCAGCAACCTACGCCGCGGTTCCGGGGAACGTCAAGCAAAGCGGGCGATCGCTGCCAGCGCTCCCGCCGGCGCCCACGATCACGCTTGCGCGGTCACGGCGCGCAAAGCGCCCTCTCACGTACGGTCAGGTCGGCCAACCGGTCCCGATCGACCGAGATCCCCAGCCCCGGCTGACCCCGCGGGACCGTGACCATGCCGTCCTCCATGGTCCACTCGGGGATCACGATGTCCCGCTCCCAGTAGCGGGCGCTGGGACTCACGTCGCCGGGGATAACAAAGTTGGGCAGCGAGGCCAGCGCCACATTGTAGGCCCGTCCGATGCCGGTCTCCAACATGCCGCCGCACCAGACCGGAACATCGCGGGCCGCGCACAGGTCGTGAATCGCCCGTGCCGGCCCCAATCCGCCCACGCGCGCGGCCTTGATGTTGATGATCTTGCCGCTCCCCAACACCAGCATGTCTTCGGCCCGGTCGACGCTCGTGATCGATTCGTCCAGGCAGATCGGCGTGCGCAAGCGCTTCTGCAGCTCGGCATGGCGCACCAGGTCATCGCTGGCCAGCGGCTGCTCGATCATCATCAGCCCGAACTCATCGAGCCGCGCCAGCCGATCGCCATCCTCGAGACGATAGGCGCTGTTGGCGTCTGCCATGAGCGGCGCATCCGGTCCCAACGCCTCGCGGGCGGCGGCGATGTAATCGACATCGGCACCGGGCTCGATCTTGCACTTGACTCTTCGGTAGCCCTCGGCCAGGGCGGCGCTCGCTCTCTTTGCCAAAGCTGTGGGATCGGGCTGGATGCCGAGAGAGATCCCCGTGGCGATTTTGTCCCGCGTTCCGCCCAGCAGGCTGGCCAGGCTCACCCCCGCCCGCTCGGCGGCGTGCGCCCAGATGCCCATCTCCACGGCGGCCTTGGCCATCTTGTGGCCGCGGAAGTCGCGCTCCAGGATCGATGTGACGTCCGCCGGCTCGGCGATCGGGCGGCCCAAGATGCGCGGCGCGACCCAGCGGGCGATGGCCAGCCAGGCCGTGTCGATGGTTTCGGACGAGTAGTTGGGGCGCTCGGCAGCCGTGCACTCAGCCCAGGCGACGACGCCGTCGATATCCTCCAGCTCCAGAATCAGGATGCGCCGCCTCGTCGTCTGTCCTGATGAGATGCGGAACGCTTCGCGCAACGGCAGACGAATCTCACGCAGCGTGATCCGCACCAGCGTGGCGCTCATGGCTCACCGCCTCGTGGAGCGCGAGCCAGGAGATAGAAGCAACGGCCGGACCGTTCTTCGCGGCGAAACCCGGTGACACGATAATCGTGCTTCAGGCAGTGAAGCAGCGTCCGCCGCGTGCTGCTTCGCCAGGCCCGCGCCTCTTCCAGCGACCGGCGCTTGACCGCCTGGATGTCGTTCGGTACCTCGACTCGGAGGGCGGGCAGCTCGGGAGGATCGGACTCGCGCGGCACGACAACGCCGCCCACCAGCTCGCTGTTCACGACCGGAGCGACGTCGGACTCGCTCGCCCCCGCGCCCGCATGGCGCCGGGACGACCCAATGCCGAGGGCGGCTTCGACCCGTGGGTCTCTGAGCTCCCACTCGACGACGAGGCGGTCGGTGCCCAGGCCCGAGTGCAAC
>JABAOH010048123.1_pt3 | contig 13609 bp, 13 predicted proteins | sample 7062181 | NCBI WGS metagenome assembly JABAOH01 (sample SAMN14538630, study PRJNA623070) | marine sediment metagenome | biome: marine biome [ENVO:00000428]; feature: marine pelagic biome [ENVO:01000023]; material: deep marine sediment [ENVO:00002113]; isolation source: pool of 5 deep marine... | reverse complement strand
TCAGCGGTCCGAGGATCGCCCCCTCACCGAACTCCTCCCGCGCTCCTAGCAGGGCGCGGGCGGCGGGCGCCATGCCCTCGCGCTTGCGCTCGAGTTCTGCCAGCGCTCCGCGCCGGGCAGAGAGCTGTGCGATGGCCTCTTCCACCTCACGTCGCTCCACGCGCACCGCCGCTTCGTGCTCCCGCGCAGCGGCCAGGCTGTGTCGCGCTCGCTCCAGCTCGGCTGCCGCCTCCCGCTCCTCCCGCTCCCGCGCGGCGAGCGCCGAGCGGGCCGTCTCGAGAGCGTCGCGCGCCGCGGCGTGCTCCTGCTCTGCGACCCGCAACCGCTCCTCGGCCTCCCCCCGCTGCCGCTCCAGCTCCTCGAGCTCGCCGTCGAGCGCGGTGGCCTCACCGCTCAGCGCCCTGGAGTTCTCCGCCGTGCGCTGCAGCGAGGCTTCCAGCTCGCGCACGCGCTCGCGCTGCTGCAGCAACCGCTGGCGCGCCTCGTCCTCCGAGGCCGTGCGCAAGTCCAGCTCCGTCTGCACCGACTGGCGCGCCGCCTCCGCGGCCTGCCGTTCGTGGGCTGCCGCGTCGAGTTCGCGCGCCGCCTGCTGTGCCTTCGCCTCGGCCACGGCACGCTCCTCGATCGCGCGGGTGCGCCGAGCCGAGTGGTGCTCCAGTCGCTCGGCAGCCAGGTTCAGATCACCCTCGAGGCGCTCCAGCTCCACCCGCGTCTCGCCAAGGCGCCGCTCCAGCTCGGTACGCCGGGCCTCGGCCGCCGCGCGTTCCTGGACGCGGGTCTCGCGCCGCTTCTCCCGCTCGCCGATGGCTTGCCGCGCCTCCGGGATCCGGACCCGCAGCGTGTCGCGGCGCTGCTGCAGCTCCCCGTGCTGGGCGCCGAACGCTTCGAGTTCCCGGCGGGTCAGGGTCATCACGATGGCGAAGCGCTGCTCCGAGTAGTACAGCTGGCGCTCTGCCTTCCCCCGCTGCCGCGCGAGGCTGCGTACCTGGGTCTGCACCTCGCCTATCAGATCGTCGAGCCGTTGCAGGTCGGCTGCCGTGCGCTCCAGGCGGCGCTCGGTGCTCGCCTTGCGGTCCCGGTAGAGACCGATGCCCGCCGCCTCCTCGAACAGGGAGCGCCGCTCCTCGGCGCGCTCCGACAGCAGGCGGTCGATCATCTGCGCCTCGATCACCACGCCCGCATCGCTGCCCAGGCCGGTGCCTTGCAGCAGGTCGTGCACGTCGCGCAGGCGGACCGGCGACTGGTTGATCAGGTAATCGCTCTGCCCGCTGCGGGAGATCCGTCGAGTTACGACGACCTCGTGATACGAGATGGGGAGCACACCGTCGCTGTTGTCGAACACGAGGGAGACGTCGGCGATGTTGATGGGGCGCCGCTTCACCGAGCCCTGGAAGATCACGTCGTCCATGCGCGTGCTGCGCAGCAGGCGGGCCCGCTGCTCGCCCAGCACCCACCGCACGGCGTCGGAGATGTTGGACTTGCCGCAGCCGTTGGGACCGACGACGCCGGTGATGCCGTCCTCGAAGGCGAGTTCGGTCGTATCGGCGAACGACTTGAAGCCCGACAGCTCTAGCCGGGTGAGTTTCATCGCGCGATCCCTGTTCGTGGTACGACGGTGCCCTGGAGGTCCGCTGCTGCGAGGATGGAGTCCGCCAGGCGCGCTTGCTCGGGCGTTTCGAAGGCGCCCACGAAGAGTCCCACGGTCCCGTCAGACGCCTCCACAATGTACGCTGCCGCCCCGCCGTCACGTAGCCCCTCGCGCGCCGTCCGGGCCGCACCCGTGTCGCTGTAGCTCCCCAAGCGGATTGCGTGCGGCGTGCGCAGGATGGTGCCGTTGGGCCGCTCCAGCAGGCCCTGGTTCCACAGGCGGGCCAGCGCGCGCTCCGCTGCGCTGGGGGCGGAAACGGCCGCGACCATGAGCCGATACCAGGTGCCCTGCCGACCCAGCCTGACCGGGCTCACCGTCGCCGCCCATCCGGCCTGCTGGTATTCGCGCGCCCGCTCGACGGCATTGGCCATGCTCTGAAAGGCTGCCACCTGCACCGAGTAATACAGCGAGTCGCTGCCCGCCTCCTCGAGCACCGGTGCCGGCGGGGCAGGAGAGTCGCTCGCCTCGCTCTCGCTCATCGAGCCGTCGGTCCGTTGGGCGAGCATCACCGCCAGGCTCGCCGCACCGATCGCCGTCACGGCAGCGGCGGCCACCCAGCGGCGCCGCCGCGGAGGGCGCACGCGCCTGGTGGCGACCGGTCGGGCGGCCGGTGGGCGAGGCCTCGGAGGTGTGGTCACGCGTGGCGGCGGCGTGTCGACCACGACGTCGACCGGCACGCCACGGTGACGCACCTCGTCGAGTGCGCTGAGCCGCCGTGCCACTCCGCTCGTGCCGACCGGCGCCAGCACCACGATGCGGTCGGGCTCGACGGTCAACTGTGCGACTCCCGCGAGCGGCACGAGCAACAGCAACAGCGCGCCCTCCGTGGCGAAGCCGCGAGCGAGGCGCCGCCACCGGGGATGGGACCAGATCTCCTCGGGGTCCGTGGGCTGGGTGCCCACGCCGATCACGTGCAGGCCGGGGACGTCCTGCTCCACGGCGACGCGCTGCAGCGAGGCGCCGTAGAGGAACGCATCCACCACGCCCTCTCCCGAGGCGTTTCCAGGATGCGTGGTGAGGATGGGCTCCTCGAGTGAGAGGTCCACCAGGGCGACGCGGCGGGCATGCCGCGCGACCGCGGCGGCGAGCTCCAGTGCCATGGCTTCGCTCGCTCGGCCGCCCCCGTCGAGTGGGACGAGCACGACGACGGTGGCCTCGGCCAGGAGGGTGGGAGCGGTGCCGGAGAGCTGGGCCCGGGGAAGCTCCCGCGGCTTCATGGCGTGGTGCGCGCGGTGTCCAGCGTCAGGATCCAGGAGGGCATGTTGAGCATGCGCCGGGTGTCGTCGGCTTCCTCCCGGGTGGGGTAGGGCCCGAGCACCACGCGGTACGGCTCGAGGAAGTCGGCCGGTGGCAGTACCGAGGCCGGCATGCCCGCGCGGCCGAGGTTGGTGGCCAGATCGCGCGCCCAATCCTCGTTGTGTGTCGCGCTCACCTGCACGTAGATGAGCTGGTCGGACTGGGGCTCCTCGGCCTCGCCGGTCTCGGCGAACTCGAGGACGGGGCGGCGCGGATCCCACGCGAGGGGGAGCCAGTGGTCGCCCTCGGTGTCGGCCACGTCTCCCGTCTGCTGCAGGGTGTCAGGCGAGAGCGCTATGATCCTGTCGCCCCGCCGCAACAGGATCGTGCCGTCCGGCGCCACCACGGGAAGCTGCGCGCCCCACTCGCCGCTCACGGAGCCGGTCAGTTCCCACCCGACCGCGTCCACCACCCAGACGGCCTCGTCGAACTGTGGCGCGGCGAGCAGCAGGCGTCCGGTGGGACCGGTACGTAGCTCACCGGCCGGTCCCGGCAGGAACAGGCTGTCGAGCACGGCCAATGTGAACCGCTCTATGCTCAGCAGGCGCCCCGTCACGTCCGTGACGTAGATCCGGTGCGCCGCGGGTGACAGGGCGGCCGCGCGCGCGGCGTCCGGCAGCCGTGTGAACCGCGCGGGTGTCGCCGCCGTGGGATCGAGCACGACCAGTCCGGAATCGGTGGCCACCGCGGCTACGTCGCCCCAGCGTGACAGCGTGACCGCGCCCGCCGGCAGGCGTTGCGACACTGGCGCCTGCCCGTCGGCGAGCAGCTGCAACGTGCGTCCCTCCTCGTCGGGCACCAGCCCCACCAGGCGGTTCCGCGCCGCGCCCCGGATGGCGCTCGGCATGCCGTCGAACCGTACCGACCACTCGTTTACAGAGCGTTGCCGAATCGTCGCCACCGAGCTGTCGTAGTGCACCACGAAGGGGGTACCGGTGGGACCGATCGTGGCGAGGGCGACGCTCGTGTCCACCACGCGCGCGCGCCCGCTCGTGAGGTCGAGGGCCACGAGTTCGGCTTGGCTCGTGAGGGTGAACGCCAGATCGTCGTCGCCGGCGAACCCCACGGTGCGGGCGACCGGATTGTCCTCGGCCTCGAAGCGCCACGCCACCTGGTCGAGGTCGGGTAGACGATAGAGGGTAGCGTTCCGGCCGTTGGGACCTGCGGGGAAGCGGAACACGACCGACGCCGCCACGTCGGAGCCGCGGGGGCCCCGCGCGAGGGCTTCCCGCAGTGTCGTGTCGTCCTGCTGGGAGGTGCAGGCGCTGAGGGCCGCGACAACGGCGATGGGCGCGCTACGGAAGTGCACAGCGCAAGCTAGGGAGAGATGTGGTGCGAGGGCAATAGCCGGAAGTCCGGAGCTGCAATGCGAAAGGGGGAAAGGTGCGACCGGGCAACGCTCTACCTTTGCCTTTTCCCCTTTCCCCGTTCCCCGCTCACGCTGCGCCCCGTCGACAACTCGTCCATCTCCACCACCTCCGCATCCGCCCACAACCGCTCCAGCTGGTAGTACTCCCGCAGCGTGGGGTGGAACACGTGGACCACGACGTCCACGAAGTCGAGCAGCGCCCACCGGCCCGCGGTCATTCCCTCCACATGGTGGGGACGGCTGCCGGAGCGCTCCACGGCCTCCTGCACGCGCTCCGCTAGTGTGCGCACGTGGATGTCCGACGACCCCGAGGCGATCACGAAGTAGTCGGCCGCGTCGCTGATCGTGCGCAGATCCAACACGACGACGTCGATCGCCTTGTGTTCATCGAGCGCTGCGACGGCGAGCCGCAGGTCGTGCCGGGCGTCGCTGTCTACGCTTGCGGGCTTGGGTCTTCTGGGAATGGCTCTGCGGTATCCGAGGGCGCGGCGTCTTCGATCTGCCAGAAGATGCCCCATGCGCCCAGACCGACGTGCACGCCCAGGGCGGCGGTCACGTCACTCACGTAAACGTCGCGGGGTTGGTAGCGGCGTACGAGCTCGTCGTGGATCTCCTCGCCCAGTTCGGGGACGCCGGCGTGGGCCACGGCGATCCGCAGGAACTCGGGCCGGGGGGTGAGCCGCCGTTCGAGGTGTCTAAGGACGCGCGGCACCAACGCTTCGCGCCCGCGCACGCGGTCCAGGGGCACGATGCGGCCGTCGCGGCCCACCTCCAGGATCGGCTTGATGTCGAGCAGCCCCCCGAGCCAGGCTCGCCCGCGGCTCACGCGACCCGAGCGGAGCAGGTTATCGAACACGTCTACCGTGAAGAACGCGCCCGACTGATCGCGAATGCGATCCAGCTCCCGCACGATGGCCGGTATCTCCCAGCCGGCCTCTGCCAGCTCGGCTGCGCGCAGCGCCAGCATGCCCAACCCGAACGATGCGGTGCGAGAGTCGAATAGCGTAATGTGCTCGCCGTTGGCGCGGGCCTGGGCGGCGGCCTGGGCCGACGCGAGTGTGCCCGACAGCGACCCTGCGATGAAGAGCCCGATGATGTCGTCCGCGCTCGACAGCGCATCTTCATAGGCCTGCAGGAAGGCACCCGGGGTCGGCTGCGAGGTGGTGAACACCTCGCCACCCTCGCGCATCTGGTCGTACAGCTCGGCGCCGCGAATGTCGAGCCGGTCCAGGTAAGTCTTGGCTCCCCGAATCACCTGCAACGGCACGACCACCATTCCGTGCTGGTCCACCATGCGGTCGGGGAGGTCGCATGAGGAGTCAACCACGATGCCGATCTTGCGGTGCGCCTCGTGCAGGGCGCGGTGCTGCTCCCGCATGTCGTCGGCCTTGGTCGCTTCGATCGTTCCCCATGACTCGGCGAGTGCGAACACCTCCTGCGGCGTGTCCGTGTGCACGTGAACCTTGAGGAGGTCCTCCGTGGCCAGGACCACGATGGACCCGCCGAGGCTGCGCAGCGTCTTGCGAATCTCCGTGCTGGGTGGATGGTCGCTGCCACGCACCAGGACCTCGGTGCAGAAGCCGTAGTCCCGCTCCGCCGCCACCTCGGCGATGGCTGCCGCGTCGGGCACCGTGTACTCCACCGGCTCCGCCGCCGGCAGGATCGGGTCGCCCTCGATGAGCCGCATGACGCCTTCGAGCACCCGCACGAACGCCTTCGCGCCTGCATCCACGACGCCGGCTTCCCTGAGCACCTCGAGCAGCTCCGGAGTGCGGCGCAGCGACTCTTCGGCGCGCTTCATGACGTGCGCCATCATCTCCTGCAGGTTGCGGTCGCGCTCCGCCGCCCACTCCGCCGCGTCCGCCACGTCTCGCGAGACCGTGAGGATGGTACCCTCCACCGGATCGTCGAGGGAGTGGTACAATCGGTTGGCACCGGCGCGGATGGCGCGGGCGACGTCGCTCGCGCCGGCGACCTCCAGGCCGCCGAGGGACTCGCGGAAGCCGATGAGGAAGTGGGACAGCAGCATGCCGGAGTTCCCGCGCGCTCCGAACACGCAGGCCTCGGCCATGGCGCCGCTGACGGTGGGAAGCTTGGCGCGGCGGTGGAGGGTACGCACGCCTTCGGCCGCGGCGCGCAGCGTCATGGCGAAGTTGGTGCCCGTGTCCCCGTCGGGCACGGGGAACACGTTGATGCGGTTGAGCTCGTCGCGGCTTGCGTCCACCCAGTCGGCGGCCGCCAGAACCGACCGCCTCAGCCGCGGGCCGTCGAGGTAGGTGATCCCGACCGCGGTGCCTGTCACGCTTCCCTGTCGACCCAGACCCGAACCTCGCCGCGGACCTCCGCGTGCAGCCGGATCGGTACCTGGTAGACCCCGATCATCTTGATCGGCTCGTCCAGCTCGATCACCCGCTTGTCCACCTCCATGCCCTGCTCGGCGAGCTTGGCGGCGATGTCGGCCGACGTGATCGAGCCGAACAGCTTGTCTCCCTCACCTGCTTTCACTGCAAAGCGCAGCTCCAGTCCCGCAAGCCGCGCGGAGAGGGCTTCGGCGTCACCCTGCTCGGCGGCCACCTTACCCGCGAGCCGCGTGGCCGCGGCCTCGGTCCGGCGCTTGTTGGCGGCGGTGGCCACATAGGCCAAGCCCTTGGGAATCAGATAGTTGCGGGCGTAGCCGTCCTTCACCTTCACGACCTCGCCCGCCCGGCCCACATTCTCGACCGTCTCTCTCAGAATGACTTCCATCTTCCGTCTCTTATTTCCTCACCGACGGCGTGATCCACCGCCGTCTCAGGTCTAGCCCTGCATCCAGCACGCCCAACACAATGGCACCGCCGAGGGCGGCAGGCAACACCAGCAGCAAGATCACTGCCAGAAACGCCGTGAGGAAGGCCCCTCCGGCGCCGAGCAGGTGTAGGCCGAAGACGGCCACCGCGGCGCCTCGCAGCGCGTACAGCGTGGCGCTCACCAGCAGCACGTTGGCCGCCGTCAGCTTGAGCGCGGCCAGCTTGGGGACCAACACCACGATGAGCGGCACGACGAGCGCCCATCCCAGGTGCTCCGAGAAGCGGAACTCCCGCAGCCGTCTGAGCGGCACGCCGGCCGGGTCGCGAGCCACCCGCTGGTAGACGGCCGTGGCCAGCGCGAGTCCTGCCAGGAGCTGCAGCGCCGTGACCCCCGGGTGGAAGTCCGAGAGGAACTGCACCACGGTGCCCAGCCACGCCTCGAGCTGCTGCAGGGTCTCGGGTGCCGGCTCCGCTATGTCACCCGGGGCCGCGGACCACATTTGCCCCACCAGCATCCGGGCGGTGTATCCAGCGCGGCGTGCTACCCACCAGTGCAGCTCGCCCCACGACGTGCCCAGCGCCGCTAGCAGCACGACTACGCCCGCGGCGGCGCCACTGACCGCCGCCATGCCCCGGTGGATCACCGAGAGGCGGGTGCGAAACGTGGCCACCGCGAAGATCGCCGTGGCGAACACGGCGGCGGCCCGCACCATCTGGTCGGGAGGGTCCCCCGGCTGCAGCAGCCACCAGGCACTGAAGCCCGCGGCGATTCCCGCCGTCACGGTCTCGCCGCGGGTGCGGGGGCTCGACGCGAGCAGGAGCACGGCCAGCGGGAGCGCCGCGAGCGCCAGAGGTGCCACGACGGCGAAGGCGATGGCCCCGGCCACCAGACGCCCGAGCCCGCCCTGCGGCGCCCGCTCGGACGGCAGCGTCATCTAGCGGGAGTGGCCCCGTATGAAGGGCAGCAGCGCTAGGTGCCGGGCCCGCTTGATGGCCTGGGCCAGCTGGCGCTGGTGCCGGGCGCACATGCCCGAGAGCCGGCTGGGAATGATCTTGCCCCGCTCGGTGAGGAACCGGGAGAGGGTCCGGTCGTCCTTGTAGTCGACTACGCGAATCCCGACCTCGCATACCGGGCAGCTCTTGCGAGGACGTCTCATTGCTCCACCTCCTCGGGGCTCGGCGCCACCGCGGCATCTGTCTCCCCCTGTGCCGGCGCGGCCACCGGTGGCAACCCCTCGTTGAGCACTAGGAGGTAGCGCAGCACCGTGTCGTCCAGCTTGATCGCCCGCTCCAGCTCGCCGAGGAGGTCGGGGCGGGTCTCAAACTGCACCACCACGTAGTAGCCCACCTCTTTGCGCTTGACGGCGTACGCCAGGGTCCGCTTGCCCCAGTGACTGACAGCCGTCACCGGCTCAGGGGCCTCGGGGGACTTGATCAGGGAGTGAAACCGCTCGAGGCGCTCGTTCACCTGCGCCTCTTCGAGCGCACTGTCGAAGATGTAGACCAGCTCGTACTGACGGGTCATCGCACCATCCTTCGGACAAAGTGACCCCGCCCGGTGCCGGGCGGAGTAGGACAATCTGGAGCGGGGAAGCTAGTGGGTTTGGGTGCTACGGGGAAGGGGGAACGGGGAGCGGGGAACGGCACGACACTCCCGCAACACAGTTCCCTGTTCCCCGTTCCCCCAAGCGTCCGTCTATATGTTGAACCGAAACAGCAGCACGTCCCCATCCCGCACCACGTAATCCTTGCCCTCGCTCCGAATCAGGCCCTGCTCCCGTGCCGCCCTGTAGGAGCCTGCCCGGATGAAGTCCTCCACCAGCACTGCCTCACAGCGGATGAAGCCCTTCTGAAAGTCCGTATGGATCTGGCCGGCCGCCTCGTAGGCGCTTGCCCCCGCCGGCAGGGTCCAGGCCCGGACCTCCTTGTCGCCCACCACGGTGAAGAACGTCTCCAGGTCGAGCAGCCGGTAGCAGGCGTGGATTAGGCGGTCGAGGCCCGGCTCCGCTATGCCGGCACTGGCCAGGAAATCGGCGCGCTCGTCTCCGTCGAGCTCGGCGAGCTCGGCCTCGAACTTGGCGGAGAAGGGTACCACTTCGGCCTCTTCGTGGTGCGCCTTGGCGGTCGCCTCGAGTGCCTCCACGGCGGGGATCCGCTCGGCGCCCAACTGCTCCTCGCCAACGTTGGCCGCGTACAACACGGGCTTGAGCGTCAGCAGCCCCAGCCGCTCCAGGGCTCGCCGCTGGTCCTTGGTGGAGACCGCGTCCCGTGCGCCGCGGCCGGCGTCGAGCACGCCGATGACCCGCTCCAAGAGATCCACTTCCGCCGCTGCGTCCTTGTCCCCCGAGCGGGCGAGCTTCCGGGCCCGCTCCCGCTGGCGCTCCACCACGGCGAGGTCGGCCAGCGCCAGCTCGGTCGTGACCACTTCATGGTCCCGCACCGGGTCCACGTCGCCCGTCACGTGCGCGACATCGGGATCCTCGAAGCAACGGATCACGTGGACCACCGCGTGCACGTTGCGGATGTGGGAGAGGAACTGGTTGCCGAGGCCCTCTCCCTTACTGGCGCCCTCGACCAGCCCGGCGATGTCGAAGAACTCCACCGCGGCGTGCACGATGTTCTCCTGGCCCACCGCGGCCGCCAGGCGCTCCAGCCGCTCGTCGGGGATCGGGACCACGCCGATGTNNGGAGGCGGCGGCGCCGGCGTTGGTGAGGGCGTTGAACAACGTCGACTTGCCGACGTTGGGGAGGCCGATGATGCCGAGGCGGAGCATTAGGACCGGGAAGCGGGAAGCGGGAAGGGGGAAGCGGCCAGGACGTACTCTTCCCGCTTCCCCCTTCCCGCTTCCCGAGGGGTGGTGTGCCGGGTTGCGGCTACCCGATAAACCACGGTGCCAGCACCAGGCTGACCACCGACATGAGCTTGATCAGGATGTTCATGGACGGCCCGCTGGTGTCCTTGAACGGGTCGCCCACGGTGTCGCCCACGACCGCGGCCTTGTGCGGATCGGAGCCCTTGCCGCCGTGGGCGCCGCCCTCGATGTACTTCTTGGCGTTGTCCCACGCGCCGCCGGCGTTGGCCATGAACAGGGCCAGCATCACGCCCGTCACCGTGGCGCCGGCGAGCAGCCCGCCCAGGGTCTCGATCCCCAGGAACTTGCCCACCAGGACCGGGACGATCACCGCAGTCACGCCGGGCACGATCATCTCGCGCAGCGCAGCGCGGGTGGAGATGTCCACGCACCGCGCGCTGTCGGGCTTCGCCTTGCCGTCCATCAGCCCCACGATCTCCCGGAACTGGCGCCGCACCTCCTGGACCATTCCCTCGGCCGCGCGGCCCACCGCCGTCATGGTCATGGCCGCGATGAGGAACGGCAGGATGCCCCCCAGGAAGATGCCGATCACCACCTTGGGGTTGGAGATATTGAGCATGATCGGCGCCTCACCCTGGGGCGTGACCGCATTGGCATATGCCGTGAACAGGGCCAGGGCGGTGAGCGCGGCCGAGCCGATGGCGAAGCCCTTGCCGATGGCCGCCGTGGTGTTGCCCAGGGCGTCGAGCCCGTCGGTGATCTTGCGGACGTCGGGGCCCAGGCCGCTCATCTCGCTGATGCCGCCGGCGTTGTCGGCGATGGGGCCGTAGGCGTCCACCGACATGGTGACCCCCACCGTGGCGAGCATGCCCACGGCGGCGATGCCGATGCCGTAGAGGTCGGACATGGTGTAGGCGATGAAGATGGCACCACAGATCACCAGCAGCGGGATCGCCACCGAGCGCATGCCCACGGCGAGGCCGGAGATGATGTTGGTGGCGGGGCCAGTGAGGGATGCCTCGGCGATGGTGCGGATCGGTCGTGCCGCCGTGTACCACTCCGTGGCGAGGCCGATGATGATGCCGGCCAGCGTGCCCACCACGACCGCCCAGAACGGTCCCATCGGACTCGGGTTGCCGTTGGCTAGAGTGATGCCGATGTCCACCCGCTGGGTGATGAAGTAGGCCGCCGTCAGGAATAGGCCCGCCGCGATGAAGGTGGCCCAGCGGAGCGCGCCGGCGGGGCTGAAGCGCTCCAGGATGCGGAACAGTGCGATGGCGAGCAGGCTGGCCGCCAGGCCCGCCAGCGTGTAGAGCAGCGGTATGGCCGCCGCCGCCATGCGGTCTGCGATGGCGGGGCTGGTGGCCGCGATGGCGATGGTCGCGATGATGGCGCCCACGTAGCTCTCGAAGATGTCGGCGCCCATGCCCGCGACGTCGCCCACGTTGTCTCCCACATTGTCGGCGATGGTGGCGGGGTTGCGCGGGTCGTCCTCGGGAATCCCCGCCTCGACCTTGCCGACCAGGTCGGCGCCCACGTCGGCCGCCTTCGTGTAGATCCCGCCGCCCACACGGGCGAACAGCGCGATGGACGAGGCGCCCATGGCGAAGCCGGTGATGATCTCGCTGAAGGCCTTCCAGCCCTCGTCGGCCGCGGGGGTGCCCAGGAAGACACGGAGCACGATGCCGACCCCCAGCAGCCCCAGGCTCGCCACGGCCAGGCCCATCACGGCGCCGCCGTTGAACGCCACCCGCAGCGCCATCTCCTGGCCCTTTTCTCGCGCGGCCTCGCTGGTGCGGGCGTTGGCGCGGGTCGCCGACTTCATGCCGAAGAAGCCGGCGAAGATGGAGCACAGGCCGCCGAAGATGTAAGCCACGGCGGTGGGCCAGCCGATGATGATGCCCAGCAGCACGGCCACGATGACCAGAAACGGCACGAGGTATGAGTACTCGCGCCTGAGGAAGGCCATGGCACCGGCGTGGATCATCTCCTGGATCTCCCGCATCCGCTCGTTGCCGGCGGGCTGGCGGCGTACGTAGAAGAAGATCAGCCAGGCGATGATCAGCCCGACCAGACCAGCCGCGATGGCGGAATTGGGGAGATACGCGAATTCGCTCACTCTTCGGTTCCTCGTCGGTTGAATCTGTTCATGGCGGTGTCGATGCCTTCCAGCAGCCAGCACTCGACCGCGTCGACCAGCGGGGGCAGCAGGTCCGCCAGCGTCGTCATCTCGTCAGGCTCGAAGTTCGACAGCACGAACTCCGCCTGATCGTCCACTTCCTCCGGCAGCGGCCCGATCCCGATGCGCAGGCGCGCGTACTCCTGGGATCCGACAGCAGCCTCCACACTCTCCAGCCCATTGTGGCCGCCGGCCGAGCCGCGCGCCCGCAGCCGGAATGCCCCCAGCGGGAGCGCGATGTCGTCGACCAGAACCAGCAGGTCGGTGGAGGGATCGAAGTCCGGCGCGGGCAGGAGCGCCGCCACCGCGTCGCCGCTCAGGTTCATGTACGTCTGCGGCTTGAGGAGCACGAACGGCTTCCCGCCGTGCGATCCTTCGGTGGCCAGGGCGTTCCCCCAGCGCCGGAACTTGGGGAGGTTCCACTGCTCGGCCAGCACGTCCGCCAGCAGAAAGCCCGCGTTGTGCCGCGTGACCGCGTACTTCGGACCGGGATTGCCCAGCGCGACGATGGCGCGCAGTGGTTACTCCTGGGGCGTTTCGCCCTCGGGTGCGGCCTCCGCTTCCTCCTCCTCGGCCTTGGGCTTGCGAATGAGCTCGGGCTCCGCGGCCTCCTCTTCCTCCACGACCTCGGGCACCGGCACCTCCTCGACCCGCGGCGGGACTACCGTGCAGATCGTCTTGCTCCCGTCCGCCAGGATCTCCGCGTTCTCCACGGAGATGTCGGATACGTGCAGCGAGTCGCCGATGTTCAGCTCCGACACGTCAACTTCGATGCGCTCCGGGATGTGGCGCGGGAGCACTTCTATCTCGAGATCGCGCTCGAACTGCTCCAGCACGCCACCGGCGTTGCGCACCCCCTCGGGCGAGCCCACCAGCGCAAGAGGCACGGCGAGCGTGATCTTCTCGCCCGCGTGAATCTCGAAGAAGTCCACGTGCGCGATCGTCTTCCGAGTAGGATGCCGCTGGATCTCCCGGATGAGGGTCCGCATGGGCTTGCCGTCCACGGAGAGCTCGATCACCGTGGAGCCCGAGCTGCCCTGCAGCACCTTCTCCAGCTCGGCGAGGCTCAAGGTGAGGGATTCCGTGTCGCGTCCGTGACCGTACACGACCGCGGGAACCATTCCGGCCTGCCGGAGCTTGCGCGCCGCGCCCTTCCCGCTCACGCTGCGACGCTCTGCGTTGAGTGTGACCGTCTGTGCCATGCCGTCTCGCTACTACCCTTCTCGTTCTGGGATCAGTCGAACAGCGAGCTGACCGACTGGTCGCTGTGTGTGAACCGCATCGCCTGCGCCAGCAGCGGTGCGATCGACAGGATCTTGAGCTTCTCGAACCGGCGCTCTTCCGGTATCTGGATCGTGTTCGTCACTGCCACCTCGGTCACCTCCGAGGCGGCGAGGCGGTCCACCGCCGGGCCCGACAGCAGGGCGTGGGAGGCGCAGGCGTACACGTTCCGCGCTCCCAGGCGCCGCAGCGCCATGATGCCCTCCGTCATCGTTCCGGCGGTGTCGATCATATCGT
>JABAOH010030488.1_pt1 | contig 13609 bp, 17 predicted proteins | sample 7062181 | NCBI WGS metagenome assembly JABAOH01 (sample SAMN14538630, study PRJNA623070) | marine sediment metagenome | biome: marine biome [ENVO:00000428]; feature: marine pelagic biome [ENVO:01000023]; material: deep marine sediment [ENVO:00002113]; isolation source: pool of 5 deep marine... | reverse complement strand
CAGCTACTCCAAGCTCGAAACTAACCTCACATTTTTGTGGCAAATGGGGCGTTACGGCGCTTAAACCACTAACCTCCTGATTTAGATGATGAAGCGCAGAGAGAATCGCTTGCTGAACCCTTCTTATTGAGGATTCACAGGTGAACCGAGCAACACCGTGAATAATTTCGGGAAAATTTTCGTAACGCCCCAACAACCTAGACGCCTTTCGCTAAGATTATTTATGTTCTTTTCATCTTTCTTATCCTTTCAAGATTTTCAAGTAGCGTAGATAGGATGGACCCAAGTTTCTGCAGTTTTTCAGCGTCCTTCTCTTCTCTGATTTCTTTTTCTATTTCCTGAATCTTCGTTAGAATGGTTGACTCTAGGCTGGTGAGAAGCACCGGGCTCGTAGCTTCCGTCGATGTCTCTCCTTCCTTCACAACTATTACCCGCTTTTGACACCGAACACACCAGAGGTCCCCGCTTCTCAGTTTGAAGAGAGGGGAGGAACAGGCTGGGCAGGAACGCTCTGTGAGGGTGGCACCCCGCCTAAGCATATCTGCCATGCTTTGAATGTCCTTCGATTCCTTACGCAACTTTAAGCCCCTGAACAAACTTAGTTGTAGGTAGATAATATATTCTCGGTGTCAATTATACCCATCCCTCTCCCTAAGCTTTATGGGTCGCACAAAGTGCTAAAGGCCGAGTCACTCCGCAAACAGTATAAATTGGCCCGTATCTTATACGTATGAATAAATAGGTTGCGTCTCGCTGAAGCAATATTGTCGGAGGCTTCTGTATGGTTAGAAAAAAGAAATTGCAGGAATATGAGGAAAGAATAAACGAAGCCATGAATGTTCTTGGACTAATTTCCGAAGACACCACAACTCCCCGCAACATAAGGAGAGCTGCGAAGCAATCCATAGAAACGCTACAGCTGACAGAAAACACTCCAGCCGTCAGGGCATCCAGCGCCATATCCATTCTCGACGATATTTTACAGGATCCCAACATGCCACCCTACACTAGAGTGAAACTGTGGAATGTCATGAGCCTACTCGAAGCCATCAAAGACTGAAACTAGATAGAGGACCATTGGCGCATGTTGCCTCATATCCTAAACTCATCATCAACGTTTCAGTAGCGGAGCTTCTAGCATTATATGACGCCTTCCTGCCGCATGTCCAATATTTCTGCCTCAGCGTAACCAAGCCACTTCAAAATTTCCTCTGTGTGTTCTCCGAAGGATGGAGGAGGACTCCTAATCTCACAAGGAGTTTCAGAGAATTTCATAGGCGTGCCGAGTTGTTTGATTCTGCCCACGCCTGGATACTCAACGTCCAAGACCATCTTCCTATGCAGTATCTGAGGATCCTTGAACACTTCATCCATGTCGTAGACCGGTCCACACGGCACATCCTCCTTTGACAAAAACTTAATCCACTCCTTTAGAGTTCTTGTTTTGAAGATTTTCCTGAGGGTTTGAAACATCTCCTTGAGCTTACCGTCGTCGGTGGTATACTGGTACCTGATGAAGTCTGTTACGTTAAATGCCCTACAGAGGTTAGCCCAAAATTCCTCTTCTAAGCATCCTATGGTTATGTACTTTCCATCCTTAGTCTCATAGACGTTGTAGCAGGGAAAACCACCATTCAACAACCACCCGCCACGCTTCGGAGGCCTTCCGTCACCAACATAGAAGGCTGCAGGTAAAACTATGAGGGAAGCTACAACGTCAAGAAAGGACACATCAATGTATTGCCCTCTTCCCGTCCTCTCTCTCGCCAAGACAGCAGCAAGTATCGCCGTAACAGCCATAAGACCCGTGGTCAAATCTGCAATTTGAACGCCTGGTATCACAGGAGCGCCACCGGATGGACCGGTTATGCCGAGGACCCCGCCATAGCCTATGTAGTTTACATCGTGTCCCGGCAGGTTTCTGTAGGGACCATCCTGACCATAACCAGACATTGAACAATAAACTATGCGTTGGTTGACTTTGCTGACAGGCTCGTAATCGATGCCGAGTCTTTTGACAACTCCTGGTCTGAAGCATTCAAGAACTACGTCGGACCTTTCCACTAACTTATGGAAAACCTCTCTGCCCTTCTCAGACTTTAGGTTCAGTTTCAAGCTTTTCTTGTTCCTGTTCAGCATTAAGTGAGGGACGCTTTGACCATTTATAAGGGGAGGCACCCAGCGTATGTAGTCGCCTAAGCTAGGTTCTTCAACCTTAATGACTTCGGCTCCCATGTCACCGAGTAACATCGTGCAGTAGTCTCCAGGTAACAGCCTAGTTAGGTCTAACACTCTAACTTCATCTAGAGTTCTCATCCAGAAACCCTCAAATCACTAATTGAGTGCCTCTTAAAAACTCTAATGTTATCCTAGTGATAGTTTACACCAGTTATCGAGCGCGCAAGAATGGTGCTATAATGAGCGCCAATACAAGCAAGTTTAAATTCACTAGTAATCCTTATAATTTTCTTCTTTACAGATACGGAATAATCGCCTGCTATTGTTGCGAAAAAATGGAAGCAAGATGTAAAAATTACCCTTAAAAGAGGGGGTTAAATGGTCGAGAAAGTCAGTGTAATGGAAGAAGATTGGGATTATCTCATAATTCTTGACGCTTGCAGGCACGATTATTTTTCGAAATTATATCCACATTACTTATCCGGAGAACTTAAAAAGGTCATCTCACCGGGCTCTTCTACAGTAGAATGGTGTAAGAAAACCTTTCAAAAGAAATACAACGACGTGGTTTACATATCTGCAAATCCTTTTGTTAACTCCAAGGTCGAAGTACTGAACTTTAACGCCAAAAATCACTTTCTTAAAGTTGTTGACGTGTGGGACTGGGGGTGGAATGAGAAGTTAGGAACGGTTCATCCAAAAACAGTAAACGAGGCCGTGCAGAGTTTTAAAGATGATTACCCTGATAAACGGTTCATAATCCATTACTTGCAACCCCACGAACCATATCTCGGTCATACCTCCGGTTATCCAAAACCGAAACCTAGGTCTTGGGCTTTCGTGCCGGTATTCAGGACAATCGGAATGACAGACGTTACCCGAATTAACGCACTTTTGTTAGGTGTTTTTAATGCTATATCTAAAGTTTTAGAGCCAAGAGTTAATGGACAAAATCTCTTATGGAAAATCGGTAAGTTATTGAAATTGCCACATGCTAACCCAATTGACGCTATGCGAAGGAAGATTGGTAATAAAGGTTTAAGAGAGGCATATGCAGAAAACCTTAGATTTGTGTTAGGCTACGTAGCTAAACTTGTCAAAAAAATTTCTGGAGATGTTATTGTTACATCTGATCACGGGGAGCGTCTCGGAGAAGGAAATAATTATTCCCATTATTCTGGAGTTTACGATCCGACTCTTATAGAAGTTCCTTGGTTCAAAGTTGAGAGAGCAGTTAAGTGAAAAATTAGGTATCTTTTAGTTCCTTCTATTCAATTCGTGCGCTTCTAGCTGATTTATTGCTCTCTAGCTAAAACATATATGGCACCTGTGACATGTAGTTTTGGGTCCCCGGAGGATGTCTCTTGAAATTCGATGTCATAATCGTTGGCACCGGTCCGGCTGGAATCTTCTCCGCTCTTGAGCTGGCTGACAAAACGGAATTGAATATTCTTATGTTGGAAAGAGGACCAGACATCAACCAGCGTAAGTGTCCAGCAAACAGAGGTTTAGGATGCATAAACTGTGACCCTTGCTCATTGTTATCAGGCTGGGGCGGCGCCGGCGCCTTCAGCGACGGAAAACTTACCCTATCCACCGAGGTCGGTGGGTGGCTAGACGAATATTGCACCAAGGAAAAACTCGGCGACCTCATAAACTACGTGGACAGCATATATCTGAAGTTCGGGGCAACTAAGCACCTTTATGGACTCGACCCCGACAAAATTGACGAAATTGAGCGAAGAGCATCTTTCGCTGGGTTGAAGCTTATTCCACAAAAAGTACGCCACATGGGCACCGAAAAGTGCGCCCAAACCCTCCGCAAAATGCGTCGTCACCTTAAAGACAGGGTTGATATTCGAACCAAAACAGATGTGAAAAGCCTTCTGGTTAAGAAAGATGGGGTTGAAGGAGTTGAAACCACAACAGGTGAAAAATTTTACGGAAAATACATGATTGTTGCCCCGGGTAGAAGCGGAGCTGAATGGTTAAAGTCTGAGGCAGAGTCTTTGGGTTTGAAAACGTTAAACAACCCTGTAGATGTAGGCGTTAGGGTTGAGGTCCAAGCCTCAATTATGGAGGAACTAACAGAGGCTTTGTATGAACCCAAGTTTATTTACTATTCTAAGTCCTTTGACGACCATGTGAGAACGTTTTGCGTTGCGCCTCAAGGGGAAGTCCTCACCGAATCCTATAATGGTGTCTTAACTGTAAACGGTCAGAGTTACGCTGACAGGAAAACTGGAAATACCAACTTCGCCATTTTGGTCAGCACCTCTTTCACCGAGCCCTTCCGGGAACCCATCGCCTATGGAAAATACCTCGCAAGGCTCGCAAACCTTCTCAGCGGAGGCGTGATCATTCAAAGGCTGGGCGACTTCGAAGCTGGACGAAGATCAACCGAGGAGCGGATAAAAAGAAGCTTGGTTGTCCCAACGCTTAAGAATGCTACGCCAGGCGACCTCAGCTTTGTCCTGCCCTATCGATACTTAGCAGATATCCGTGAAATGCTTCAAGCTTTGGATCAGGTTGCTCCAGGGATATATTCAAAAGACACGCTACTGTACGGCATAGAGGTAAAATTCTATTCTTCAAGACTTGAATTGAGCGATTGCCTAGAAACAAAAATTCATAATTTGTTTACAATAGGCGATGGGGCTGGGGTAAGTAGGGGTCTCGTCCAAGCGTCTGCTTCAGGAGTCATCGCCGCAGAAGAGATTATGAAGAGAGAAAAAATGGGTTAACTTAGGATTCTTTCGATGGCTTCTTCCTCTGCTTCTTCTACTAGTGGGATTCCAGTAACCTTTGACGCTCTTTCTGTCAATGCAACAAGATCGTTTCTGTCAAGTAGATTCAGTTTCCATTTTCTTGCTCCAGCCATCAGCTGCATCAACCCAACCTTGATTCTTTCATTTAGATATGTGTAGAGGCCAACTGCTTCCCAGGGAATTTCCTTGAATCTTTTTCCATACGTTGTCTTCAGTTCAGGTGCTGTGATGAAGAATTTGTCGGGTGTTGTGCCGTATCGTTCTGCAAACGTTCTCGGTATCTTACCTTTTTTAGATAGTTCCACCAAGTGCGCGCGCGAAACTATTTCCAGAATAAAAAATCTCTCTTGTTTTTTAAAAGGGTTCAGAGGGCTTGGAGAGTCGAATCTCGGATTATTCAGCTACCCAATAAACCGTTAAATATTAATCTTTGAACTCATCTCTTTACATCAAATGCATTTCCCAAAAGAAATAAAAAAATGATAAGGGGCGTTTATTCTACGAGTCCAGAAAAAAGTGTAACGGAAGATTTTGATTATCTAAGAAGAATATTGCTACATTTTGATCATGGTGTTGAACTTTTAAATGAAAAGACTGAACCCGTCGATCCGGGTGTTGTTGAATTACTAAAATCTCCTTCAAAGCGATTGAGTGTGCAGTTTCCTGTAAAAATGGATGATGGCTCATTAAAAATTTTCAAAGGTTATAGAGTACAACATTCCAAGTTATACGAGCCCACTAAAGGTGGTATCAGATACAGCCCTGATGTAGACTTGAGTGTAATAACTGCTCTTGCTATGGACATGACATTAAAATGTAGAGTTGTTGATTTACCCTTTGGCGGTGCAAAGGGTGGCGTTATCTGTAATCCACGTGAAATGTCGCCTGATGAACTTGAACGTATGACTAGAAGATACACTTTTGAAATATCTTCAATGATAGGTCCAGATTCGGATGTTCCTGCACCAGATATAGGTACTGGTCCCAAAGAAATGGGGATCATATTTGATACTTATAGAATGTTTAATCAAAAAGCTCCTTACGCAAATGCTGTTGTCACTGGTAAACCATTAACTTTAGGCGGTTGCAAGGCAAGGCTAGAAGCAACAGCACAAGGGGGTGCCTATGTACTGGAAGAAGCTGTAAAACAAGGACATATTAAAGGATTGACTTCTTTGAAGGACGCTACTGTGATTGTTCAAGGTTTTGGCAATGTTGGGTTCCATACAGCAAACATTCTCCACAGAGATTGTGGATGTAAGATTATTGGGATAAGCGATTCTAAAGGAGGCATTTATAATCCTAAGGGTTTTAATCCGAGTGATGTTCTGAAATACAAAACAGATGAAAAAAATGAGAAAAAATCGGTAGTCGGTTATGAAGCCCTGGGCACTCTTGCTACTGATGAATTTTTAACAAAAGAATGTGATGTTTTAGTTCCTGCCGCTAAGGAAACACAAATTGTTGGTTCGATAGCTGATGATATCAAAGCTAAAGTGATTCTCGAACTTGCGAATGGACCGACTACCAATCTTGCCGATAAAATTCTATCTGAGAAAGATGTTTATTTAATACCAGATATACTTGCTAATGCTGGCGGAGTTACAGTGAGCTATTGTGAGTGGCTTCAAAACAAAGAAGGTACCCAGTGGAAAATAGATACTGTCAACAATCTGCTCAGAGAGAGAATGATTACTGCATACAGAGATTTAGTATCTACTGTAAAGAGTGATGATGTTACAGCAAGAGAAGGCGCTTACATACTGGCTATATCCCGAGCGATACAAGTTGTTAAAGATAGAGGAATCTTTCCATGATTTTTATAAGTCAATCAATAAAAGGTGAAAAAATGACGAATGAAGATATGACTTCAAGAAGAGAGAGTGGATTGTTGGCGCGCGCAGATTCTGGAGAGCCCTCTTTGGTCAGAAATAATCGCATTTCTCAGGGTTAGCAAAGGACAAGCAAGAAACCCTATGGATTTAGTCCTTGCAGTTGAAGAAAGATACTCGGGGCATAAGCGCGTGCGCGCATCTGAGAAATTTCTTATCTGTTTTTGTCCTAAACGCATGCATGCATGGTGGGGCCGCCCGGATTCGAACCGGGGTCCCGAGCGCCCGAGGCTCAGAGCCTAGACCATGCTAGCCGACGGCCCCTCTCAAACATCTTTCATACAACAAGCTTACATAAGGATTCTCTCTCTAAAGGTAATTCCATGCGCGCGCAAGGCAAAACAAAACTGTAGTCATAGCCAGAGTTCAGTTAACAAGATTTTCATTGAACAGAATAGTCCAGAACCTAACTGGAAATACTGATTTTAGTTTCATAATTGTTAAGAAGAACTAACATTCTGAATTCTTGTTGGGAGAAGAATTATGGCAGATTATGTAGACGAAGGATTGAAAAGAATTGGAATAACAATTTCAAAGCCCATGCTAGCAATAGTATGCATAGTTTTTGGAATAATAGTGATCCTGTTTCCAGACCTTCTCGTGTGGATAGTGGGATTGTTCCTACTAGTTCAAGGAATACTGTTATTGACAGACCTCTTTGAACAGGAAAGACCAGTAACTACAGTGACTGTATCCAAAGGTGTCTATTGTTCTCATTGTGGAACAAGGAACATAGAAGAAGCAGTATACTGCAAAAAATGTGGAAAAACGCTTGAAAAAGTCAAGCAAAAGAAAAAACCATAGCCGAACCAAAAGAACCAATTGGAATTCCCTCTACATACACTTACAATAGATGTGAGGTGCGTGGATGGTAAAGAAGGAAAAGAAGGGTAAAGCTGAAGAGGTTGCGGAAAAAACTGGTGAAGTCGTTGGAAAAGGCATTAAGAAGGGTTGGGGAATAACTAAAGGTGTCGGAAAGGGGCTAATGAAAGGCATCAGGGGAGAAGAGAAGAAGAAAAAGAAATAAATAGACTTAATGAGCGTGACATAAGACACACTCGCACCTGCTATTGCCTCTTTGCGTCAGCTTCATAACCCTTTTCTTGATTTCCAATGTGAACATTAATACGCTTTGCGTGCGCATCTGTCTCTTGACCCGACAGCTAGATTCTTCGCTTGCTCAGAACTGATCTGAAAGCTCCATGTTTGGGACAGTCGTAAAGACCTATGTGAAGCTCAAGTCTCTTGCCCTTTTTGTCTGGACGACCGGCCATCCTCCAAGTCTTTCTCGGGGAGAGAATTTCCATTCCACACTTTGGACACTTAGCGGCGCCATCTCCTCCTGCCATGAAATACATTCGACCTCTGACAACTTTCATCTTGATCTTTCCTCTTCTTACCAGATCGTGGAGGAGGATGGTAAAATCGGCTATGGCGAAGGTTGACATCTTGGCGATTTCAGGGGTGCTGAAATCCGTGTGATAATGCATTCCTCCCATTATTTCTTGGGACGTGAAGGCTCCCTCTTCCCGTTCCTTCAGAAATGAAACTATTTCATCTTCCATTTTACTGTGGAGTCTTCCGGTTTCAAATTCTTCTTTATTTATGGGCATAAAGTCCCTCTTCCTTTAACAATTCACGCCATCGACCGCCAAGTAGACTGCAGTAGTATACAGAATCATCTTGGTCAAGGCCCATGTGATTCATTAGATGTCTCTTACACTCTCCTATTTCCGTATGCTCGCGCGCAAGCTGTTTGGCAAAAGGTTTAGTTCCGTGACCAACCACACGTGTCTTTGATTCCCTGTTCTTCCCATTTACATAGAATTTTTTCAACTGATCCGAATAAAACGCTCCATCCAAAACATGGTAGATGCCCAAAGCTATTCCTAAAACTAACAACATGAAACCACAGAGTACCATGAACAGACCCAAAAGGTTGTGGGCATGGGACGTAATTTTGTACGGAAAGAATAAGAACCAGTCAGGGTTTTCGGTTGTGATAACGGTTTCAAGCACCCCTCCTACAAAGAAAACAGCACCTGCCATAAACATCAAATATGCAAGGGTTTCATTATGTCTAGATTCTTCTGCTCTTTCATGGACATAATCCATACCCGAAATTCTGCCGGTCTTCTTGACGACCAATTTTGCTAACCTGTTAAATGCGCATATATAGAAATGGGAAGAGTGTATTAAGTCTTACGATAGGCTCATATGTGCCTGAGCATAAGTTTGGCACTTTGTCGCGCGCACTTTCCTACCGAATACTGAAGAATAGAGGAAGGCCCAAGTGTATTAACGTTGAACACGTATACGACAAACTTTAATAGCCATTGATCTCAGATATGTATCTTGAATCTTAATATAGAATATGGAGCGTGATGGGACCGGTATGAGAGAAAAGCTACTTGGAACCTTAATCGGCTTTGCTTTTGGGGTTAACTTGGCTTCGGCCATATTCAATATGCTTGTTTCTCAAAATTCTCAAGCTGCCAGCGTAGAAAAAGGGTTCCTTCTTTTAATTTGCTTGTTCATAGTATTAGCGTTATCGTTTATCGGATTTGAGTCTGGTAGGAATCATAGTTATTGCGTGGAATGAGGAGAGCGCGCATTGCCAAATGAACTCGAACTAATTACTTGTCCAAACCCGAAATGCCACAGGAAGATTGAAGAGCCCATTCTCTTGAATAACTTGTCGAGGACACCAACGGAACAGTACTACGCTTGTCCTCACTGCTTCATGAAAGTGAAAGTGCACGTCAAACGGGGGAAATTGGCCGGCTCATTCCTAATAGCTTCCGGATTGATCATTCTGGCTTGGATTTGCTGTTTTACAATCCAAGAGATGACTATTGGGGGTAAGGACATTGCCCTCATATTCTTCGGATCCAGAACAGGCGAGGCTGTCAGTTTGGGAATTGGCATGAGAATAATCCATTATTTTGTGATAGCCACAGCCCTCTTTTTCTCAGGCTTACTTACATTTCTTCAAAGACGAAGTAAGGCTATCGAACTACGTCCCAGCGCAACCATACCAGAGAAAGAAAAAGATCCGTCAAAGTGTCCTTACAATTTTGGCTATCTAAAAAAGCTTGCCCAAAACAACACTTCTATTCCTGAAGAATGTTTAAGGTGCTTTAGAATGGTGGAATGTTCTAGTTCATGAAATCTGGAAAGTGAAAAACATTTTTGGAAATCAAACGCTACACTCGAAAATGGTGAAGATTCAGAACGGGGCCCGTTTTGGGCTCCTTTTGCGCGCGCGCGCGGTTGTCTCGCCTTCTTCCTTCGAATTTTTGCTCATATCATACCTTTCACTCTGTCTGCTGCTTCGTTTTTTATGAGTTGCGGCAACTTCGATAATGACTCAGCCGAAACGTTAGAAGTAGTTGATGGGAGTGAATAAATTAGAGTAGAAGCAACCATAAGAAGGGAGATCATGTCACTCATACCCGCTTTTGAGTTGGGTTTGTGGAATGCTTGGATTCTTGTCCTTTCTTTTTTCTTAGTTTGTGTTGGTCTGTTGTCATTGATTATCAGAGTGTTCTTCAGTGGAAGCGAGAGAAGTAGTAATAAGAAACCAACGGATTCCAGTAAGCCCAATACGCTTCCCGCTCACGGCGTATAATTTGATAAACAAGAGAAAAATCTCTTCAATATCTTCATGGTGACCCTTTTTGTTTCACTCATCTATTGTGTTTTTTTACCGCTGGAACTTGGCACCGCCTGGTTTTGCGCTGGGCTCTTTATCTATTTGCTGGGCATGATTTTCACTGTCATGGCAATAATAAACTCTGAGACTACGTCCGTGGATAAGCCCGTCACTAAATGGGTCTATCGCGTTTCAAGAAACCCTCAGTTCCTTGGCGTCTTCTTAGCGTTCATCGGCATAGGCGTAGCCTGTGCTTCCTGGTTTTTTCTGCTATTGACAACGATAATGATAATCCTTTATGACATTACGGTGGTTTCCGAAGAACGCTGGTGCCTAGAGAAGTATGGTGACGCATATCGAGAATACATGAACAGGACTCCAAGATGGATAGGAATACCAAAATCAGAGAAAAGAGACTAGTACCCCTTCATTTTCGACTTGCTAAAATGGGCGAAAGCGCCTACCCTAATTTTTTAAACTAAACAGATACATAGTAAGCTGAGTATGGTGAGTTAGATATGCCCAGACGACGGAAATCGGGTCTAAGAGTGCTCAAAGCCGCATCATCCTCCCTAAGAATGCAAATCCTAAACATTCTCCTCGACAAAGGACCACAATCTTACACAGAACTGATGAAAATCCTACGCCTCAACCCAACCCGAGACGCAGGCAGATTCGCCTATCACCTAAAATATCTCCTCAAAGCCGACCTCATAGAACCTAACGTGGAAACAAAGGAATATCGCCTCACCGACCTCGGCCGAACCGTAATCGGTTTCACAGAAGACATTGAACAACGTTTTTTCAAAAGAAGGAAAATACTTGTTCGAACCTCACGCTTGGCGATGGAAGAGTTTGACAGAAACAAAATTGTTGAATCCTTGGTAAAAGAGGCAAACGTTCCCATAGACCTCGCTCAGAAAATCGCCCGAGAAACAGAAAACCGCCTATTAGAATTCAAAACAAAATACCTCACTGCTCCTCTCATACGGGAAATTGTGAACGCCCTTCTAGTTGAAAAAGGACTCGAAGAATATCGCCACAAACTTACACGTTTAGGGCTCCCGGTTTTCGATGTCACCCAGCTGATACGGTCAACAGGTGCCACATCCCGAAGCGCAGAAGCAGTTCATAAAGCAGCAGGCGACTCCGTTATTGAAGAGTACACTCTCCTCAACGTGCTTCCAAGAGACATCGCCGACGCCCACCTCTCCGGAGCCCTTCACCTCAACAACCTTGGCACTTGGGTTTTAAAACCAAACGGATTCATGCATAACCTCCGCATTTTTCTTCAACAGGGATTAAGCCTTGGAAGAATGAACTCCAGAGAACCCTCATACCTTCCACCCAAAAGTCTCGAAGCCGCGCTTTTAACAGCCTCCAACCTTCTGAAAATCGCAGCCACGGAGATATCTGGCGAACAAGCGTTGGATTTTTTCAACATTTTTCTGGCACCTTTTGCACAAGGTCTTCCGGATGAAAGAATCAGAGAAGGTTTACGCCTCTTTGTCTTCAATTTAAATCAGTCCCTTTCAAACGGAGGTTTTCCTGTAGGGACGTCCCTAGGTTTAGAATTCATCGTTCCCAACTTTCTAGAAGAAAAAGAGGCAATTGGACCCGGTGGGATAAAAATGGGCTTTTACGCGGATTTTGTTGAGGAAAGCCGCCGTCTTGCCTCCCTCCTCCTCGAAGTCATGTTTGAAGACGACAAGCATAAACCAGTTTTCAACCCTAGTTTAATCATAAAGATACGGCCGGAAGTGCTTAAAAACAAAGAATGCGAAGCTCTTCTCTTCAAGTCCCATAGACTTGCCGCTGAAACAGGTCTCCCATATTTCGCAAACCTTTATTCCAAAGAACAAATGCACGCCTCCTATACGGCGACAGGGTGCAGATTTTCCACCGACTGGAAAGGAGACTGGGAACTAGACACTCTGCAAACGGGGAACATCGATAGCGTGATAATAAATTTGCCTAGGGTGGCATACGAAGCGGGAGGAAGACAAACCCCCTTTTTTAGACTATTAGACGAAGAACTGGAAATGGCGTTACGGGCTTTGGAGATAAAATATCGAACAATCAAACAACGCTCAAGGGAGAACTTCCTCCCCTTTCTAACACAAAAGGCTGATGGCGATCGCTACTTCAGAATTGAAAACGCATCTCGTCTCGTCAGCTTTGTTGGGTTGAATGAAACCATCGAATCGTTTTTCGGAAAAGGCCTGCACCGAGATGACGAGACTCTGGATTTCGCTGAGAAAATCGTGAGGTATCTTTCCCATAACGTTCAGAGGTATGCAAAAAAGCCTGAAACTCGGGCATCTCTAGCCATGGTGCCCAACGCCGAAGCCGCAAAAAGACTGGCGGAATTGGATGCAGAAAAATATGGGTGGGCAAAGGTTCGTGCTCAAGGCACCAGAGAACAACCATTCTACACGGACATGGTTGCCTTACCTTTAGAAGCCGATGTTCCTTGGAAGGAACGTCTAAGCGTTGAGGAGAAATTTCACAAACTAACTCCGGGAAGCCACCTCGCTATTATACAGCTCGCAGATTCTGAACAAGATCCCAACGAGCTTCTATCTGCCACTAAAGAAATCGTTGGAACCTATGCTGTTGGGCTTTACGTTTTCAATCGGCATCTCGCTTATTGCGCAAGTTGTCAAAAGACTTTTTATGGAATATTGGCAAGATGCCCGTCGTGTGGATCAGTTAATATGCTACATTGCTTCAGTCGTGTATCAGCGAAACATTTGCCGTCATCTTTGTGGTTTCCAGCTAAACGTTCCGCCTTGAGTAAGCGAGTATCGTACATGTTAATTTCGGGCTAGGTTTTATACAGAATTTTTTATAATTTGTTCTAAAAATCTAAATAAAGAATTATCTTCTATAAGACTTTTGATTCACCAGATAACGAGACCTTCATGGGTTCCTTAGAATATCCCGTTGATTCGCTTGAATGCTTCTGGTGAGTCAGGGCGGGGTTGGTCTAGTTAGGTTATGACGCTGTGGCCTCATCAACCCAGAGGAGGGGTTTCAAATCCCCTACCCCGCACCAACCACAAACCCCTCATCCGTTGTTTTGGATGCCTAAAGTGTATTTAAAACTTTTTCAA
>JABAOH010009115.1_pt1 | contig 13611 bp, 15 predicted proteins | sample 7062181 | NCBI WGS metagenome assembly JABAOH01 (sample SAMN14538630, study PRJNA623070) | marine sediment metagenome | biome: marine biome [ENVO:00000428]; feature: marine pelagic biome [ENVO:01000023]; material: deep marine sediment [ENVO:00002113]; isolation source: pool of 5 deep marine... | reverse complement strand
AAAGCAATTCGATTCAGCTCGACTGCCGAAGCCCTGTCCCTCCCAAAGGGCTTTTCCATTATAACCTTCGGTTCAACCGTCTCCTCGCAAAGCTTATGCTGTTTCAACTTGGTAATGATTACGGGAGCTGCGGCAGGAGGGACAGCCAGGTAGAAAACCACCTCTTTCTTATTCTCCTCCGTTGGGTGACAGATCTCACCGAGACGGTCGTATAGGTCCCTGTAGCCCTCGTCGTTCTTGAAATCGGCGGAAACATGAAAGAGGTGTTTACTAAACGCATCCCAGCCACTTTGAGTAAAAGACTCTGGGGCAAACTTCAGCAATGACCCCTGCCCGGTATTGCGAAATTGCTCATCGGACATCTCAGGTAAGCCAAACGCCACGATAGAGAAATCCTTAGGCAGCTTCCCATCTTTGTGGAGATGATACAGAGAGGGCAGGAGCATTCTTTTGCTCAGGTCACCTGTCCCGCCGAAGATGACGATGGTAAATGGTTCAACCTTGAAATCATCAACGAGAACCTCGCACGTCTGCAAGAACTTGCTTGTCGGGACGGAAAAATCATATTGTTGGTCCATAGCTAACTCCCTATGACTTCTATTTCCTTTCGTTCACGCCTTTTCGCTCATAAATGGGATTTGAAATCCTAAAAAGGAAGTCAGGGCATAGACGGATAAGGGAAACCCATACATTTCTGCATAGAGTGCAATGATGGCTTACACCATTCCTGCATGACGCTATTCTTTAAAGCCGTGGGGACCAGAGTGTGGAAGATGATTCACGATGCCACTACCATCATTATAATGGTCAGGCCCCAATGTCCCCCTAAGGCAAATGATCCAAGTTCATATAAGCTCCTCTTTCCCTCGATCAGAACTGACCCTTTAATAGATTCTAAATATAGTTTACATGCGGTGATAGGGGACCTTCCCGCCGGGGGCCTCATACTGAAAGGTGAGTTGGTGACGCTCTCCCATAAAGGGAACTGTTACCTCTAAGGTAAATACAGGGGTCGTCTTTATCCAGTCACCTCTCGCGGTAAAGATCCCCTGCTGTCTTGGCATGGAGCCGTATTTGCGACTGTAGTATCTGCGCCTGTACTTCTCGCCGGGGCTGGTGCGAGCACGAAACGTTTCTTGCTGAACTGTTCCGTCAGGAAAAGTAACCTTGCCCTCCAGGCTCTCGTAGGTAACTGGCTTGACAGGCCGCTCTGCAAAATCCTCAAAGACAAGGGCCATGTCTCCGCCGGCATGATCGACGATCAAACGAAGGTGATAATCCCCAATAACCTCTGTAAATGGATAGTAGTGAGAGTGGGGAGGAGGCTGAGTTACCTTCCGTTTAGCCTCAGGTGCACAGCCAAGTGCAAGAAGCAAGAGGAAAAAAGACATCAACATACTCATTCTTTTTGTCATAGCATAACCTCCTCTATTAAGAGCCCAAAGCATTACGGTTTGATTTGTCTCCTTGTGATAAACACTATAACCGGAGGCAGGATTATCCATTGAACTAGTGGAATAATTCCTACATTGATAAATGGTATTAGGGGCATGTATTGAGAGTATGACCAGGTATGTCTGATATGGACATTGATATATTCGCTAAATGCGGTATAGAAGAAACCGAAAGAAACTAACATCACATAGTCCTTTGCCTTTGGATGATAAATCCAATGTATGCCTTTGCGATAAAGAGAGACCAAAGTAAGCCCGATCAACAGTATGATGACGTCCCCCAGTGCGCAATGGATACGGTACCAGATTATCGTATTCAAGTTTGAAGTAGTATCAATGAAGAAAGGGGATTGACTCCACTCCCAAGTAGCGTTCAGGACATAGGCGAAGAAAACGAAGTTCAACACAGGGCTGTTCAGGATAGCTTTCATTTCATACTAGTGTCATCTGCAGGTTTGGCAAAACCACCGATGCTGTTTTAAAACTACCAAGGCTTCACATCTCTGCCAACTTTTTCAACGACCCTCTTCAATTTTTCCGAAACCTCCCCAGCGATGTTCTTCAATTCACGGCTTTGGATTATCTCGAGAGCGGAGATGGGATTGATAGCTGCGATATAGGCCCTTTTGTCGTCAGTTTCATAGACGATGACGTTGCACGGTAAAAGAAGCCCCACGTCCAGATCAGCCTCCAGGGATTGGTAGGCATAGGGTGGATTGCATGCTCCCAATATAACATACTTTCTGAATTCTCTATCCAGCTTCTTCTTCAGGGTGTCCTTCACATCGATCTCAGTGACGACCCCGAAGCCCTCTTCTTGTAACGCATCCGTGACCACAGAGATCGCATCCTCATAGGATGTATTCAAAACAGTGTTAAAGGCATAGCCCTTAATCGCCTCCATAGCCGCCTCCTCAACCTATACTATATATTAAATCCTCTCTCCTTTATTTAAATCCCTATCCCATCCCTTCCCTTGACAAAATGAAACTCCTTAAAATTCAGTCGAGCAATTTCAATACCAGATATCCTTAGTTGTGGTCTCGGACCCTCATCACGTGTTCTCGAGGGTCCATCTTTACCTATGGGTTACCAGCTAATTACCCTCTATGGGGCTGTGAGATAGTCTGAATTTAGAACTAAGTGACAGGCAAATTTAGTATTATCCTTTTCCTTCAGTAGGTTATATTATTCTATAATTTTAGACTAAAACGTATCATCTTAAACATGGGTCAAGCTTTTCCAAGGCCTATAATCCCATGTTTTCTCAATAGCCTTTACGCAAAAGTACTTCAACCGCCAACAGGCATACGAATTTGCTTCTCTGTTCCATGTCTTTGGTAAAACGCCTTTGTCTATGACCTTCAGTTACGACAAAAAATCAATCTCATGGCTCCTTTCTGTGGAACATTAGATCTGCTACCTAGCTCAGAGCCTCTTGGCGGGTCTGGTCCGTATCATTGAGGATCCCAATAAAGATTAACCGGCGGGGTTCTTCCCCGTAGAGCCTTTTATAATCCTCATAAAGGTTTCTTTTATAGGACAACCACTTCCCGAGGTTACTGCTACCCCCTTGCATGACCATCAACTTCTGCCATGGCTTTCCTGGGTCATTGATAGTGTCATCAGGCCTTAGATGGCTGCTCCAGAGATACTCCGTAAACCTGCCTCCTATGGGGTGACCATGGATTCTATCAAGATAAATAACTCTCCTCAGTCGAAACCAAAAGGACTGCCTGGATATATCAGGCTCAAATACAAAAAAGATCCGTACGGGATGATCATCACCCTCCTTGGTTCTTTCATCGATTCCTTTGAGAATGTTTTCTACTTTCCACTTCCACGTTACGATGGGGTATTCTCTGATATCAATATTGACTGTCTTCTCTAGAAAGGTAAGGGCCGCCTTGGAGTGGAGCCTGACAGCCGGTATACCGGCTTCCACAACCCATTCAGCGCGTGCGCCTTTGGGATAACCTAAGCGCTTCCGCAATTTTCAGCCCTTGGGTATCTTTCCTTTATCGTAGTGTTGAGGGGAGAGGCCGATATCCAATACCGAGGGATCATCTCCAGCCCCCGATAAAGGGCTTAAGATCAAGTAAAGAAAGAAAATAAGCAGAAATTGAGCTGGCGGCTTTTTATGAAGAACTTGCATTTCTCTCTTCTCTGGTCCCAGTATCTCACAAACCCTTGATGCTCTGGGTGAAGTACTATCCCAGGTTTTTAGACATGGAATAGTCTTTAGGTATGACATGCTGCACGAGCACTCTAGCGGTCAGTACCATCAAAAAACCGAACGTATAGCTGATCGTCGCATTCCCCCTTCTCCGCTCGGCCTTCGGGCCAAAAAGCCTGCAACGATGAGGGATGCCGCAATGGCGGCCGCAAAGCTCTCACTGAGACAGTCTCAACCCTTTCAACATTACTCATCAGGTGGACAATATAGTGCGAATGAATAAGCTGGTCATGGAACTTCTCAATAAGTACCGGTCCGGTCATGAAGTAATAGCGCATATAATTTTCCATCTTCGTGCTGTCAATCGCCTACCCGCCGAGGTCTTTGGTTATCAGAAAGGCATGCATCTTCAGGGTTGCCGCATACACTGCGGCTGCTAGTCCAGCAGGGCCCCCCTCCAATGATGATCAGATCATGTGACGTGCACGGCAGTTTGCAGGCCTTCTCTTTCAGGAACTTATCTTCACATTCTGTTGTGACGGCCTCTTTTTCATCCACATTCATGTTGCATACCGGATCTTTTTTCATTGCTCGTCAGCCCGCTCTTATAATCTCACAATAAGTAAACAGCCACAAGGATTGGTCTGGTCTTTAGAATCGAAACTCCACACTAAGGGAAACCTGATCAGAGTCTCTCAATCTTCCCAAGAGAGTCGCGTCCTTCCCGCCGAACAAATAGACTTGCATGGTAATTTCAAGATTGTCGACAGGGCTGTAACTTATCTCAGGAATGAGTGCAGTACCATAGCTGTCTTTAATGTTATCTATATCTCTTGCCTCCAATGCCCCACCCAGTTGGAGTTTAAGATCATCATTTAGGAATTTCCTCTCTATATTGGCTATGAGAAAGTCATTCAGATTGCCCCTGCCCCTCTCAGTAAAGAAGCCGTGCACATACTGGACTTCCAAATAGATACCGCTTTCAAAGGTATAATCCATTCCAAAGGTATATTTTAGATATGGGTAGTCGGATAGAAGGATTTCAGGGCCTATTTTAACCTCTTCAGGGTAAAATAGTGCCATCTCTCCCCAGAACCCCACGGAGCCGTACTCTCCGGCAAAATCAAAGCCCAGTGCCTGCATTTCAGGGAAACCCATGACAAGCCCGGTTGAAGGATCAATTCTCACTGGAATAGGGATGTCGTCGAATCCCTTAAAATAACTCAGGGAATAGTCCAGATTGAAGGCAGCGCCCGAGAGCTTGAGGGCAAACATCCCGTTCTCAAGTGTCCTAGCAGGTATGTCCACAGTGCTTGGTGTCTGACCCAGGAGGAACGCTGTCCCGCCTCTGGGCCAAAGCGCAGGTTCGAAAAGGGGAAGCCACACACCGGTTATGGTATAATCCCCGAGGTAATAACTCGCTTTCAAGGCCGTGCTGGGCATCTTCGCTTCAAAATCCAGAAAATCAGTGAGATCGTTAGGGTTGAGGTTATCCGTGGGGTTGAATTTGTCCGCTGCCCCCCAGGCGATTCTCTGCTTACCTAGCTTGACATCCAGGTTTTCCCAGATAAATTGATCGAGCTCCGCATAGGCCTCCCACAGCAAGACATCCACCGGATAATCGCTCTCTATCCTGCCTACGGAGGGTAAATCTTCTAATATGGGAAAATCATAGTACCGAGCCTCTGCACTGACGAAGGAGAAAAGATCCGCGCTTATGTTATATTTCGCTTCGACTCTCAACGTGCCGAACGTATCTCCGCTTGATACGTCATCACTGATACTAAGGCGCTTGTCCAGTTCGGCAAAACCGCTGAAGTCTATATTTTCACTTCTCGCATCTGTCCCAACGAAAAGGAGAGTGACGGATGTTAAAAACAGGAGGAGTAATTTTTCCTGTTTGGACCTCCTCATAAACCGATGCTACCGGGCCTGCTTTTTCAGGTTTCTCGTTGTGAAGAAGTTGTCTGAGAGGCCACTGTCGTGTTTGATTTCGAGCATCTCCAAGACGGTTCGGTGACCTGATTTGAGTGTTTCCATAGTCCATTTCATTGGAAACCAATAGCCATCCACGTTTTTTATGTTTTCGGTGACCGATCTCTTGATCGGCTTGCCCTTTTTGGAGAAGTACTCTGTCTTTACCGGAATGAAGGTCTTTTTATCTATCCACATTCTGAGCTTTGAATAGCTCACATCTGCGTTAGGTTTTGGTTCGAGGCTAAGGACGTATTGGCTCTCCCCTTCCATTTCCAGTTTGCCCGTATAATCGTCAGTGAACTCTGTCTCAGACATATCCTCATACGAGAAGTCCGTACCCATGAAATCTTCGTTCTTGATATGAGAGGCAATCCTTCTGACCTTTCTAAAAGCTGGCAAATAAAGGTACATCTGTTCTTCACTTAAGGATAGGAATCCCACGCCTTCCACATCCGCCGGGGCTAAGAAAACTACCAACCGCTTATCACGCCCCTTCTGATAGACAATTATACTGCGCTCTTTCTCTGATCCATCGGATTTGACGAGGATCATCCTTTCTTTGACTGTCCGATCCTTTGGGGCATTTAAAGCATCTTCAGCCTTCTTCAAGATCTCGTCCCCGGTCAGGGCATAGGCATTTCCTGTAAATAGAGAGAACAGGATCACCAGTAAGGCTATTTTCACACCTTTCATCTTTTCTTCTCCTTTTCAAAAAACTTTGACTTGAAAAGCATAATAATGGCTGGTAGGACGGTGAACGTGAAGGTTGCGCTCAAGATAACCGTGAGTGCGACCAATCCCCCAAATCTCCTCACGTGTTGTCCGTCGGCAAACAATAGGACCGCAAACCCCAAACCTACCGTGAGGGCATTTATGAGGACCGCCACGCCTGTAGTGGATAAGGTCTTTTTAAGGGCCTGCAGTTCATCTCCCAGTCGCAAAAATTCTCGCTTGATGCAAGAGATGAAATGGACATCCGTATCTATTCCCAGCCCGATCGCAACAGAGGCCACCATAGAAGTAAAGGAATCCAAGCCTATCTTAAGATAGGCCATCAGAGCAAAATTGATCAGGATCGTCAAACTGATGGGGATCATACCAATGACACCTACGATGAGTGAGCGGAAAATGAGCGCCATGGTAATGGCCGTTAACACCAGCGCAATCAGGAGACTCTGGACTTGCGAAGGGATCAATTCCTCCTCCATGCGCTTCAAGACGGAGGCCAGACCCGTATTCTCAAAGGAAACGGGGATCTCTTTGATTTTCTCCGGAACCGCAGCTAACCTAAGGCCCCTGAAGTCATTTACCCCCAGAGCCATAAGGCCCTCGTTCATCTCCCAGAGGTCGCCCCTGAGGTCTCGTAAAAGTTCCCGAGCCCCGTTTGCACCGACGGGGAGGATCTCCTTGATCCTCGTAAGAAGGGAATCCACCTTGGCCTCCCCAACAGCCACCCTCACTACTTCCCCGAGCGATTGTGCCAACTCCTCTATATCCTCCCTTGGAATTTGCTCCGTTCCGTATTGGATCAACGCCAAGATCTGTTCCCTCCCGACACCACCAATGCCATTCATCTCACTGACGATTCCCCTCGCAATCCGCGCTGCCTCTGTCTTCGAAACGGACTCTATCTCGGCCTCCTCGCTGAGGAGATAATTAACAACCCTCTGTTGAATTGTACTCCTGTCCGATGCTTCGAGACTTTGGCTGAGATGGGCCTTCCTTATGATCGAATTGAGCTTGTCTCCATCCACCTCAATCTTCCTCTTCAAAAGATCTCGCGTAACATTATCGGCAATCCGCTCGGCGCGTTTCCGGAGAAGGACTTCCCTGACCCCATCGGGGACTTCCCTAAGGTTTACAACCAAGATCTTCTGAGGAAGGTCTTTTGTGAATCGCTCTATCTTTTCCAAAGCCTCAACGAGTATCCCTGTGTCCCACGTGGCGAGTCTCGCCGTTACGAGCCCCTCGGTCTGATCGTCGTTAACCATTTGCTCCACGATCTCCTCGTCTTCGACCAAAAGCCACAGGTTGGCTACCCCCTCCTTGGTCTCGGGAACCACGTAGCGATCATTCATCGCGGCGTTCATCTCACTGATCACACTGGCCATGGACTGGGTCTGTCCCACAAAGGACACCGTCTCGAGATAGCGCTCCAGGTACCTCATCGCCTTCAAGGTGGAGGGATCTTTGAGCTCTCCCTTTACCAGGGTCTGCACGGGCACCGTTCCCCCGAAATATCGCCTCAGTAGCATCTCGGCACGATGGGCCTTGCTGCCCCTCTTGAGACAGAGCGACCAGTCCACATCCTTCTTTATACGAGGTAACATGATCCCGCTTACAATCACGATGAAGCCTGTCATAAGAACTATGATCGCCTTTCTCTTAAAGACCATTTCCGCCCAGCGGTCTAGGAAGGCGATCCTATCGGATTTAGCGATATCGTGCAGTTTTTCAGCTTTCGGTTTTGAAAAGGCGAGTACCACCGGGATGAATAAGAAGGTTGCCATCAATGCCAGGAATATCCCAATTGAGGTAACCAGGCCGAATTGCTTGATGACTGAAAAGTTGGAGATGAGCAGAGACAAAAAGCCGATCATGGTGGTGAGGGTGGTAATGATGACAGGGGATCCCAATTCCGAGAAGGCCTCTCTGATTGCCAGCGAGGGCTCTCTGATTATGCGTCTCTTCTCGTAGTACCGCTTCATGATGTGAATACCATCCGCACTGCCCATGGCCAGCAATATAATCGGCACGATCCCCGTGAGCATGTTCAGGGAAATACCAAATATGGTCATCAGCCCCACCGTCCATATCACACTGAAAGCCACCACCAGTAACGGCACAAAAACGCCCCCTGCCCGTCGAAACGCTATGAACAGAATGGCAAGCATCAAGAAGATCATCAAGGGCTCTAAGTACTTCATATTATCGAGGATGTTCAGAGTCATGTGATGCATCAAGAACGGCAGACCACCGTATGAGATCTGGTCTAAGTTTGAGGCAATAGTCTCGGTGACTCTCTTTACCCCTCCGGTCACAGCGAATTCGTACACGCCATGTTTAAAACGGACGGCGATCACCGCCAATTTCCCATCTTCAGAGACCAAGTCGTTCACGTAGAGCTCTTTGGAGAGGACGTAGTCCCTGAGCCTTTTGAGTTCCTCGTCAGACCTGGGGATGTTCTCGCCCTGGATAAGCCTTCCCACCTCCAATCCCCATTCCGTCTTCTTGAAATCGAGCACATTAGTGAGACTCGTGACGTAGGCAACTCCGTCGAGCTCTTCATAGGCATCGGTCAGATCTTTGATAAGCTTCAATGTCTCGGTATTGAAAACCTCATCGGCCTGAATGAGCACCAGACCCATGGATTTGCTCCCGTACTTCTCACCAATATAGTTAAATGTTTGGACGACGGGATCGCTCTGCCTGAGATACGTGCTGAAATCAGCGTTTAGGACTACCTTGATCATCGCAAATCCCAGCAGGAAGGTCGCAATCAATATGCCTATTGCGACGATACGCTTGTTCCGGATGATCCATCCGATTAAACCAGTCATATTTTGCTTATCTAACATTTGTTCCTCCACGGGCAGGGGAGGAAGAGTTCATTCTCCTCCCCCTCATGCTCTCGACATGCATCGATAGTAATGGTTTGTGCCGTATCTCCGCGTTATTTTTATCTTTCTTTCTTAGTGGCCTGCCACCGATATTTCAGGGGGCTTAAATCGCCTCAGCCTGAGGGCATTGGTCACCACGGTCACGGAAGAGAGCCCCATAGCCGCTGCAGCAAAAATAGGATTGAGGAGTATCCCAAAGAACGGAAAGAGTATTCCCGCAGCAATAGGGATAAGGGTGGTATTGTAGATAAAAGCCCAGAACAGGTTCTGTTTGACGTTTCGGATCGTCGCCTTGCTGAGTGCGATCGCCGTCAGCACGCCCCTTAGATCCCCGCTGATCAAGGTGATGTCGGAGGACTCCATCGCTACATCGGTACCTGTTCCGATTGCAATCCCCACATCGGCCTGGGCCAATGCGGGCGCATCGTTTATACCGTCTCCCACCATAGCCACCTTCTTGCCCTCTGCCTGGAGCTTTTTCACCTCATTGGCCTTCACTTCGGGCAAAACCTCCGCCAAGACCCGGTCGATACCGATTTGCCTCGCAATGGCTTCGGCTGTTCTCCGGTTGTCCCCGGTAATCATTGCGACCTCAATGCCCATTTCGTGAAGGGCCTCTACGGCCTCCTTTGAATTCTCCTTTAAGGTGTCCGCCACCGCGATGATGCCGGCCGGTTTCTGATTGATAGCAACAAACATAGGTGTTTTTCCCTCGTTTGATAAGTTCTCCGCCTTTTTCTCAAGCCCTTTCAGGACCAAATCCCGGTCTTTCATGAGTTTTGCGTTCCCCATGAGCAAGGCCCTTCCATCAATGGTTGCCTCAATGCCATGGCCTGGGATGGCGTTGAACTTCTGCGGATTCTTGAGTGGGAGATTCAGCTCCTTGGCCCTATTGACGATGGCCTCCCCCAGAGGATGCTCGGAGCCCTTCTCCGCTGATGCCGCGAAAAAGAGGATCTCTTCTTGCCTGTACCCGTTGAATTCCACGATATCCGTGACCGAGGGCTCCCCCTTTGTGAGGGTTCCTGTCTTATCCATCACCACGATGTTGAGCTTGTGGGCCGTCTCGAGGGCCTCCCCTCCGCGGATGAGGACACCGTTTTCTGCCCCTTTCCCCGTCCCCACCATGATGGATGTCGGGGTGGCCAAACCGAGGGCGCAGGGACAGGCGATGATGAGCACGGCCACAAAGTTGAGCACGGCGTAGGTGAGGGCGGGGGCAGGTCCCCAAAAGTACCAGATGATGAAGGTCGCAATGGCAATTCCGATGACAGCCGGGACAAAGTAACTGGATATGATATCGGCAAACCTGGCAATGGGAGGTTTGGAGCCCTGGGCCTCCTCCACCATCCTGATGATCTGGGCGAGCATAGTGTCACTTCCCACCTTAGTGGCTTCAAAGCTGAAGGTTCCCGTTTTGTTAATCGTGGCCCCGATCACCTCGTCTCCCCCATGCTTTTCCACGGGGATGGACTCCCCCGTGACCATGGATTCATCTACCGATGAGTGGCCTTGTCTCACGGTGCCGTCCACGGGAATCTTTTCTCCCGGCCTCACGAGCACGATATCCCCGATTCTCACCTCTTCCACGGGGATATCTAATTCCTGGCCATTCCTCACTACCCTGGCAGTCTTCGCCTGCAACCCGATCAATTTCTTGATCGCTTCAGAGGTCTGCCCCTTGGCTCGTGCCTCGAGAAGCCTGCCGAGCAAGATGAGGACAATGATGGCGCCTGCCGTATCAAAATAGACCTCACCGGCTAATCCCTGGGCCGTAAAAAGCTGAGGGAAAAACGTGGCCAGGACACTGTAAACAAAGGCAGCAGAAGTGCCCACAGCGATGAGTGTGTTCATATCAGCCGACTTGTGCCTCGCCGTTTTCCACGCCCCCACATAGAATTGCCAGCCGACCCAGAACTGAACAGGAGTCTCAAATAAAAGCTGAAGATAGAAATTGACCTCCCTACTCAGATAATACAATTTGGATAAGCCTAGTGTTTCCCAGTAGGCCAAAAGGAAAATGGGAATAACGAGGGCGCTACCCAGCATAAACTTCCGCTTTAATTTACGGTATTCAGCCTGCCTGGCCTGTTTTTCCCGCTCAACGATGTCCACTTTCTCAACCTGCTTCACATCCAGAATCTCATAGCCGGCCTCTTTGACCGCCTTCTTGAGGTCACCCATCGAAACGGCGCCGGGAATGTACTGTACCGTGGCCCTTTCCGTGGCGAAATTAACGTCCGCTTGTACCACCCCTTCCAATTCGGTGAGGGCCTTTTCCACCTTCTTCACGCAGGAGGCACAGGACATACCATGGATCGGCAGAGTGGCCTTTTCCACGCTTGTCTCATACCCTAGATCCCTGATAGTGGAGACAAAATCTCCCAACCCAACGCGGGAAGGTTCGAATGTGACCGTGGCCCTCTCCGTGGCGAAATTAACTTTGGCGTCGCTCACCCCTTTGAGTTTCTTGAGGCCTTTTTCAATCTTAGCAACGCAACTGGCACAGCTCATCCCGGTAATGGGGAGATCGACGCTCTTGAGCCCCTCCAAAGGAGATGGAGACCCAAGCCCCACCCCCTCTTCAGTATCCTTTATCGCTCTCAGCACTTGTTCAGGAGCGGCATCGAACTTCTCCTTGCAAGCCACGCTGCAGAAGTAGATGAATTCATCCTTGTGCACGCTCATGGCAGCGGCCTGGGGGATCTTTACCGTCATCCCACAAACGGGGTCAACGGCCTCTCCCCATTCCTTAGCTTCCTCAAGATACCTTTGAGGCTCTCTGTCGAAAACTTCCTTGCAATATTCCGCACAAAAAAAGTAGTCGGTTCCGCGGTAAGTCGTTGTCGCAGGAGCCGACTTCTTATCCATAATCATTCCACAAACCAGATCGATAGCCATAGCTTCTTTCTCCTTTCTTTAGTAGAATCTAGAAACTCGCCACCTGGAGGGGCTCCTTGACGGCGAGCGTCTGGTAGATCTCCAGAATAGCTTGAGCGCGGTTAAGGGCATAGAAGTGGATTCCGGGAACGCGGTTTTCGATGAGATCCGATACCTGTTCCGCTGCCCAATGGACACCCACCTCTCGGACCGACTCTTCGCTTTCGGCCCGCCAAACCGCCTTTAAGAGGCGGGCCGGAATGCGCGCACCGGCCGCTAATTCTGCAACGCGGATCATCCCCCGGTAGGTGGCGACGGGCATGATCCCCGGAACGATCGGCACCGTAATGCCTGCCAGCTCACATCGCTCGCAAAAATCATAGAAGTCCCGATTGTCGAAAAAGAGCTGGGTCACGATGTAGTCGGCTCCGGCATCCACTTTTGCCTTGAGGTTGTCAATTTCCCTCAGCCTGTTCGGCGTCGCCGGGTGACCCTCGGGGAAACCGGCCACGCCGATGCCCATGCTGGGAAAGTGCCTTTTGATAAAGGCCACCAGGTCTGCGGCATAGGCAAAACCGTTCTCGACCCATGTCATCTCAGCCCGACCCTTAGGCGGATCACCACGGAGTGCAAGAATGTTATTAACACCGTTCTCTGCATACCGCTCAAGAATGGCATAGATCTCATCTCTGGTGGAACCGATGCATGTGAGATGAGCCACCACCGGTAAGCCCATCTTTTCCTGAATGCTCACAACAAGCTCATAGGTGCGATCCCGCGTGGATCCGCCTGCCCCATAGGTGACACTCACGTAGGCCGGTTTGAGCTGTGACAGCTCATTCATAGCAAGGAAAAGCTTATCCCGCTCTACCTCGTTTTTCGGTGGGTAGAATTCGAAACTCAATGGCGTTTTCGTTTCACTAAGAATATCTTTGACCCGCACAAAGTTCCAATCACGTGGTCTGATTATTTTTTCACTTTGAGCTGTATAAATGACTGAATTCCTCCTATCATTATCGCGAAAACCTTATGCCGAGGAACGATGATGTTGATTTTTTCCGCCCGAATTACCTCGACCGTTTCGTGGGACCTCCCCGTCGTTATCCAATAATATTGTATATTCATCCTCACGAAGCTCGATTACATTCTCTTCGGGGTCGCGAGATGCCTTGTCGCCGGAATGCTCGTGTTTGGAAGTTCCTGAATCGTGGCCGCCGTGGCCCCCACCACAGCAACCCATCGCGCCGTGCCCCCGGCGCATAAGAAACACCAATCCAAGACCCAATAAAACAAACGCCCAGTTATCCACCAACCATTCCATGAAGCTTTCCCCCCTTCACATTCATTTAGGCTTTCATAGGATTCCTAATGCTTTGAATATATTACATTTTTCGAGGTTTCAGTGAACTTTTTGTATTGATGATACTGATAGCCGTATTCAGGACCACCCGTATGGCCAATATAGCTATCTGACGCTCCAGGCTCAGTGGCAAGAGGGTCGGCC
>JABAOH010002815.1_pt1 | contig 13615 bp, 16 predicted proteins | sample 7062181 | NCBI WGS metagenome assembly JABAOH01 (sample SAMN14538630, study PRJNA623070) | marine sediment metagenome | biome: marine biome [ENVO:00000428]; feature: marine pelagic biome [ENVO:01000023]; material: deep marine sediment [ENVO:00002113]; isolation source: pool of 5 deep marine... | reverse complement strand
GCCTATCTAAAACTGATTGATTCAGTCCATTTTTCATTTCTCTCCTACTCCTACGCTTTATCCGTTAAATAGTGAAATAAGGCTCCTCTAGCACCAGAATGACCGGCGTTATCGCTTCAGATGTAGCTATGGATCAGGCAGCTATTCAACAGATTATACTTTTTGAAAATTATTACAAAATGTGATATAAAAACAATTATCTACCATAACAAGAACGTGGTAATATTGTTAAAATCGATATCCCAATCCTAAATTCACATGGAAAGGTGAGCCGCCGTAACTGTTGAACTTCTCTGTAAAAGGCAGCTTAATTTCAAAGTGAATGTCATACTTCTCTTTGATAGTTCCTCCACTTTCTATGCCAAATTGGAACATACCGCCTGCACCTTTGTACCAACCGTCTTCAGCATCCTCATAATATGTTGTTCTGTAAAACGCCGTATGTTCTATGCGATTCAAATATATTTTCTCGTATTCACCTGTAGTAGCAAAAAACTAACTCTTTTTATAAAAGCCAACAGCTACTTCATCGCCTGCTGCAAATTTCTTAGAGTCAAAGTTTTGTGTTGTTACACTGCCTGCTGAAAGATTCAGGTTGTTCACTACCATGAAACTTCCTTTTTCAAATACAAGAAGAATACCTCCGAATTTTAACTCTGAATTATTGAAACTAAACCTATACATCGATGTACCCCATTCCGCATAAGAAGTGACGTTTCGGTTGAGAAATCCCACATTGAAATTGCGCTGGTATCCAAATGTAATCATTGTGGTTGGTTCAATACCGACTCGCAAATAAGCTCTGTTTTCTGTTGGGGAGTCGTTTATTATCGTTTGAGCTGATAATTGATTCATGGCTGCAAACAGCATAATAGCTGTGATTAGATATTTCATTTCTTTCTCCTTCCTGGTCATGTCTCTATTGAATACAGGTTGATTATTGAGTTAAGAAATTTCTGATAACAGTAGCAACTTCATCAGGTTTTTCCCAGGGACCGGTATGCCCTACACCAGCTATCGCCACATACTCAGTTTGCGGATAATGCGACATTTGCATATCTGGATACTCAGGATAGGGTTGCTCAGTCAATTTACCAGCTATTAACAGCATCCTGCCTTGAAAGGAAGCGGCAATATTGGAAGTGATGTCGTAATTATCTGATTTACTGAAGTCTAGATTTTCGCTGTTAATAAAGGCCCCAAGTCGCCAGACTGGTGTATTTGGATTTTGATTGAATTCCGGTTGGCCTCTGAAGGCCCCCAATATCCTTTGATAATCCGCTCTTTCGTGTGTATCTGCAGTAATATGATCATGCGAAAGCAGATACCCATCCAGCCAATCTTCACCTATCTGTGCAAATGGCGATTCAGAATTTTCAATAAAATAATCCCATACTTTTTTGGAAAACGGTCCTGGTTCATACATGATAACATCCTTCACTCTTTCAGGATGCTTGTTGATATATCCTGTTGAAAGAATTCCTCCATAGGACCAGCCCATCAAATAGACCTGATCATCCACAATACCCGTTTCATTTTCCTTTTTTTGTATGTAATGGTCAATGATGGCGTCTAAATCAGCAACATACATATCAAAATCTACTACCCCTTTATCAAAACGTGGAGAAAGTCCGGCACCTCGCTGATCATAGAAGACGCAGTAGTACTCATCCTGAAGTTGACTTAAACCGCCGTTGGTAACCGTCCTCTCGGTGGGATAGCGAGAAGCATTTTCTACACCAATCTGGCTGATGAATGCCCGGTAATCGCTTCCAGGACCTCCGTGTAAGAATATAATGATTGGATTATGAATATCTCCGAATGCTTCAGCATGCAATATTGTGCCATTGACTTCAATTCTAGGGGACAATGGGTCTTCGGCAACCGTTTTGGGAACCAGATTGCCTGGTTCATCAGGATCCAATAATCCACCACAACCGGTGAGCGTAAGCGTAATAAGCACTGCAGCAATTGATAATACCCATAATTTGTTAAATTTCAAGGTTCAAATCCTTCATATTGGTTATTGTTGAAGAAAAGTTTGATAGCAATTTTGTCCTTTCTTTATCCATTTTAAGATTATTGATTATACGAGCTGCCTAATCCAGTGCATAAAATGCCGCAATAGCAGTCCGTCTTTATACGTTTGTTATGCCAAAAGCATATATTTTAACGCTGTTTATCGATGTATAGCAAAATCTCATCGGCAGCTTTTAAATGTGATGTTTTTTCCTCTTCGTTGAATATTGATTTATATTTCAAAGCCTGCTTTTTATAATTAGAATCAGAAATCAGGCATTTTGCATTTTCATATAACTTTTCTGGAGTAAGTTTATTAATGTTCATCACAATACCAATTCCCATTTCCCTTACTCTTTTAGCAATCATTTTTTGTTCAATTTGATGAGGGAGCAAAAGCATGGGTACCCCATGATAAATGGCTTCATTGACGCTATTCATCCCTGCATGTGTGATGAATAAATCAACATGTTCAAGCAGCTTCTGCTGAGGAACAGACTGTCTGATAATGAAGTTTTCTGGTAAATCACCAAATTCAGTTAAATCAATTTCGAAACCCGTTGATATTACAACATAATATTCTTTGTTTGAAAAAGCATTTATGCACTTTTTATAAAAATTAGAGTTATTACTAAGCAGTGTACCTAAAGAAATATACACAACCTTTTTGCCTTTCAATTTATCAAATGGAAAATCATCTTGTTCCTTCTTGAAAAATAGCGACGGACCAACAAACTGATAGGTTTTTTCTGAATGATAGATATTAGGTTCCATATACTTCGAAGTATAAACGATGTTTAAGCCCTCTTTATTAATAAAAATATCTCTCAGGGATAAGTCGACATCATACTTTTTCTTTAATATTTTTTGGGGATCTATTTTCTTGAATCGGTATTTTATCCTGTACAGACCTATTTTAATCAGAAGTGAAGCAGTATCAGCAGTAAATGAAGAAGAAGATTCTGCAATCGGGAAAGAATGCATTAGATTCACTGCCGGAAGTTTTAAAATTGATGCGATGTGTTTACCCCATGTACAAAGAGAATCGTGAATTATGTAATCAGGCTTTTCTTTACTGATTGTATCAAAATTATGATCCAGTTTATCGACTGTCATTTCAATATTTAATATAAGAGCTTTAAATAAATCAAAGTTTTCTATCTTAAATTTATTGATTAAGCCCTGGTACGGACGGAACTCAGCTCCGGTTTGCTCAATTTTATTTCTGAATTCTTCTGTGCAGTAATAGATGATTTTTTCTCCCCGATCCACCAATTCGGAGGCCGTGGCGAGTAAGGAATTGATACATCCATGTGTTGGAAAATTTAAAAAAATTGCTTTACTCATTTTAATCAAATCCTTTGATCTAAATATGGACATTTGAGAATACAAACCATGCAGCCGTTATCACCCAAACAAATTTCAATATTTAATATATCTTGTCTTGCGTCTGGATGGTCATCAAATTGGTTTAAAGACAATGACTTTTTCGGACAATAATCTATACAAACCGTGCAATCTCCACACTGATTCTTTATTGGTTCATCCGGTTCCAGCTTCATGTTTGTCAGAATAGCTATCAATCTATGAATAGGTCCATATTTAGGTGATACAATTAACAATGATCTTCCCTACCAGCCAATGCCGGCTTGTTTTGCCAGAATTTTAAGTGACAGTAAACCCATACGATTATCCGGATCATATTCATCTTCGGGATGGATAACCAGATATTGATATCCTTTTTCCTCAAGATACTCCATAATATCATAAACAATTCTCTCAAGAAAAAGTACAGTTTCCTTGCCGGATGCTCTCTTACTGACTTTTCCATACTGAGCGCCTATAACGATTGCGTGCGGATACTTTTTAAATAGATCTGATAAATTGATGTTCAAACCAACCGGCATTTTACATAGTTTTGATAATTCAGCGATTCCAACAATATCTATTCCAAGTTTGTAAATAAATGATTTGATATGTTTGGTAGATGTTAATATTTTCTTTTCAGTTGATGTGTTCATTTTATAATTCATGATAATTCAAGAATATTACATTATTGCTTACCATACACCAGGGCAACAATAACGCCCCCAATTCCTTGTTCAACCGTATGCCATATAGCGTTTTTAATTTCATATATAATTGAAGTATTGTGCGCACCAGCCATAGCAAGACCATGCGGAAATACCCACAACACACCGATAATAACGCCAAATCTCAAACCTTCAACAATGGGACTTTTCCCTTTATAACCAAGCGGATACATATACGACATCAAAAGTGCCAGTACAAAATACGCAATAAGTAAAATACCCAGCCCTTCATGGGTTGCATGAGTATCTGCATAGAGATTTGCCATGATCAAATTGTGCCAAATACCGGCAACTACCCACATTCCTACTCCACAAGCTAAAGTTGCAATTCCAGGTTTTACAAGTTTTCTTAAATTCATTTGTTCACCCCTCAATCTACAAAGTTTTGTTAGGCTTTTTTATTATGTTCCACGGTTATGACTACATTTCCCTTTTTATGCCCTGATTCGACATACCGGTGCGCTTCGGCAACTTGATCTAACGGAAAGCTATTACTGGTTTTATCTTCCCAGCCTCAATAAGCTCTCTGATGAAAATCAGATCGTCAGTTGTTTCTTCCAGGAGTGGAGATATGGCTTTCTTACTGGTTGTCAGTTTTAGCCATAGGATATGAAAAAGTTGCGGTAGTCCAAAATTAGCAAAAAGATAGGTTCCCTCTTTATTTAACGATCTACTACTTGAAAACGAACTTTTGCCGAATGTGTCAAAAATAATATCGTACGTCTCCTCACATTTAGTAAAATCCTCTTTGGTGTAATCAATTACACTGTCGGCTCCCATGGATTTCACCAATTCTAATTTCGTGGTGCTGCAGACCCCGGTAACCTCTGCTCCAAAGTGGTGCTTTGCAAGCTGTACCGAATAAATACCAACACCTCCAGAAACGTCTAAGATAATGATTTTTTGACCACGCCGGATATTTGCTTTTCGAAGAAAAAACAATGCGGTTAATGCCCCTTGCAGGACGGCAGCGGATTCCTCGTATGTAACATTGGCCGGTTTTATTGCCACCGCTATTTCAGGCAGAGATACATATTCAGCATAGGCACCCAAGTTCATCCCGGGATAGCCATAAACCGGGTCACCTATCTTAAATCGTTTTACATCTTTGCCGACGGTTTCAATTTCCCCGGACAGCTCAGTGCCCAGTATCGGTTTCTTTGGTTTTCTAATACCAAACCATATTCGCATGAGAATTCCTAACCCGGTATGGGCTTTGCAACTTCGTGCCCAACAGTCGTATCTCGTTACTGTTGTCGCAAATACTGTGATGAGTACTTCATCATCCTTAAGGGTAGGTTTTTCTACCTCTTTAAGCTGAAGAACATCTGGTGGGCCGTATTTTGTGTATACAATTGCTTTCATTTTGTTTGAATTCAATTTTTCTTCCCCCCTTATTGATTATGTTTCACAGAAATAACCACATTTCCCTTTTTGTGTCCTGTTTCGACATACCGGTGCGCTTCGGCAATTTGTTCCAACGGATAGCGTTTATCTATGACCGGTTTTATCTTTCCCGCCTCAATAAGCTTTTTGAGAAAAATTAGTTCTTTAGTCTTTTTGTTTGATATTGTACAAATTACTGTCTCGCAGTCAATCATTGAAATCTATATCATTATGAGTCCAGACAGTAAGATATCATATAAAACATCCAGAACCCAGGAAAGCTTATCCTGAAGATTCTTGAGAAGCTAATACTTCAATGATTTTCGAACAGCCTCCATCATGCAAATAATCGGCATGGTCGTCGATATTCTCAAACCTCCGGCCGACAATTTCGGAGCACTCGAATTCATAGTCGGAGCATTTCAAAAATCTCTCAATCGTATCGAAGGCTGCGGGATTTTTAAAATCAATTTTACCGTCATCTTCCTTGATGCTGTTCATTCCGATGATCCATATCGCGGCTCCCAATGCCCCACAGGGGAAATGTATTATATTACCTGTAAAAATAATCATTGAAAATGGCTGAGATTCTATTATATTTAAAAAGTCAAAAATAGGAGACTAAGCCATGAGAAAGATGCAACCTTCAGAACGAATTAGTAATGAAATTTCTGAATTAATCGACAATGGATGTTATCAATCTGAAGATTTATTATCTTTATTAATCAAGAAATCAGTAGCAAAAATAATCCAAGAGACATTAGAACAAGAGATTTCTGATTATTTAGGTCGAGACTATTACCAACGTAAACCAGACGCTGTGACAGGCTATCGCAATGGTTATGAACCCAAAACGCTCAAAACAGCAGAAGGTACAATTAAAATTGATGTTCCTCAGCTTCGGAATACCGACCAGACGTATCGATCATCTTTTTTAAAGCGATTTGGGACAAATACATCTGAGTTAGAACGTTTAGCCATTGAGATGTATGTTCGGGGACTATCGACTCGAGATATTGAAGACACCCTTAAAGATGCCAACGGCAAAAAATTGATCAGTAAAGATGGCGTCAGTCAAATTACCGAGTCATTATCCGATGAATATGAGCGCTTTTGTCAGCGTGCTCTTTCTGGCTATGACGTGGTTTATTTGTTTGTCGATGGTGTTTACGAAAGTCTCAGATTAAACCTTGGCGCCAAAGAAGCGATTTTATGTGCCTGGGCGATTCTTTCCGATGGACGTAAGATATTACTTCACTTAGCATTAGGGAATAAAGAGTCCTATGACTGTTGGAAAGAATTCTTCCGAAATATGATTTCCAGGGGACTGCGAATGCCATTGTTGGTGATCAGTGATGGCGCCCCAGGTTTAATCAAAGCCATCGACGAATGTTTTCCAAAGAGCAAACGGCAACGCTGTCTGGTCCATAAATTGAGAAATATTGCCAATAAATTACCCAAAGAAGGAATCCAACAACTGTTGCCACAAATAAAAAGTGTTTATTATCAAACCGATCGAGATGTTGCCATTATCGCAGCAACAAATCTGATCGATAAATTTTCACATAAATATCCAGCCGCGATAACATGTTTTCAAGATGATTTTGAGAATTGTTTAAGCTTTATGGAATTTCCTGCTGGCCATCATAGACATATAAGAACAACAAATTTACTGGAACGATGTTTTCTAGAGCAGAAACGACGAACACAGGTGATCCCTCGATTCTTAGACGAAAAGAGTTGTCTTAAACTTGTCTATGCCACATTAATTCGTGTTAGTGAAAAATGGAATCGAATTTCAATGAACGATTTGGATATTACTCTATTAAAAAATATTCGAAAATTGTACGGATTTGAACATCATGATGATGGATTTATTTCTATGAAAATAGCTGCTTGACCATTTTCAAATTTTCTCTTTTACAGGAAAAAAAATACTTGACCCCACACAGGCACCTCCGCTTAAACCGATACCGCCAGCGAATCCCGCCGCCATTATCGTATGCATATCAGATACACCCATCTTTTGCGCCAACAGTGCCGCACAACTAATTGGATGGGAAGGCGCTTCGATATGTTTTTCGGAAAAAGCGGTATTTATTTCACGGTATGCGACCGGGGCATATCTTGCAGCCATACGAAAGCAGCCTATGGCCCCGCCTTTTATAAAAAAATACATAATCATCTTCATAGTTGATGATGACTTGTCTAAATCAGTTATTTCGAGACAATTCATATTGTTGTTGAGAGCACGGAAGGACTCTATAAGTCTTTGTGCTGCAATAACGGCCCTGGTTTCAGCATGCGGATTGGCGCCAAAAAGTCGATACGCCTGTGCCCCTGCAGCAAGCGTCGCGCCCCAAATCATACCGCACTGGTAGCCATGTTGCATTATTCCACCAGCGAAAGGCATAGTGGCGGATTCCTCAACTTTCAACGTGTGATCGAATGAGCAGTCGACGACGCTCATAAGTGCTTCCGATCAAGCCCCCTTTTTAAGAAATGTACCTACTGTTCCTATCGATGATATCCTACTTTTTGCTTTGATCATTAGGTCTCCTGTTGTTTTTCAATTCGCGTGTTATTGTGCTTCGGACTGTTAGCTGTACTTAAATATAGTGCGGTCTCCTCATAGGTTTCGTGTCCAACGGATGGCTGTTCGTCGCAAACACAATTTATTGCTTAAGACGTTTTGCCATCAAAATGTCAGGCTTTCCCTGCCCATTAGCATCCGGTATTACTCCGACGATTACATAACCGAGTCTTTGATAAAATTCGAAGGGGTGTCCTTTTAAATTAGTGATATTTTTCAAATGTTCGAAGACATTTGGATACAGATCAACATTCCCAAGAGAAGTCATATTGTCCTCGTCATCGGTGCCAAGATAGATTGTGATACCACCTCGTTTCAGTACTTGTGCCTCAATATCTTGAACCAGCGCTCTTCCAATGCCTTTCCTTTGTTGATTAACCTGGACAATCAGAGGATGTAATTCCCAACTGTTACCATTATATTGGCTGATAGCCCCGACCCATCCAAGTGCTTCACCCTTCTCATTAATCGCTAAACGATTTATTGTATCACTCGTGAAGGAGTTACGCACTTCCTTTAGTGCCGCCTCCATATCAGGCCATGCATTTGACCAGTGCTTTTTGAATCCATTCAAAAGCATTTTAGCGGCTTGGTTAACATATTTTTGATCGTTAAGGGGAAAGTCAATTATCTTTATTTGCATCTGATAATTTCACCTCGGTAGAAGATTCTACTTTCTGCATAATACGCAATATTTAATTTAAAACAATATCTTATAAAATCAATAAAAATTATTGCATCCCGGTAAATATTTTTGTCTGATTTACAGAGTTATGTGTGATGGGTTATAATTGCAAATCATGGTTTGTTGTTAATTCAAAGTGTAGCGTGCCACCGTTCACAATATCCAGGTGGTTGGTGATATATTTCGCATAAAGATTCATAATGTTTTTTAGCCTGAATTATTCATGAATTCGTTAATTGGGACTAAAGTCCAACAGTGAGAGAAATTTGACTAACCCCAGCTTTAAAGCTGGGGTTAGTCAAATTAAACAAGTGCCGGGCTTTAGCCCAAATTTATGAATAATTCAAGTTAGTAATGTTCACCAGGGTATAAATTTTCAAAAATAATGTATAATTGTTCTAAAATCCCTCTAACTCCCTTTAAAAAGGGAGAATTAAGGACCATTATTTTTGAAAATCGCTCCATCTCCATGTATATTGTCCAGACGGGTGAACTTTTACGTTTTTTATCAGGCAGGGCAACAGACTATGACGGGATAATCATGCCTTAGAAAATCAATTTAAAGTGCAATAAATATTGATTCAATTGAAGATTGTTTTCTTTTTGAAAACCCTATATGTCCTTTAAGGACATTCCAATCATTCTCTGATTACTTCCATAATGCAGACATTATCCTTTGTAGGTATCATGGTAAACAGTTCAAAACCTGATGTTTTGAATAAGTTTTTAAATTCCGCCTCCGTCCGTTCACGACCGCCTGTTGTGACCAGCATTTCTAAATCCAAAAGCTTAGCCACAGAAGGTTCGTTACCGGGAGGAATAATCATTTCAACCACTAAAAGTTTTGACCCTGTTTTCATGGCCCGGTGGCAGTTTTTCAGTATAATCTGACACTGCTGATCCGACCAGTCATGTAGTATATTGGACAAAAGATATGCGTCGCTTCCTGGCTGGATATTTTTGAAAAAATCACATTCTACTGCTTCACAGCGATCAGCTAAGCCGCGAGCCTGAATTATTTTTTTTGTCTCCTGAACAACCGAAGGAACGTCCGCTAATATTCCTTCCATTTGAGGATTTGCTGTCAGAATTTCTATCATCAGGACACCAAGCCCGCCACCCACGTCGGTCAGTTTTTTAATACCGGAAAAATCATAGGCATCAACAATGGCACGGTGCGAACTTATAGCCTTTATTGCGTTTGCCTCATTAAACACCTGTGCTGCATGCGGATTTTCTTTAAGCCAGTCAGAAACAGACATCCCGTGGGCTTTTTCAAAAGCGATATCTCCTGTCTTCACACTATCTAAAAAGTATCCCCAGGCTTTATCACTCCAATCAGAGTTAAACAAAAGTGCAATTGAGCGCATTGCTCCTGTCTTCAAATACTCAGCCATCGGTGTCAGTTCAAATTGTTTATTCTCTCTCTCCGAAAAAATACCCATACTGGCTAACGCTCTCATCATTCTGTAAAGAGTGGGAGCGTGTGAGTGACTTTCCCGGGGGAGTTCTTCAATACTTTTGGGACCTTCTGCTAGCATATCAGCAATACCAAGTTCAGCCGCTACATAAATAGGTTTACTTATCCATTTTCCGACAATAAATTTCATAAGCTGCGCTTGTGGTGATAATTTGTTTGAATTCATTTCCGTCTCCCTTTTTAAATTTAATTTATATTTATTGAGTTAAATAATAAACATTACAGCACTTATTCAAGATAACGGACTTCAGCTAATTTTCTGGGGATCACGCGTTTAAACTTATATTTGGGATAGCCCATTGTAATACTTGCATACACTTCCCGATCGTCTGAGAGACCAATCAATTTTCTTATATCCGGTACTCTATTGCACATCGGTGGAATTAAATCATTGAAACAGGTCCCTATATTCATAACCTGCGCCATCAGGATTGCGTGAAAAGCCGCAATAAGACAATTTGATGAACCATCCGGTTCATAGATTGGACTATGAAAAAGCAGCAGCGCAGGGCAATCCCTTAGAATTTCATTGCTTTTTCCTTCTTTGTGCCAACGGATATACCATTGCATTCCAGGCATGATAAATTCCTGCAGCATCTTTACTATCTGTTTCCCTTTTTTCTGACGAATCATAAAACGGGCAATCGGATTCTTAAGGGCTTTCCCTAATTTCCCGTATGCTTCGTACGTAAGCTCAGATAGCTTCGCAAGCATTTCCGAATTGTCTATAACAATCACCCCGGTTGTCTTTCTGCCTGTAGCCGTTGGAGAAGTATGTGCCGCCTCAACTATCTTATCAATAGTCTCCTTTGGGATAGGTTTATCTTTATACCTACGAATAGACCGACGCTGCTTTAAAAATGAACGAAATTGATTCTCACTGATGTTAAGCGCTTTGATCGATTCGAACTCCTCTGCTTTCAGACTTTCTACTTGTATAGCAAGGTTGGGACAGACTGCAACGCAATGACCACACTCTAAGCATAAGTTGAAGCGTTCTGAAGAAATCGTGGTTGTCTTTTTGGTATCATTTTCAATTGTCTCCGGAATACGACGCGGGCAGACATAGCCGCACATACCACAGCCTTCACATATATCTTGATTAATGTAAACCATCATGAACACTCCTATATTATTGTGACTCTCTTTTATTCGTATCGCTCACCAGTTTCTCTAACATTTCAGATAAATGTTCAAACACCCACATATGGCCCGCGTCCTTTATAAATTCAGCTTCGCAGTTGGGGATCATCTTTGCCATGTATTGACCCATTGCTAAGGGAGCACTAACATCTTTCTCTCCATGCCAGAGATAGACCTTAGTTTTAATCTCTTCTAAGGGGATTGGCCAATTACTGGGGATCATGATGTCGTACCAGCTTCCAATACCCCCCTGCCGATAACTCTCAAGACGATCTGTGTGAAGCATCTCTGCACAATTAAGACGTTCATATACTTCCCTGTCTGTTTCCCCAAACTCTTTTTTTATCAGTTTGATATATTGTTTGGTATATTTTCGTACCATCCACGCATTCATTTTCATTTGCAATTTAAATAGGCGAGGGAATTTAGGCGCTAATGTCCACATGATTCGCACCGCTTTTATAATATGCTCCGCAGTTTCCGGAATCAGGGGACCTACACTGGCGAAGATTCCTACTGCTATCAGTCGTTCCGGAATCTGCCAAGCACAGGACAGACCAAATGGTCCACCACCGGAAGGTGCGAATATAAAAAACTTCCCAATATTTAACGAATCAGCCAAGACAACAACATCGTTGGGCCAGTTCTCAACAGTAGTGACACCTTCAACAAAATCTGTCCGGCCAAAACCCGGACGATCAGGCGCGATTATACGGATATTGGGTAAAAATGGTGAACCTGGTATTAATCCCCACAGTAATCGAGCATTGGGATTTCCATGGAAAGCAAAGATTGGCTTTCCATTAGGATCGCCATACTCTGCATAGCATAGTAGGCGGCCATCTGGAAGCTCAAGATAGTTAGTTGTATTCTTCACAATGTTTCTCCCTTTAACAGTTAAGTAACCAAAACGCCCAGAATCTCATCAACATGGTTTGGCAGCAGCGAAAAATGGCCCTCGTTAGGAAGGAACCAAGCGTGGCAGTTCGGGATAGCCTCGGCAAGATATCTTCCCATTGCCGGAGGTACCACGGTATCGTCTTCTCCATGCCAGAGATTTACTTCTATTGATATATACTCCAGTCTGAAGCCCCAAGGTTTCATGCTAAGCGCATAATCTAGTGCAACCCCACGAGCACCTGAACGAAAAGCCTCTCGGATAATATCTATATACTGCTGTTTCACGTTAGGTTGTTTGAATGCTTCCTTATCTGACTGCGGTAATTCCTTGAACATCTTAGACAGAGCTCGTTCAGGATCTCGGCGCATCATGCGAGCAACTGCGCTCATTGCCATTCTACCTATCCAGAGAGGGCTATTTCGCCCAAGAAATGCCTGAATGCGTCTGGATCGGCTCCAGCCATCTGTAGCACCGGGAGTACCGAGAGGACGCGGTCCAAAGAGAACACCAACAGAGGTTAACCGCCCGGGAATCTTGTAAGCGCAAGCCAATACAGACGGCACGCCGCCGGAGCCGCCAACTATGGAAAAATGGTCAATCTTCAGCGCCTCTGCCAGCTTAAGCACATCATCCGGCCAGTCCAGTAGTTTCCTGCCGGGTTTGTAATCGGAAAGGCCCATACCGGGCCGGTCGATTCCGATGATACGAATACCATGTCTCCGTGCGGCTTCATCAAATAACATGCTGCCAAGTCTCGAAGAGGGATTACCGTGGAACTCAAAGATTGGTTTACCATTAGGATCGCCATACTCTGCATAGCAAAGTTGGCGACCATCAGGGAGTTTAAGAAAGTTTTCAGTTGTTTGGTTCATATTTCTTTATCCATTTTAAAACTTTTTCTTCAAGTGGTTTTTTCACAGGTTTTCCTGTTTCAATAGATTCATTGATTAAAAAAATGTCACCTTTTGATAGATAATCTTTAAATCCCTCGGTATTTGCCCAATAATAAATCCCCCAATTTGGTAAATCCCATTCCGGGCTATAAAGATTATACTCGTAATCGATATAAAACAATCTGCTATCATGAATGATAAAGTTGCTCGGGAAATAGTCAATATTTAAATCTGAATTTCTTACCAGGTGGTACATCTCAAATAATTGCTCAATTATTGAGTCGGTGATTTGATCCCTGGCAATCAGTTCGGAAGCTGTAAAACCGTCAATATATTCTTTTATTAGATAATTCCTTTCAACGTCGTGAGCTATAAGTTCAGGTAGCAAGACGCCACATTTTTTCAGTTTATGAAAAGCGCGG